>ERZ772960.3332-NODE-3332-length-10860-cov-5.632485_pt1 | contig 10860 bp, 5 predicted proteins | sample MGYA00580678_ERZ772960 | MGnify/ENA primary metagenome ERZ772960 (study PRJEB29015, sample SAMEA2737930) | human oral metagenome | biome: human oral; feature: human-associated habitat; material: dental | place: China | collected 2059 ...
CTGGCGCGGATGCCGGCGAGGCGCGGATATCCCTTCAAGAGCATGTGGCATCGGGTGAAGCCGCAGGTCAACAGGGGCAAGTACCTCTTCGTCAGGGGAGGCCACGCCTACTTCGGGCGCCACTTCGTCCGCAGCGTCCTCGGGGCAAGGACCCACCTCTACGTCTACGTCGACAAGGACCGGGCGCTCTCCTGCCTGCGCCAGACCATGGCCGAGCGGCCGGGGGAGTACGAGGCCATGCTCGAGCGCGACAAGGACTGGGAGGGGGCGCGTGGCGGCTTCTTCGTGCTCATGTCCAACATGGACGAGATGGCCCCGGCCTCCGCGCTCGACGCCTACTTCTCCCGAATGGAGGTGGAGCAGGTCTTCAAGACGGCAAAGGACCACCTGCGCCTGCTGCCGATCGCGAAGTGGACCGAGACGGCCATGCGCGGCAAGGTGCTGCACGACGTCATCTGCACCGTGGCCACGCTGCAGGTGCGCAAGGCCGTGGCCGACGCAGGGAGGTGCTGGTCGCCCACCGACCTCTGGGGCAAGTCGTCGTCGCTCATGTGCTTCAGGAACGGTCCCGCCCTCGTGCTCGAGACGCCCAACAGGCAGTGCCGGCAGAGGTTCGAGGGGCTGGGGTTCAAGGTTCCCGCGAAGGTGGACGTCGCATCCTACCGGAGGGACGTCCTGAAACTCAGGTCATAGTGCTACATTTGGCAGCATCTTGGGATTATGGGTCGGATATTGAACAGCTCGATATCCTCGACCCACTGATCAACAAGGTGCTGATAAGGGCAGACGATGACGACTGCTAGCTCGTTTCCGAGCCATTGGCACAGCTCCACTACTGATGCCAAAGCTGTGACCGTCTTGCCAGTTCCCGTTGCCATGTCGTAAATACCACGATAACAGCGCTTACCCCATTCGCTAATGGCATCCCTTTGGTAGTTGCGTAGCGTGTACGCATCGGGCACTCGGGGGTAACAATCAGATGCCCTCAGTCCCGGCAACGTCTTCTCGGACTGGATAAGCATGTCATCAGAGAAGTCAGGATTGCCCACGTGATACCTACGAACGATTTCATCCTTCACATCAGGAAAGTCGTAGGTGCATATACCCGGCTCCCTATCTTCCCAAATGGCCTCAAAGGCCCCTGCTTTGGCCTGTACCCTTCCTTCGGGGTCATCCCAAGAGCGGAATACATCGATGGCTTCATAGTTTTCTCTCATTGCAGTTGCAGACTCGTTCATCGAGCCAGAGAAAGCGATTCTGTCGCCAGAGGCATCTGTAACGATGGCGACCTTCTCATGGTAGATACCATACCCCATCTTGCTTTCAGCAAAAGCAATACGTATATCGAGAACGCCAGAAGCAATCAGATCGGCAAGCATGTTGAGCCTGCTCTTATCAGCCATGTTCAGCATGTCGATCTCGGCAAGACTTCTCAAAAGACATTTGCGGATCTGCTGTCTATGTTCATAACCGTTTTCTATGGCCTTAACATCCTCCTCTGAAAGACAGGGCGAGGCAACCAAGCGAATGTTGCCGCCACGCTGGACAATATGCCCGATACCCTGCGCAACCTCGGCAAGGGAACTGGAGGAGAAGAATCCAACTGCGCGATCATAGCACACGGCCTCAGAAAGGACAGGCACAAGGAAATCCTTGGCGATGTCACCAAGCTTAGTGCGATATTCGCTTTGTATATGCAGATCTCTTAAGCCCATGCTTCACCCGGTATCTATTAAGCATTCCTAATAATAGTCAAAGATGATTATAGTATCTCGAAATCCTCCACTATTCCGTAGAAGCGTAAGCAGGCAAGGCATTCAGACTGCTAACGGCGACCGAAATCAACCAATAAATCCCCTCTTGCAGAATGTGGCTACTGGGGGAGTCGATCACTATCCTGAACTGCCCCTCTGCTCGTAGTAGTCCCTGTAACGCAGCGAAATCGGGATGGACGTTGCCCGATCGAGCACCATCGCGGCCTTCTCGAGGCGGTCCTCCGGCGGGTTCACGATCACCGAGAACAGGTTCGGCCAGTCGTCGATGTCGTCACGGTCGAAGCCCGAGTGGCGGTGCATGAACCCCTTAGGCAGGAAGCGCGTGTGGTTGACTCGCGAGGGTGGGTTGTGCTCGTCGTCGAGCCCCCTGAGGTCCGCAGACCTGTGTGCCTCGCTGACGAGGCCGAGCTTCTCGACGGGGGCCGAGTGAGAGTTCTCCATGTCGTGGACGAGCCCGGGGCCGGGCGCGATGTGCGCGCCGCATGCGTCCCGGCAGCGCCCCTCGCTCGGCTTGCCGAGGCCCGCGCGCACCATGATGCCGCCGCCCGAGTCGTCGCAGCCGACGGCCATGCAGGTCCCGTCCCTCGGGTAGGCGCCCATGCCGGCCCTGCCGCCGGCGCGGTCCCTCGCGGCGAGCGGGCGCGGCCTCTCGTCGATCCGGGCATCGCCGGACGGCACGACCCCGCCCTGGATTCCGCCCGGCACGGGGAGGAGCCTGGCCGTCCAGAGGGGCGTCGCGGTGCCCGAGCGCCCGTCCTCCCTGGTCATGGCCTCGAGGCCCTCGAGGGAGAAGGCCCGCGCCATGAGCTCGGCCCAGTCCGCGACCGGGAGCCTGTGGTGGTCGGACGCGGTGCCGGTCATCGGCGCGAGCGTGTGCCCGCAGCTGCGGCACACCCGCCTCCGGACGCCATGGGCGTCCGTCCCGTCGCGCCTGGTGCGGCCGCGCCCGCACCTCGGGCAGCGATCGCGTGGGCACGAGTTGAGGAGGGCCGCCTCGTCGGTCGCCGGGAGGGCGCGGTGCCGGCACTCGTAGGCGGCGCGGTGGGCGTCGCGCGCGATCGCCTCGTGCGGCGGCAGGTCGGCGTCGTCGACGTGGTCCCACGGCGTCGCGGACGCCGAGGGCATGTGCCACCTCCCGCCCATGGGTGGTAGTCCTTGCTGCCGCGGTCGGCGGCGGCGCCGAGGACCACCACATCGCAAGGGCGCCGCCGCCCACCGCGACACTCTTGCGGAAGGCTATGTCGGCAAGATCATAGGGCACGTTCTCGAGGCGCCTTGGTTGGTCTCAGACAGCCACATTCTGCAAGAGGAGATTTTTACGCCCAAAAGGGACTCCGCAAAAACAAGTGCATCTCACGAGGACATTGCGGTCAATTTGAAGGTTTCAAAGCTAGCTGAACTTGGCGGCGATGATGTTGCTAGATATAAGAATGTGAACCTAGTGGTTAGTTAAATGATAATTTTTGGGTAAAGGCGATTGAGCTTCACCCGGGCGTCTGCGTTGGTGAACTGCCAATCGACCGTTCTCTGCCGCGCGTTGCGGTCCTTCTCCCAAGAGCGTACGAGGCTTTCCATCTCATCGATCCCCGCGACACGGGCGGGCAGGCCGTGGTTCATCAGGACACCGATCTCGACCTCGGCCATGTCCAGCCAGCTGCCGTGCTTGGGCGTGTAGTGGACCTCGAAGCGCGAGGCGATGCGCGCCGCCTCCGCAGGCGGAAACGCCTCGTAGAGCGACCCCATGGAGTGCGTGTTCAGGTTGTCCCAGACGAGGACTATCCTCTCGGCCTCGGGGTACAGCTCGTCGGACAGCCACCTGAGGGTCTCGGCCATGTCGCGGCGCGCTCGCGTCCTCGTCACGCGCACGTGGCGCTCGCACTCCAGCGGCGCGAACGCCACGAACACGTCGGCCACGCCCTTGCGGACGTACTCGTAGTCCCAGGCCTCGGGCACGCCGGGCCGCGCGGGCATCGGCTCGCGCGAGTGGGCTACCAACTGCTTGGAGCTCTCGTCGAGGCACACGAGCGGCCGGGCGGGGTCGCGCGGGCGCTCGTAGACGGCCAGCACGTCCTCCATGGCCGCTACGAACTCGCAGGACGCCTCGGGTATGCACCACTCCCTGACCAGCCATGGCTTGACGTCGTTTTTTTAGCATGTCGCCTATGGCGACGTGGCTGATGGAGTCGACGTAGCCGAGCTCCACGCTCTTCTCGGCGATGAGCCTGAGGGTCCACCTGGCGTGGCCCTCGGGCGGGTCGGTGCAGGTCAGGGCGACGATCTTGGCCTCCGCCTCCCCGCCTGTCTTGACGTTTCCGGGCCTGGGGCGCGGCCTGCGCCTGCACGCGGCGAGCGGCCCCTCCTCGCAGCAGCGCCTCTTCAGGTTGCGTACGGTCTGCTCGCTCACGCGGTAGGCCTCGGCGGCCCTCGCGTCGACCCAGCGCAGGTCGGCGAAGCGGCCCTTGTCCACCGCGAGCAGCACGCTCGCCCTCCTCGCGTCGGCAACCGGGCCCCTGCCCCTCGTGGCGATCGCCAGCAGCTCGTCGCGCTCCTCCAGGGACAGCTCGATGACGTGCTTCGCCATGCCGCACCACCTCCAAGAACGATGGTACAGCTGAGTCCCCGTCATTGTATGAGCAACAAATATAAAACTTAACTAGCCACTAGCGTATGAACAGGAACGCTTCCACGCTCACCAGGGACACGGGTTTGCGGCAGAGCGGGCGAACACGTTGCATGACAAACTATACGGAAAAGATGCCCGTATGCTCGGTGACGACAACACAAAAAACGGCCCAGACCGCATCGTGAACGGCGAATGGATCCAATCGAAATACTGGCTCTCCGTCATTTCTGGTGGGTAGCACAACCACCGGCTCACTACGCGTAGCAGGCGAGCGGCAGGTCGAGCTTCCCCAGCCTGAGGTATATCCTGGCGATGAAGTAGTCGGGGTTGGAGAAGCCTCGGGCCGCGGCCTTGATCCCCTGGATGATGGAGTTCAGGCCCTCGAGCGCCGCGTTGGTCATGCGGAGGTCGAAGTAGTCCGGGATCTCATCCATATCCTTCCTGAGGGTCCTCGCCACGGTCCTCGTCTCGGGGACGTCGGGGTGCATCATCCAGCTGGTGAGCCTCCCCAGCTCGGCCTCCGCCTCGCCGCGCGTCGGGCAGCCGTGGGCCGACTGCGGCGCCTCCCTCGTCTGGCACGCCCTCGCCGTCTTGAGATGCTCCCTGGAGAGGCCCCTCTTCTTGGCGAGCTGCCCGTCGGTGAGGCCGCCCTCGTTCTTCGGCCAGACGTACTTGGTCCTCCTGAGCGGCGCCCCCTTCTCCTTCGAGGACCTCATCTCGGCGCTCCTCACCTTGTCGATGGCCCTGGCGAGGAGCCGCGCCACGTGGAACTTGTCGATGACGCGGCGCGCGTTGGGCAGGCCCTCGGCGACGCCCCTGGCGAGCGCGGGCGACATGTCGCAGGTGACGGCGGCCACCCTCCCCGCGTCGCCGCCGTGCGCCTCCAGGTCCTCGGCGAGGCGGCCGACCGTCGCCCCGTCCCTGCCGTGCGTGCAGAAGACGACGCGCCTCCCGCCCGCGTCCACGAAGCTCGTGACGTAGTCGTGGCCCTTCCCGCGGCTGGTCTCGTCGACGCCCACCGCCGTGACCCCGGGCAGGCCGGGCGACCCCCTGGCGCGCTCCACGGCCGCGGCGATGAGCCGCCAAGGCCTGGTGTCCGTGCAGCCCGGCGTGGCCGCCATCCTGCTCACGGGCATCCCTCCCATGGCCATCGCCAGAACCTGCGCCTCGAGCAGGCTGGTGAGCGCCCCGTGGTCGCCCTCCCGGGGCACCCCGACGGCCCTGACGCCGTGCCCGGGGCAGCCGCAGCGCGGGACGGCGCGGCGGGTGATCGTCTTGAACTGCCATATGTCGAGGTGGCGCCACTCGCGCTCGCGGGTGTCGCAGGCGCCGCACCTCCGCCCGCACCCCGGGCACTCCACGGCCCGGCCCCTCACGTGCCCGATCCTCACATGGGGCTCGTCCCTGCCGCCCTCGACCTCGAGGAACTCCGAGGAGGCGACCTCCCACTCCGGCTCCAGCCCCATCGACCTGCCCAGCAGGTCTCCCAGCATGTCGGCGCTCTTGCCCATCGGCTGCCTCCCAAGTGATCTGCGCGCTTGGTTGTAGCATGCCACTCGCCGGAGCGGTTTGACGGGGAGAGTGCTCAGGTGTTACCCACCTGAATTAGCGAAGAGCCGTAAAAAATGACCCCGCCTGGTCCGCTGGCTCTCGCCTCGCGTGCGGGGTACTGTCATGGTTCATTGTACCCAACTCCCCTCCCTTGCTCAATGGCAAAACAAGCGTCACCACAAAGGGCTTGCTATCCGACACGCTCTTGCTTTCCTATATTAGTCTGAATACCACATGGCAGGGAGCCTATGTGTCCCCTTCCTCGCGTACAATTAAAAAGCGTGCGACAACAAGTGAGGTACGCACGCAAGTGAGGGAGTCCACATGGCCGCAGCGGAGCAGCAAACAATAACCAGCATCTTCGACGTACTCGACTACATAGAGCACATGTCAAAGTCCGCCAAGGAGAAGGGTGACATGTGGGAACGCATCACCGCGTGGTATCTTCGCAATGACCCACAATCCCAGCAGGTAGTGGGACGCGTATGGCGCTGGTCCGATTCCGACAACCCACTCTACGACGGCCAGGACACCGGCATCGACATTGTTTGCGAGGACAGGGACAGCAAGGGGCGTTATTGGGCCGTCCAATGCAAGAACTTTGACCCTACGCACAAGCTCACCTACGAGGACCTCTCCACCTTCTTCGCAAAGGTTGAGGCAAAGCCCGCATACTGCGGCTACGTTGTAGCCTCCGCCTCCGATGCCCTTTCTGACAACCTCACCAGCCACGCTCTACACATCCGGCAGGACATGGGTATCACCACCGAGTTTCTCACCCCCACGGAGATGGCAAGCTCAAACGTCGACTGGTCGCAATGCCTCACGAACTCCCTGTCCAATCGTGTGACCTTCGACCCCAGGCCACATCAGATGCGTGCCATCCGTCAGATCAATTCCTCACTCGAGACGCACGACCGCTGCAAGGCAATCATGGCCTGTGGGACCGGCAAGACCCTCATGTCACTCAGGCTTGCAGAGGACCGCTGCCCGCATGGCCTCGTGCTCTTTGGAGCACCTTCCATCGCGCTCGTCTCGCAGGCAATGCGCGAGTGGACAAACCAGGCGCGGGAAAACCTGAGGACACTTGTGGTGTGCTCTGATGCCAAGGCATCGAAGGTGCGGGATGACACCGTCCTGGATGACATCATCGATCTCTCCTATCCCGCCAGCACCGACCCATCATCACTCGTCGCGCGCTACAGGCAGATACGCGAGGACAATCCCAGGGGTATGGTCGCGATCTTTAGCACCTACCAGTCCATGCAGGTAATCCAGGACGCCCAGCGCACAGGTCTGCCAACGTTCGACCTTGCCATCTGCGACGAGGCCCACAGGACAACGGGCGTGCGCACGCCCGACATGACGGACGAAGAGGTATCGACGTTCCAAATCGTGAACGACGGAACACGCATCCGCGCGGCAAAGCGCGTCTACATGACCGCAACCCCACGCATCTATGGCGACAAGATTAAGCAAAAGGCCAAGGAGACCGCCTCTACGCTCTGCTCCATGGATGACGAGGAGATCTACGGCCCCGTTGCCTACAGCCTGCCATTCGCCGAGGCGGTAGAAAAGCAGTTGCTTTGCGACTACCGTGTGGTCGTGCTTGCCGTGAAAGAGGAGGATGTCCCAGAGAACATCCAACACCTCATCTCCGACGGATCGGAATTGCAGGTAGATGATGCGGCAAAGATCATTGGCACCTACAAGGGCCTCGCCAACCATGGCGTCGCAGCGCAGGAGCGCCTGAACCTCACTGAGGGCAGCGAGGCAGACATCACCCCAGACTTTCTTCTCATCGATGATTTGCTGGATATAGAAGAACCTGATGACAGCCTCAACGAGGGTGTCAAACCGCTCCATCGTGCCGTGGGCTTCTGCAGCCGCATCTCGGACTCCAAGCGTATCGACACCTACTTCAAACAGGTTGTCGAGCGCTATATCGAGGAGACGGGCGACAACCAGGGGCTCGCCTGCAAGCTTGACCATGTGGATGGAAGCATGGATTCCAAGGAGCGCGCGTCCAAGCTCGAATGGCTCGCGTCCAATGACAGCCCCGAAGAGTGCCGCATACTTACCAATGCACGCTGCCTTGCCGAAGGCGTGGACGTTCCCTCACTCGACGCAGTCATCTTCTTCGCCCCTCGCAAGAGCGAGGTGGACGTCGTCCAGGCAGTCGGTCGCGTCATGCGCACCTTCAAGAACAAGGTCACGGGCGAGGAGAAGGAGCTGGGCTACATCATCCTGCCTATAGTGATTCCTGCAGGCATGACACCCGAGCAGTCGCTCAACAACTCTCGCACGTTCGATGTGGTGTGGAAGGTGCTGCAGGCTCTGAGGTCGCACGACGAGCGCATGGACGCCTACGTGAACTCCATCCCATTCAGGATGACTAGGAAGGGCAGCGGCGCCGGAGCAAATGGGCGCAATACCATCGGCAGGCCCGCACGGGACGGAGACCAGCCGACTCAGGGTACCCTCGACCTTGACTTCGGCTCCACCGACCTCGAGCGTGCCGTCTACGCCAAGGTGGTGGACAGGTGTGGCACCAAGATCTATTGGGACGCCTGGGCAGATGACGTGGCGCACATCGCGGAGCACTATGTCGCGCAAATCGAGGGTGCCCTGGAGCGAAACGCGAACGCTCGGGAGGGCTTCGACAAGTTCCTGCACAGCCTGCGTGCGTCGCTCAACCCAGGAATCAAGCCAGACGACGCCGTGCAGATGGTCGCCCAACACATGATCACGCTACCCATCTTTGACGCACTCTTTGGGGACTACAAGTTCGCGGGCTCAAACCCCGTCTCGGTAGCGATCACCGACTTCCTTGCCACGCTCGAGGGTGAGGGCGTGGGCGAGATGGGACGCGACGACAGGCGCGAGCTCGACGACCTCTATGACTCTGTGAGGCGCCGCGCTCGCGTGGCGCGCACTGACGCCAACCGACAGGAGCTCATCAAGGACCTCTACAACGACTTCTTCTCGAAGGCGTTCAAGGCAACCTCCGAGAAACTTGGCATTGTCTACACGCCTGTCGAGATAGTGGACTACATGCTCCACGCCGCCGACCGCACGATGAGGAGGGAGTTTGGGCGTGGCATCTCCGACGTGGGCGTGCATGTGCTCGACCCGTTTGCAGGGACGGGCTCCTACATGGCCGAGCTCATCAGCGACCCCAAGCTCATCCCGGCGGGTCGGCTCAAGGACAAGTATACGCACGAACTGCATTCCAACGAGATTCTGCTTCTGGCCTACTACATCATGGTCGTGAACGTCGAGTACGCCTACCATGAGCGCATGGGAGGGAGCTACGAGCCCTTTCCAGGGTCAGTGCTCACCGACACCTTCCAGATGTCCGAGGGGGATGACGAGCTCGACCTGGGCATGTTCGTCGAGAACTCGGAGCGCGTACTCACACAGCAGGACCAGGACATCTTCCTGGTCATCGGCAACCCACCTTATTCCGCAGGCCAGAGTAACGCCAACGATGACAACGCCAACGAGCACTACCCTATGCTGGAGCAGCGAATCAGGGAGACCTACTCTGCTCAAAGTACCTCTACAAACAAGAACTCCTTGATGGATTCCTACATTGAGGCATTCCGTTGGGCGTCCGACCGCATTGGCGAGGAGGGCATCGTCTGCTACGTCTCGAACGCGGGCTGGCTGCGCTCCGACGCGGGGGCAGGCGTGCGCCGGTGCTTTGCGAAGGAGTTCAACTTAATCTATGTGTTCGACCTGCTGGGCAACCAGAGGACGCAGGGCGAGGAGTCGAGGCGCCAGGGCGGCAAGGTGTTTGGCTCGGGCTCACGTGCGCCCATCGCCATCACCATGCTCGTGAGGAACCCAAGATCGAACGAACGTGGGGCTATCCATTACTTCTCCGTGGGCGCGTACAAGACCCAGGCGGAGAAGCTCCAGGCCGTCGCACACCATATCGACAGGGAACCCGCATGGGAAACGCTCACGATGGACAGACATGGCGACTGGCTGGACAAGCGCGATGACAACTTCTACGAGATGGCGCCGATGGGACTTGCCAAGTACAAGGAACCCTCGGGCGTCTTCACCACGTGGTCTGCGGGACTGAAGACGCAGCGCGACCCCTGGTGTTGGGGGTACTCCCTCGGCAAGATCTCGCAAAATATAGGCTGTCTCATCGAAGGGACCAACGCGCAGATTGAGTTCGCCAACGGAGATCCATCCAAGCTCGAACGCGATGCCACACGCTATAGCTGGACACGCGCACTGCTACATCGCGCCGAAACAAGAAGCCTTCTGCACTCAGACGCAGCCCGCTTCGTGACGGGCATGTACCGCCCCTTCTGCAGGCAATGGCTCTGCTACGATGCCGAGCTCAACGAGAGGGTCTACCAGCAGCAACGCATCTTCCCACTCGTTGCGCCACACGAGACTGCGCCAAATGTCGTCATCGCATTGACTACCGGCAACAACGCATCTTGTCTCATGTCCAATCAACTTCCCGATCTTCACTTTGTCGGAGATGCTCAGTGCTTCCCGCTCTATTGGTATGAGAAGGATGAGGGCGAGAAGCTCCTTCCGGCCGGGGGCGAGAAGGTGGTACGTGACGCGTGGGGAGGCCGCTACGTGCGCCACGATGGCATCACCGACCAAACGCTCGACGTCTTCCGCAGCGCCTACCCCCTGGTCTTTGCAAAGCGCACGAAGAAGGAAGGAGGAACAGAAATCTCCAAGGAGGACGTCTTCTACTACATCTATGGCGTGCTTCACGCGCCCGACTACCGCAAGCGCTTCGCTGCGAACCTCGCAAAAGAGCTGCCGAGGATTCCTCTCGCACGTGAGTTCGAGGCGTTCTCACGTGCCGGTCGAGAGCTTGCCAATCTGCATCTGAGCTACGAAAAGGTTGAGATGTGGCCCAACCTCGTG
>ERZ772960.3336-NODE-3336-length-10858-cov-3.492086_pt1 | contig 10858 bp, 10 predicted proteins | sample MGYA00580678_ERZ772960 | MGnify/ENA primary metagenome ERZ772960 (study PRJEB29015, sample SAMEA2737930) | human oral metagenome | biome: human oral; feature: human-associated habitat; material: dental | place: China | collected 2059 ...
ACCCGGCGAATCTGCCGGATGAGGATAGACCTGCTGCACCGCGTAAGATGCTGATTACCGTGATCGGCTTTGCCATCAGTGTCATTCTCGCCATGGGCTACAGTCTGCTTGTCTATCGACGTGAAGCATAATACAGAAAAGGAGGGGAGCATATTCATGCAAACGAGAACGCGGATTCCTGCACGTATTCGCCGAATATGTCCTCCTCTTATTTTTATTTTCTTTGACTATTTTGCCATCCTTCTTGCAGAGAAGATGGCGTTTGGTCTGCACGATCTCTATGGACTCTTTATGGGAACCTCCTATCATGTTCCAGATGCCTATCTTTTCTTTTGGATCCCGCTCGTCTTTGTCGCTTTCCTTGCCATTACGCAGACCTATACAAAGATGCAGCCGATTCTGGAGACGGTACGCCAGATCTTCTATGCCGTACTCTATGCGCTCATTACCTGCATCCTTGCGCTTTACTTTATGCAGGCGAGTATGCTCGCCTCGCGTCTCTACGTTGTCCTGTTTGGCATTCTTGCATTGTTCAACATCTATGTCGTGCGGTACGTTTTGCTGAAATTCCTTAAGACAACGAACATGTTCATGAAGCCTGTTATCCTAATAGGGGCTGGAAAAACAGCAGAGATTGTTCTTCAGTTCTTTGAAGGGGATTTGGGATATCGCTATCGGATTGTCGGGTTGTTGGACGATGACCCGATCTCGGAGGAGCTTCCGCAGAAGTTTCTGTTGCTGGGCAAAGTGAGCGATGCGGAAAGTATTATTCGAGATTCCGGTGTAAAGACAGTTATTATCACGGCACCGGGTATGGACAGTGCACGATTGGAGAAACTTGTTGCAAAGATTCAGCCTCTCGTCCGCGATATTCTCTTTGTTCCCGACCTCATGATGCTACCCTTGGGGCACGTCGGTGTTGAACCGTTCTATACTGAAAAAGTTTTTATGCTTAGCATCCGCAATAATCTTGCACGTAGGAGGAATCGTCTGGCAAAGCGTGTTTTCGATCTCATTGCGACTATTTGTGGAGGCTTTTTGATCCTACCGATTCTCCTTGTGCTGGCGGTGCTCGTTGGGATTGACAATAAGGGGCATATCATATTTGCTCATCGACGCGTGGGGCAGAATGGAAAACTCTTCCCCTGCTATAAATTTCAGTCGATGGTACCGGACGCGCAGAAATGTTTGGAAGAATACCTTGCCAAGACCCCAGAGGCTCGAAAGGAATGGGAGGAGTCCTTCAAACTTGCGAACGATCCTCGCGTGACGAAATTAGGGGCATTCCTGCGCAAGACCAGTCTCGACGAACTTCCGCAGCTCTGGAATGTGCTGGTGGGCGATATGAGTCTCGTCGGGCCTCGTCCGATCGTGACAAAAGAGATCGAGCGCTACGGGGACTATATCCGTGAGTACTACATGGTGCCCCCGGGAATTACGGGGATGTGGCAGGTAAACGGGCGCAGCGATACGACCTACGAAGAGCGCGTTGCGATGGATACATGGTATGTGCGAAACTGGTCTGTTTGGATTGATTTGGTTTATCTATTTAAGACTGTAAAGACTGTGTTTACGGGTAAGGGTGCATATTAATATTCATTCATACCAAAAATGAAAAACTGAGGTGAAAAGACTATGCTGGAAGAAATTGGAATCTGTAATTTTAAGCAGTTTGATAAATTTTTTGTGAAACGATTTTCTCCGATCACACTGATTGGTGGGAAAAATAACACGGGAAAATCTTCTCTTTTGGAAGCCATTTATTTTTGCTATAGCCAGCCAGACGATGTTTTCTTTCGGTTAAATCGTATTCGGCGCCTTTCTTCTCAGACACTTACGCCTTCTGAGCATTGGGAACATTACTTTTATATGCATGATGTTGATCAACGTCGAATTGCTATAACGTGGGCAGATGAACGCGCAAAGTTTGAAGTTTCTTGTGGAAAAAGTCTATCCTCCGACGAACAGGTGACTGAGGAAATTAACGTGCGAAATGATCGACCTCATGTTGAGCGTCTGGATGATTTGACGGCAATTTCACGTAACTATCCAATTTCGTTTCAGGTGCACCGTGGTCATGAGTTGCAAGAGGAATGCACTCTTCGTATTCTGAGTGATGTGCAGGTCAATGTTCAGAAAAAAATACAAAAATCTATGCAGGCGCAGAGAGCAAAATGGGGAATTCAATTCCTAAGCGCACATTTCTCTTATGGTACAATGGATGTCATAAATGCGTTTGGCCGCATTGAATTGGATAATCGTAAGGAGGAGGTTATTAAAGCAGCCCAGTTCATCGATTCACGAATCAAGGATATCTCAACCATCATTACAGGTGGACAGAATGGTCGCCTTTATGCGACCATTCAACAGGATGACAATGAGATACAGAAAGTCCCTCTACAATCCATGGGCGATGGAATCAATCGGCTTTTGGTGATGATCATTACGGTTCTTGCTACTCCAAATGGTATTGTCCTCATTGATGAGATAGAAAACGGACTGCATTTCTCAATTCATGAACTGCTTTGGGAGTTGTTGATTCGAGCGGCAACCTCTGTTCATGTGCAAATCATTGCTACGACGCACAGTGAGGCATGTCTTGATGGAGCTTTTCATGCCATGGAAAAACTAAAGTCTCAACCAGATTTTGATTTTGGCGAGGATGAGTTCTCATATATACGAATGGCGAAAAGTGGATCTTCTATGCAGGCGAGGTTTTTTGATCAAGAAACATACTCCTATGCGATGCAGACAGGAATCGAACTCCGCTAGGGGGGATTAATGTTGGAACGAAGTAAGATACAAATACACGAAAAAGCTACCTGTTTAGTCTTTTGTGAAGGAAGGGATGAGGAATGTTTTTTTAGAGCCTTCCAAACATGGTGCAAAAAAGAAAACCCTTGGGTGGAAGGCATACAGTTTGTGGACTGTGGTGGCAATGATGACATAAGGAGGGGTATGCGGGCATTGATCGGAGCGGATGGCTTTGAACACATCCGAGGCGTCGGAGTCATTCGTGATGCAGAAAAAGATGCAGGTGGAGCTGTTGCTAGTGTGAAAGGTACTTTGGACGAATTTTTCAAAGAAGTGCCGAAAGATTGCTTTTGCGTGCAAGAAAGTTACATGAAAGACCAATCTGTGAGCAAGGAATCGTTGAAAATTGGCTTTGCTGTTTTGCCTGGGTACAGGAGAGAAAATAGTGAATATTTGAACGGGACTTTGGAAGACCTATGTTACCAAATTTTTTTCGGTGATAAATCTTCTGGTCAAGTGATTTTAGATCAGGTGGAAGCGCAAAGAGGGTGCTTGTTTCAGCGGCGACACAAGAACTTATTACATACGAATTTTTCGATTACGGATGACTTCGTTGGAATGAAGATAGGTGAGGCGGCACGAGCCAATGCCTTTGATTTCCAACACGAGGCTATGCGTCCTTTTGAAGAGTTCTTTAATCGATTGTCGAAAAAGAGTGTGTGATTAGGTAAATCTGCGTGAATTGATTTGATTTATTCGTTTAAGGAAAAACGTTTTTATAGGAAAAGGTGCGTATTGATGCGAGTTGCTATTGTATGTGACTGGCTTGTCGTTTATGCCGGCGCGGAACGGGTGTTGGAGCAGATTCTGAAGATCTATCCGAACGCCGATTTGTTTTGCCTCGTTGATTTCCTGCCGGAAGATCAACGTGACTTTATCATGCAAAAAGAAACACATACAAGTTTTATCCAGAATCTTCCCCGCGCCAAGAAGAGTTATCGCTCATATCTTCCTTTAATGCCGCTTGCTATTGAGCAGCTGGATGTCAGTGCATACGACTTGGTTATTTCAAGTTCTCATGCGGTGGCAAAGGGGGTTCTGACCGGACCGGATCAAGAGCATATTTCATACGTTCATTCCCCCATTCGCTACGCATGGGATCTACAGCACCAATATTTGCAGGAAGCGAATTTGACTCGCGGGCTGAAAGGCTGGATAGCAAAAGCAATCCTCCATTATATTCGCTTGTGGGATTACCGTACGGCGAACGGGGTGGATTACTTTATTGCGAACTCCAAATTCATCGCAAGACGTATCAAGAAAGTTTATGGAAGAGAGGCTGCAGTCGTATATCCGCCGGTGGACATTGAAGCTTATGAGCTGTGTGAAGAAAAAGAAGACTTTTATTTAACTGCTTCGCGCATGGTTCCGTATAAGAAAGTAAAGCTCATCGTGGAGGCGTTTAATGAGATGCCGGATAAAAGCCTTGTAGTTATTGGCGATGGTCCGGAATACGCGAAAATAAAAGAAATTGCCGGAAGCAATATCACGCTGATGGGCTATCAGCCTTTTTCGGTATTGAAAGAAAAAATGCAAAAAGCAAAAGCGTTTGTCTTCGCAGCAGAAGAAGATTTTGGGATTACACCTGTGGAAGCGCAAGCGTGTGGCACGCCTGTGATTGCCTATGGAAAGGGAGGGGCGTTGGAAACTGTTCAAGGATATACCGATACGATGCCAAGGACAGGCATTTTTTTTGAAAGTCAAACGATACAATCTATTAGAAATGCTGTGGATTCGTTTGAGAAGAACGCAAGCGATTTTGTTTTTAGAAATTGCCGTCTGAATGCCGAACGGTTCTCCCAGCAACAGTTTGTTGAGAACATGAAACTTCAAATAGAAGCTGCACTTCTGCACCACAGGGAGGCTTGAAGCGTGTCATATAAGGTCAGTATTGTCATTCCTGTCTATAATGTAAAGAAATACCTCCCTCGCTGCATGGAGAGCGTTCTCGCGCAAACATATACAAATTATGAAGTCATTCTTGTTGATGACGGGTCTACCGATGGTGGCGGGGAACTATGCGACGACTACGCGCGAGAGCATGTATCTTGTTTGGTCATTCATCAGCAAAATGGTGGGCTTCCTGCTGCTCGAAATAGTGGTCTCGCAAGGGCGACAGGCGATTTGTTGATGTTTTTGGACTCCGACGATTGGTTGGATGAATCTTGTCTTGATACTTGCGTAACGACGTTTAAGAAAAACAATGATACTGATTGTGTAATTTTTCCGTACATCAGGGAATTTGGAGATGCAGCCCCCAAAACGTATATCTTAGGGGAAGAATGGTGTGTTTTTTTAGACGAAGAAGTTAAAAATCGGCTCCATCGACGTTTCTTTGGACTTACCAATAACGAGGTTTATAATCCTGTAGCCTTGGATGAATTGAATACTGCATGGGGAAAAATGTATTATGCTAGACTTGCAAAGGATCTACGTTTTACAGATGTTGATGTAATTGGCTCGGCTGAGGACTGTTGGTTTAATGCGCAGCTTTTTGCACGATTTTCGCGTGTAATCTATTTGCCGGATATTTTTTATCACTACAACAAGCAGAACGCTACATCTATTGTCCATTCGTATAATGATAAACTTGTGCGAACAAGGAAAAACTTTCATAAATTCTTAGCGGACTATATCGTTGAACATGGTCTGGGTCAGGATTACGAAGAGGCTCTTCGTAACCGTAAGGCTCTTACCTGCTTGAATTATGTGAGAAACATCCTGAACTCCTCGGAATCGTTGTTGAAAAAACATCAACTGATTGCAGAGCTGTTGGGAGATGATGAACTGCGAAGCGCACTTGCGCAGCTGCCATTATCACGATTGCAGATGAAGTGGCGTGTTTATTATGCACTCTGCAAGTGGAGATGCGCGTTTGGTGTTATGGGGATGACATGGATGGCAGAGCGGCTGAGAAAATACTTACGATAAAGTGGAGGAGACATGAAAAAGTTTCTTTTTTTTATCAAACGACTCTACGTATGTAAGGTCGTTATGAAGTTCGTCTACATGTTTATCTTTGAATATCTGTCAAATCATATCGTTAATAAGATTCCTGTTCATCGACTGCGTTGGCTTTTTATACGGTATATTCTACGGCATGATATATCCTATCATGCCTATATTCACATGAATGTATATATTTATCCGAATCTGTTTTCTCCAATTAAGATCGGTCGCAATACCGCCATCAATCGTCTCTGTGTCCTGGATGGCAGGGGAGGGCTTGTGATCGGGGACAATGTGAATATATCTGCTGAGGCAGCGCTTTATACGGGAGGGCATGAGATAGATTCACCGGATTTTGCGTTTTATTCCAAGCCTGTTTGCATTGGGAATCGCGTGTGGATTGGTACGCGTGCAATGATTATGCCGGGGGTGACCATCGGTGAAGGAGCAGTCATTTTGCCCGGCGCCGTGGTAGTAAAGGATGTAGCCCCCTATGCGATTGTTGGCGGTATGCCGGCTGTGCAGATTGGTAAACGCTCGTCTGATTTGAATTATGAATTGACATGGCGGACGATGTTCCTTTAGGAGGATTTTTTAGCTGTGAAAAAAGTTGCCTTCATCATCCCGTATTTTGGTCGATTTAATAATTATTTCCCGTTGTTCTTGGAATCCTGTGCGCATAATCCGGACTGTGATTGGCTGATTTTTACGGATGATCGCAGAGCTTTTTCTTGTCCACCTAATGTTATTATACATTACATGAGCTTTGCTGAAATGCAGGCAATGGTGCAGAGTAAATTTGATTTTCCGATTGCCTTGGAACGCCCATATAAACTCTGCGACTTCAGACCTGCTTATGGACACATCTTTGAAGAGTATCTAACGGCATATACTGCATGGGGGTACTGTGATACCGACCTTATTTTTGGGCGGATTCGCGATTTCATTTCGGAGCAGGATATCCAAAATTATGATAAAATCGGCATTTTCGGGCATTGTACGGTCTTTCGCAATGATGAGGAAAACAATCGTATCTTTCTACAGCCTCTGAACGGTCACAGTCGATATCGTGAAGTCTATACAGATCGTAAGAATCACAGCTTTGATGAAGAATTCAAGGACAGTATCAATACAATCTTTGAATCGTGCGGAAAACGTATTCGTACAACAGAGTATCAGGCAAATATTTATACGAAGTCCTCGGATTTTCGTTTGACCTCATGGGATTCTGTGGATAAGTGCTATCATAATGAAAAATTGAAGCGTGCGATTTTCGTATGGGACGATGGTATTCTGTCGCGTTATTGGATCGAACGGGGCGAATTGCAGAAGCAGGAATATCTGTATATCCACATGCAGGCTCGTCCAATGGATATTCGCTTGGAGAAAATGGAGAATGTGCAGCGATTTAAGATTATTCCTAACACCTTCGAAGCCTTAGAAGTGGAAGAAATCTCCGTGGATAATTTTGCACATATTCGCAGCAAGTATTTTAACCTGCATTACTTCCGATTGCGCAGTAAGAATCTTTGGGTTAAGATCAAGAAAAAAATTGGGCTTGCATATTGAGAGGAGTGATGGTTTGTGCGGATCGCGATTGTCACATCAATTCCACCCGATCGGGAGAATAGGGGAGGTCCCTCCGGTCTGATCTGGGAGATTGAGCAATTTTTGACAAACAATACTACCCATGATGTTACGACAATCATTGTGCCTGTGTCTGGAAATAAATATGTACGACAGCTTCATACATGGGGGCGGGCTTTGCGCTCTTTGGATATCGCCTTGGATGCGTATGATAAGATTTTGGTGTATCCGGATTTTCTGCTTGCGCGCTTGCCGAAGAGATATTATAAAAAAATCACGGTGTTGGCTCCTGATGCAAGCAGCATGGTAGGAAGACGAAAGTATAAGCAGTATCGAGGAGATGCGTCCGTTTCGTGGATCAAGATATGGTATCAGTATCTTTATGCGAAGAACTTTCTTTGCTTTGAAAAAGAGTATATTCCTGCTGTAGAGCATTATTTAGTCGTGGGGAAGAAGGATCGTCTCTGGCTTCGCCGACATTTACGAGATTCGAATCGAGAGATTGTCAAGTTCCTTCTGCACCCCCTTTTGTCGCATTCCCTCCTGCCTCTTGATATAGGCTCTATGAAAAGACCGCATGGACGACGTTTTGTCTTTAGCGGTGATATGCGATACTCCTATGTTGGTAAAAATATTATCGCTTTGGCGAAGTGTTTGAGTGAGGAATCTCCTTCCCTAGTGTCAAAACTTCATATCTTTGTTGTGGGAAAAAACAATAAATGGATTGCAGAGTTGTTCTCTAAGGAAACGAATGCACAGGTTTCGTATGAAGCGTGGGTCGAATGCTATCAGGATATCTGCGTTATGGGGCAGGATGTTCACTGTGTTCCCTTAGTGGCAGGCGGCGGAACAAAGAACCGTGTTGTAACGGCATTGGCAAACGGTCTGGAACTGATTTCTACATCGGTAGGTGTGGAGAATATTCCTCTTTCTTCGGGGCAAAGTGTATATGTATGCAACTCTATGCAGAATTTTGCCGCACAGATGATTATGCTTCAACAAGAAGGCGCGTGGAATGCCCATAAAATGGAACTTGCAGTGCAGGCTGCTGAACTCTTTCGACAGCGGGTTACTGACGGGTTTTCTGTTTTGTTGGGACAGTTATGGAATGAAGGAGCGTAACAATGGAGTTCGGTACGGCTCTTTTTATGTCGATAACATTTCTGCTTGTATTGGCAGGACTCGTTGAAAAAAACTCCAAAGCATTGTTCCTTCTGCAAGTCACATGGATGTATATATTGTTGGCAGGCAATACTTTCTCGATTGATATTACCGTAAATCAGGATATTTTCGACTGGGCGCAAATGGAACAACTCACGTTATATGATTATATTTGCTATGGTGCCGGATCCTATCTTGGTATGGAATATCTGACGATGAATGCGTGGATATGTCTGTGCGTTTTTACGCTGTTTGCAGTTCTCTTATGGCAATATGTGACGAATCCATGCCTCATTATGAGCCTGATCTTTTGTTATCCTTTTGTTGATATGGTTATTCAGAAAAGATGGTTCATTGCCTCTGCGATTGCACTAGTAGGTCTTCTTTTCTTATTAAAGGGGAATATGAAAGGTCGACTCGTCTTCTTTCTGCTTATAACACTCGCTGTGGGAATTCATGTTGCTGCAATAGGGTATCTTGTGTTTCTATGGCAGCCATTTTTCCATCGGCTTCATCAGAAATGGATCGTCTTATTTTTCCTTATTGTTAGCTCCGCTGCCCTTATGCCGTATCTTCCGACCATATTGATGCAAATCCCTTTTATAGGTGAAGCAAAGGTTCTTTTCTATTTTGAGGTTCTACATGAAAAAATAAAGTATCCAATACTGAATTTTTTCTTGTGGGCAGGATTTCATTTGGGATGGGTACTCTTATTCCGGCATTTCTATGTCTGGGCAAAAACGAATATGCCCAATCGCTGTTCAAAAGCTTTGGATATACTGTATGAATTGAATCTTATCTCACTTGTTTTTATTCCACTTTACTATTGGGAACCGACGTTTTGGAGAACTTCGCGTAATCTGCTGTTGTTAGATTATATTTTTGTGGCACAGATGATGCCTGTGGGATATGTTTATGCAAAGAAGGCGTTTGGTCGGTATATCTTATACACGGGTTATGCGATTGTGTCTTTTTTTCTTATCTATTTTGGTGCAGGTGCCGGATACGAAGTAATCGTACAGCCTATTTTTACCGATAATATACTTTTAGAACTTCTTTCCTAAAGAAAGGAAAATGAAATTGTCTATATTCAAGCGAGTGGAACACCTGAAATATCTGCTGTCCCAAAATACACAAGCTTTTTTTGCACAGCATCCAAGGGCAAATTGTATGCAACGTGTTATTCGCCACATTAACGATAAAGATTTCGTAAAAAAAGTTCTCTTATTGGGACATGACCCGAATGCCTTTTATCTCGAATCTTATGGTGAGGAAAATCCGGACAAAAATATTCTTTTCATTGAGATCAATGCAATGATGGGATATGCGTATCGCTATATGCTCTATGCCCTTTTGGAAGCCGAGCGTCTGGGGTTTACGCCAGTCATACGGTTTAACGAAAAATGTGCATATTTGGAAGATCACCCTGTGAATGGAACACGAAACCCCTTTGAATACTATTTTCAGCAGCCGACAGATGTGCCTTTGGAAGCTGTATATAAGAGTAAGCGAGTATTCTCATTTAATGTAACCCATCTATCCAGAATAGAGAGGGACTTGGGAAATCTGAATCCGGAGACCCCTGTGGGCTATATTGTAACAGAACCTTATTTGAATGAATTGGCTGAAGTTGCGCGCAAATATATACGATTGAATGCAGTAACCAAAAAAATGTTTGCAGAGAGTATGGAAAAGCTATTTCCTGTAGATTTTCGTACGAAGCGTATTTTAGGTGTGCATGTTCGTGGTACGGATTTTGCCCTAAATTGGAAGGATCATCCTAATATGGTAACGCCGGATGAGTTTTTTTCTGTTACAGATCATCTGCTCGATGGTGACGAGGCTTTTGATTATATTTTCCTTGCAACGGATGACAGTTCTCGCTTGAACACCTTCAAAGAGCGGTATGGGGAGAAACTTCTCTATTATGAAGATGTCCATCGCGAGGATGGGACACTGAATGTTGCTCTTAGCACGCTGGATCGTGAGAATACGCATTATCTGGACGGACTTGAAGCTTTGCGAGATATCTACACCTTGGCGGAATGTAATGGACTGATCGCAGGACTTTCTCAAATATCAATTGCATCGCGGATTGTCAGGTTGGCTGAGAAAGGGCCGTTTGCTTATATGAAGATTTTGGACAAGGGAATTTACCAGGGATAAACAATGCGAGTAGCTAATGTATTGCGCAACAGTATGTACTCCATGATGCTTTATGTTGTACTGGCTGTTCTCGGCATATTGATACGGCAGGCGTTCACACGAAATCTGCCCATTGAGCTCCTTGGCCTTGAGGGGCTGTTTACGAATGTGATTTCCTTGCTGTCCATCGCTGAAATGGGAA
>ERZ772960.3339-NODE-3339-length-10846-cov-3.167918_pt1 | contig 10846 bp, 13 predicted proteins | sample MGYA00580678_ERZ772960 | MGnify/ENA primary metagenome ERZ772960 (study PRJEB29015, sample SAMEA2737930) | human oral metagenome | biome: human oral; feature: human-associated habitat; material: dental | place: China | collected 2059 ...
GGTGTATCTGCGGTAATTGCCATTATAAAGTATTATGTAAATAGAGATCATAAATAATTTTCAGCCATAGCCTCAAAAAGAGGTTATGGCTGTTTTCGTAAAACCTGTTAGTGCTTTTTGTACAATTTTGCTGAGTCCGTTTTTCATAAACAGTACACAGGCGGCACCTAATGATGTGCCTAAAAACGGTATAAAAATACCTTTTATTGCTTCATATAACATAATACACCTTTCGTAAAATCAAAATTTTTAGCAGTATATATTTCATGTAGTTATGTTATACTAACTAATTTTTCTATAATAACATTTCTAAAAATAATTTGCAACAGCAATAAATGGAAATAAATTAAATTGCACAAAATACTTTAGTCTGTTAATCGATAATCTTTTTATAGTAGCTTATCTCGCTTGTGATAATAAAACCGAGTTCTTTATATATCTTATATGCCGGAGTGTTTTCAAGCAGCAGCTGCAAATGTATTTTTGTTTTGCCGAGACTTTTTAAATAGTCGAGTATTGCAGTCATAGACAGTTTGCCAAGCCCTTTATTTTGGTAATCTTCATATATATTGAAGCTGTGAAAATATATATCATCGGTGTTGAATGTAAAGGTATAAAAGCAAAACGATCCTATTTCAATATCGGATTGAAATATATAGTAAATATCATCTTCTTTAATTATATCAATATCAAAAACAGGTTCGGCATTGTATGAGGAAAGGTCAAGTTCCATCATTGTTTCAGTACATTCATATGTAAGTGACAGATTTTTGGCTGTTTTTACGGCAGGAGAATAGTTTCTTTCGCAGATAAATGAGATATCACACTCTTTATCAAGGTCATTACAAAGATATGTATAAGCGGCCTTAAAATATCCTTTGCATCTGTTTAACATATCTGTATATGCTATGACTTCATATGTATCTATATCTATTTCAAAGAGTGCAATTACAGACATTAACTCCTCGTTTTCAAAACAGAGATAGTAAGTACATCTGTCGTCACTAAAGTCAAAGTAGAGAGGAAGATGTTTGACCTCATCCTGTGATTTAACTATATTATTTATCTTTTCTATATAAGATTGTGTAAGTTCCTTTGTTTTTATTATATTCATCTCAAACTCCAAGTGCATTTATTGAAATAATGAGTGTTTATGTGTTATACTTTCATAAATACATTATGCTCGAAAGGGCCTTTAGGAGAAAATATGATTGCAAAACTTATTGAAAAAATCAAGCAAACAAATGCCCCTATATGTGTCGGACTGGATCCGCTTATTTCACATATACCTGATTATATATTAGATGAGAAAATAAAGAAATATGGAAAAAGCACAAAGGCTGTGGCTGAGGCTTTCTATGACTTTAATATGGCAATAATAGATAAGACATTTGACCTTATTCCGGCAGTGAAACCGCAGATAGCTATGTATGAAGAGTTCGGTATAGACGGAATGATTGCCTATAAGAATACTGTTGACTATGCAAAGAGTAAGGGACTTCTTGTAATAGGTGATGCAAAAAGAGGAGATATAGGTTCCACTTCACTTGCCTATGCCAAGGCTCATATAGGTGTAAGTGAGATTTTAGGTGAGAAGTTGCCAGGATTTGATACAGACTTTGTTACAGTAAATCCGTATCTTGGAACCGACGGCATAAAGCCTTTTATAGATGTATGCAACAGTGAGGACAAGGGTATCTTTGTACTTGTAAAGACATCAAATCCTTCAAGCGGAGAGTTTCAGGATAGACAGATAGACGGCACACCTCTTTATGAGCTTGTGGCAAAAAAGACCTGTGAGTGGGGTGGGCTTAGTATGGACGGAGAGTACTCAAATGTAGGTGCGGTAGTAGGTGCCACATATCCGAAAATGAGTGCAATACTTAGAGAGAAGATGCCTTATACTTTTTTTCTTGTACCGGGATACGGTGCACAGGGAGCTACGGCAGAGGATTTAAAGCCCTGCTTTAATAAAGACGGACTCGGTGCAATAGTGAACTCATCAAGAGGAATAATAGCCGCATACAAGCAGGAAAAGTATGCTTCACTTGATTTTGCAAATGCGTCAAGAGCGGCGGTTAAAGATATGATAGCAGATATAAACAGGGTTTTATAATAATGACAAAGATAATGGACAACGGGAAGGTGCTTTCCCAAGATGAATTAAGTAAGGATATTTTTTCGGTTTGGATAAGGACAGATATAGCAAAGTATGCCGCTCCCGGACAATTTGTAAATGTCTATACAAAAAATCCGTCAAAGCTTCTGCCAAGACCTGTAAGTATTTGTGAGGCGGATAAGGATTCTATCAGACTTGTGTACAGGGTCACAGGTAAAGATACGGGAACGGCCGAGTTTTCAAAGCTTGAAGCAGGAGATGATATTAAGCTTTTGGGACCTCTCGGCAACGGATTTCCTACCGATTCAATATCAAGTATACTTATCGGCGGAGGTATCGGAATCCCGCCTATGCTTGAACTTGCAAAGAAACTTGAAGGCGAAAAGATAACGGTACTTGGATTTAGAGACAGTGATACCTTCCTTGTAGATGATCTGAGTCAATACGGCAGGGTATATATTGCTTCTGAAGACGGCAGTATCGGTACAAAGGGAAATGTTTTGGATGCTGTCAGAAAAAATAACCTGAATGCAAGGAGAATACTTGCCTGTGGGCCTGCTCCAATGCTTAGAGCTATAAAAAAATATGCATTTGAAAATAATATAGAGTGCTTTTTGTCACTGGAGGAAAAGATGGCATGCGGTATAGGTGCCTGTCTGGCTTGTACCTGTAAGTCAAGTGAGATTGACTCTCACTCCAAAGTAAAGAATAAGAGGGTCTGCACCGAAGGTCCCGTTTTTAATGCTTTTGAGGTGGAACTATGATAAATACAAAAGTAAAGATAGCGGATGTGGAGTTTAAAAATCCTGTGACGGTTGCAAGCGGAACTTTCGGACATGGAGAGGAGTTTTGTGAACTTGTAGATATCAACAGACTTGGCGCGGTTACAACAAAGGGCGTTGCAAATATCCCATGGGAGGGAAATCCTACACCAAGGATTGCGGAAGTCTATGGAGGAATGTTAAATGCAATAGGACTTCAAAACCCCGGAGTGGACACCTTTATAGAAAGAGATTTGAAATTTCTTAAGCAAAAGGATACAAAGATAATTGTAAATGTATGTGGCAGAAGTATCTCAGACTATATAGAAACTGTGGAAAGACTCTCACATGAGGCTGTTGATATGCTTGAAATCAATATTTCCTGCCCCAATGTATCACATGGAGGTATTACCTTCGGCACAAATGTTGAAAGTGTAAGAGATATAACAAGTCAGGTAAAGGCTCATTCAAAAAAGCCTGTTATTATGAAACTCTCACCGAATGTTACAGATATTACCGAGATTGCAAAGGCGGCGGAGGATGCCGGGGCTGACGCACTTTCACTTATAAATACTGTAACAGGAATGAAGATAGATATAAATAAGAGGTGCTTTGCTATAGCCAATAAGACAGGCGGTATGTCGGGACCTGCTATAAAGCCTGTTGCACTGAGAATGGTATATCAGGTTGCAAATGCGGTGAAGATACCTGTTATAGGTATGGGCGGAATAGTTACCGCTGATGATGCCATAGAATTTTTGCTTGCCGGTGCGACTATGGTAAGTGTCGGGACTGCAAATTTTTTCAATCCTGATGCAAGTATTATGGTGGCTGACGGCATAGAAAAGTATCTTGAAAAAAACGGCTTTGGTGATGTAAATGAGATTATAGGTCTTGTAAAATAAAGAAACGGAGTAGAGATGGAAGATTATAAAAAAGAATTTATTGACTTTATGATAGAGTGTGAAGTGCTTAAGTTTGGAGACTTTGTTACAAAGAGCGGCAGAAAGACACCTTTCTTTGTAAATACAGGGTTTTACAGAACAGGTTCACAACTTGGCAGACTTGGAAAATACTATGCAAAGGCTATAAGAGGTGCTTTCGGTGATGAATTTGATATTCTTTTCGGACCTGCATACAAGGGTATTCCTCTCAGTGTTGCCACATCTATGGCACTTAGCGATGAGGGTGTGGATGTAAAGTATTGCTCAAACAGAAAAGAAGTAAAAGACCATGGAGATACAGGTATTTTGCTCGGCTCACCTATAAAAGACGGAGACAGAGTTGTTATAATAGAGGATGTGACCACAGCTGGAACTTCTGTTGAGGAGACATTACCTATAATAAAGGCACAGGGAGATGTGGATGTACTCGGACTTGCAGTGAGTGTGGACAGATGTGAAAGAGGTAAGGGAGAGAAGTCGGCACTTGTAGAGATAAGTGAAAAATACGGAATAAAGACTACAGCCATTGTTACTATGAATGAGGTGGTGGAGTATTTGTATAATAAAGAGACAGACGGCAGAGTTATAATTGATGATAAATTAAAATGTGCTATTGATGATTACTATAAGATTTACGGTGTAAAATAAAGACAGGTGAAAGATATGGAAAAAACATATAAACTTATGAAATTTTGTGGCGGAGCAGGTATTGCTGTCGGAGTGATAATGATAGTTGTAGGTGTTGCTACAGGTGTTATGTCAATTGTAAACGGAGCAAGATTGCTTGTAGGAAAGAAAAATATAGAGTTTTGATATGGATAAACTTAAAACTAAGTTTAGATTTTTAGGATTGGTATTATTTATATTATATATTTTGAGTTTATGCTATGTTCTTTTCTTTGCCGAGGGCTTTGGAAGAGGTATGGCGGTGGAGGTACATGGTTATAATACAGTGCCTTTTAATGAAATCAGAAGATATATCAACAATTTTGATAGACTTGGTATGATATCGGTGATAAATGTAGGCGGCAATATACTTGCTTTTATGCCTTTCGGATTTTTCAGACCGGTAATCAGCAGAAAAAAAAGCGGTTTCTTTAAAACATTGATAGAAGGCTGTTTGCTCTCATGTATTGTAGAGGTTATACAGCTTACAACCAATGTCGGAAGCTTTGATGTGGATGATATTATTTTGAATACTGTCGGAGTAGTGCTTGGATACATTGTTTTTGCTTTATTTAAGATTATCATATGGAGACGTGAATGAGTTTTTTTAAAAGAAAAAGAATAGGAACGCCTTTTAGAAGAGAAGAGAATATATTAGACTCTGACAGATTTTTATCGGCGGAGGACAAGGTGAAGTTTGCCACAAGCAGAAGTGATATGGTTGACTATATGAAGAGACCGTTTGCAAAGGATGCAAAGTTTGCTCTGTTTATGGATTTGGTTGCTGTAGTGTTATTAGGATTTGCACTCAGAAAAGTGATAGAAAATCAGGGGGCACCAAGCATACAGGTGTCAGCTTTTGCACTTTGCTCATTTTTGTTTGCCGGAGCCGGATTTTATTATTCGATAAAATCTTTTAAAGACGGATTGGCCAGAAAATCACTGTCGGTGATTACAACATTGATTGGAGGAGTTATATTTTTACTATGGTTTATGATATTTATTCTTGGGATAAGAGGGTAACAGCTGAGAGAATAAATCTGGCAATGGACAGAATATCTCAGATAAGAGAAGAAGATGATGCAGTGTGTGCAGATGTTAAGTTCAAGGATTTTTTTGCGGAGTTGGCATCATTTTTAGAAAAAGTAAATGATATCAGGAAAAAAAAGGAAACAGGAGAGTTTGAAGCTTTAAGTTTTGAAGAACTTACAGATATTCAAAATGAGTTATTCTATGATTTGAGAGAAGATATTTATGCAGGTTCAGTGTATAATCCTGATGTATTGGAGAAGATATTTGATAAGGATTTTGTTTCTCCTTTTTTAAGCTTGGGTTTTGAGGTGAGAGCCGCACTTATTACAGTTTTTGAGGGTGATTTTGAGGGCTTTGTAAATATTCTTGAACTGTTTTTGCAGGTCTATGGAACAGCTGTGGAAGGCGCAAGCGCAAAAGAGATTACAGATGTGATATATTGGTACGCTTCAGACTATCTGGATGTAACTGCAAGAAAGAGAATTATTGAAAACTTTACTGCTTCTAACAGATTCTTCTACAATATCATAATGAATGACGATCTGTCCGATCTGAGATATCTTTTTAAATTCGGTGAATACATTGGCTCAAATGAGATAAATACAGCAAAATATTTGAATTCATTAGATAGTGAAACTGTCAGACTATGTGCAAAAACTTTTGTAGACGGATATAGAGACGGTTTTTTTGCAATGCAAAAGGATATCACAAAGAGAAGTGTTGTATCACTGATTTACAATATCGGATTTGAAAGAATAGTAAAAGAAGCCGTTATTTTCTTTGAGGATATGGGCTTTGAAGTGGTATTGCAAAGAAAGCCGTACAGACTTGCAGATATGTCACCTGTAAAAAACAGAGGGATATGCAGCGGCGGAGTAAACAGACAGTTTGAGTATGACCACAAGTTTGATATGAATATATTTACAAAGAAGGCTTACCTTGACAGAAAGCTTGAAGTGTGTAAAAGAACATTTGAAGAGATAAAGGAAGATATGTCAAAGTATGGCGGTCCTGCACTGATGGAGTCTTTTGGAGAGAGAGAGTTTTTGCCTGTAAAGAAGAAAAGTGCAAATGCATTCAGTGAAAAACAGAATAATCTTATGACCGGTTACAGAAATGAACTGATGCTTTTACAGGATGAGTATATTGATACTTCAGGTACCGCATTTTGTATAATAGCATGGCCGCTTCCAAGTATTGCAGAAGATGAAAAGATTTATTCAAATATTTTTGATGATATTATAAGAATCAATACATTGGATGCAACAAAGTATAAAGACGCACAGCAAAAAATTATTGATGCACTGGATAAAGCGGATACGGTAAGTGTAGTGGGCGGTGTGGGTAATAAGACATCTCTTACCATAAAACTGCATGAGCTTAAAGATGCGACTAAGGAGACCAACTTTGAGAACTGCGGGGCGGATGTAAATATTCCTGTGGGAGAGGTATTCACATCACCTGTGCTTAAGGGTACTGAAGGCACACTTTTTGTAAAGGATGTTTTTCTTTCAGGTTATCATCTAAAGAATTTGTATATCAAAGTAAAGGACGGAATGATTGAGGACTACAATTGTGAGAACTTTGAAAGTGAAGAAGACAATAAAAGAATCATTGATGATGCCGTTTTAAAGGGGCATAAGAGCCTGCCGATGGGTGAGTTTGCTATAGGTACCAATGTGATTGCCTACAATGTGGCAAAAAAATATGACATTTTTGAGAAAATGCCTATTTTGATAGCGGAAAAGATGGGACCTCATTTTGCTTTCGGTGATACCTGCTATTCACATGAAGAGGACAATATTACATATAATCCTGACGGTAAGGCAATCATAGCAAGAGATAATGAATGCTCTATAAGAAGAAAGACAGATATCAAAAAGGCCTATTTTAACTGCCACACCGATATCACAATACCTCTTGCAGAGCTGGGAGATATATATACAAATGAGCCTGACGGCATACATACATATATTATAAAGGACGGAAAGTTCGTGCTTAAAGGCAGTGAAATACTCAATGAATAATGGAGGAAATATGAGCAAAGTAGCGATAGTGATGGGAAGTGATTCCGATTTGGCAACAATGAGAGCGGCAGGTGATTTCCTTACAAAGATGGGGATAGAGTATGAATACAATATAATATCAGCACATCGTGAACCGGATATATTCTTTAAATGGGCAAGGGAGCTGAAGGGCAGAGGTATTAAAGTGGTTATTGCGGGAGCCGGTAAGGCGGCACATCTGCCCGGAATGTGTGCGGCACTTACACCGTTGCCTGTAATAGGAGTGCCTATAAAGACATCGGACCTTGGAGGGGTGGACTCATTATATTCAATAGTTCAGATGCCCGCAGGTATACCGGTAGCAACCGTAGCAATCAACGGAGCAAAAAATGCGGGAATACTTGCAACAAAGATATTGGCTGTAAATGATGAAAAGCTTTTTGATAAACTTGAAAAATTCAGTGACGAAATGGCAAAAGAGGTGGAGAATAAGGATAACAGGTTAAAGAGCATAGGAGCGGATGCTTTTTTGAAGAGCTGATAAGAGTCAAATTGGAGGTAATATGGATTACAAGAGTGCCGGTGTGGATATCAAAGCGGGTTATAAGGCCGTGGAGCTGATGAAAGAGCATGTGAAGTCAACTATGAGAGCGGAGGTCTTAGGCGGACTTGGAGGTTTCTCAGGTGCATTTTCACTTAGTAAGATTAAGGAGATGCAAGAACCTATACTTTTATCCGGAACAGACGGAGTAGGAACCAAGTTAAAGCTTGCCTTTATTATGGATAAGCATGATACTATAGGCATTGACTGTGTGGCAATGTGTGTGAATGATGTGGCATGTGCAGGCGGTGAGCCGCTGTTTTTCCTTGACTATATAGCCTGCGGCAGGAACGAGCCGCAAAAAATAGCTGCTATTGTAAAGGGAGTGGCAGACGGTTGTGTACAGTCAAATGCGGCCTTGATTGGTGGAGAGACGGCAGAGATGCCGGGATTTTATCCTGTGGATGAATATGACCTTGCTGGCTTTTGCGTAGGAGTGGCCGACAAATGTGACCTTATAGACGGCAAGGATTTGAAGACCGGAGATGCACTTATCGGTATTGCCTCAAGCGGTGTACATTCAAACGGATTTTCTTTGGTAAGGAAGGTGTTTGATATGACAAAGGAATCACTTAATACTTACTATGAAGAACTTAATAAGACTTTGGGAGAGGTGCTTTTGGCTCCTACAAGAATCTATGTGAGGGCATTAAAATCCGTAAAAGAAAACGGTATTAAAATAAAGGCCTGTTCACATATAACAGGCGGCGGCTTTTATGAGAATATTCCGAGAATGTTGACAGAAGGCACAAATGCGGTGGTAAAAAAAGACTCTTATGAGGTACCGGCTATATTTACACTTATGGCAAAAAAGGGTGATATCAGTGAGGAAATGATGTACAACACCTTCAATATGGGAATCGGTATGGTAATAGCGGTAGATAAAGGCGATGTTGAAAAAACTTTAGATGCAATAAATAAGGCAGGAGAAAAAGCCTTTGAAATAGGATATATTGATAAAGGAACAAAGGGAATAGAGCTTATATAGGAGAATCTATGTTTGATATCGTATGTTTAGTTTCAGGCGGCGGCACCAATCTTGCCGCCATTATAAAGGCAATAGAAGACGGCAGTATAAAAAATGTAAGAATAAAGTCGGTTATCTCAAACAATGCCGATGCCTATGCGCTTGAAAGAGCAAAGAATGCCGGGATAGAGAGTAAATGTATATCGCCGAAGAGCTTTTTAAACAGAGATGATTTTGATAAGGCATTACTTGATGAACTGAAAAGATTAAACCCCGACCTTATTGTACTGGCAGGATTTTTAGTCAATATTTCAAAAGATATAGTGGATGCATTTGAAAACAAGATAATAAATATTCATCCTTCACTGATACCGAGTTTTTGTGGAAAAGGCTATTATGGACTGAAGGTACATGAAGCGGCACTAAATCGCGGTGTCAAGGTGACAGGTGCCACTGTGCATTTTGTAGACACCGGTATAGATACAGGCAGAATAATAATTCAAAAAGCGGTAAATGTATTACCGGGTGATGATGCAATGACTTTGCAAAGACGGGTAATGGAAGAGGCTGAGTGGATTATTTTACCGAAGGCTGTTGAAATGATTGCAAACGGAGAGGTTTTATGAAGATATTGGTTGTAGGTGGCGGCGGCAGAGAACATGCTATTGTAAAGAAGCTTTCAGAGAGTAAGAAAAATCCGAAAATCTATGTGGCACCGGGAAATGCAGGTACGGAAGAAATTGCAACAAATATCGCAATACCCGTTATGGACTTTGACTCACTTGTGGATTTTGCAAAAAATGAAAAGATAGACCTGACTGTAATAGGGATGGACGACCCGCTTGTAGGCGGAATAGTCGACAGGTTTGAAAAGAAGGGGCTTAGAGTATTCGGACCAAGAAAGAATGCAGCCATACTTGAAGGGTCGAAAGCATTCTCTAAAGAGCTTATGAAAAAATACGGTATACCGACAGCAGATTATGAAAAATTTAATGACCCTCAAAAAGCGCTGAAGTATTTAAAAGGAGCTGATTATCCTGTAGTTTTAAAGGCGGACGGACTTGCACTGGGAAAAGGAGTGTTAATCTGTAAGAATTTTGAAGAAGCAAAAACAGGTATTGAAGAACTTATGATTGATAAGAGTTTCGGTGATGCCGGAAATACTGTAGTAATAGAAGAGTTTTTGGAGGGCAGAGAGGTGAGTGTACTCTCATTTGTGGATGGTACTCACTATGCCCTTATGACTTCGGCACAGGACCACAAGAGGGCAAAGGACGGCGATGAGGGACTCAATACAGGCGGAATGGGAACCTTCAGCCCAAGTCCTTTCTATACCGAGGAGGTGGACAGATACTGTAAGGAACATATCTATCAAAAGACTGTGGACGCTATGAGAGCCGAGGGCAGAGAGTTTAAGGGAATTATATTCTACGGTCTGATGCTTACAAAAAGCGGTGTAAAGGTACTTGAATACAATGCCAGATTTGGCGACCCTGAAACTCAGGTAGTGCTTCCAAGGATGGAAAATGATATTATAGATGTTTTTGAGGCCTGTATTGACGGGCATCTTGATAAGATTGATCTTAAGTTTAAGGACAATGCAGCAGTATGTGTGGTACTTGCAAGCAAAGGCTATCCTTTAAAGTATGAAAAGGGTAAGAAAATATCGGGGCTTGAAAACTTTGAAGGAAAAAACGATATATTTGCTTTTCATGCAGGTACAAAAAGGGTAAACGGTGATGTACTCACA
>ERZ772960.3347-NODE-3347-length-10834-cov-8.577883_pt1 | contig 10834 bp, 7 predicted proteins | sample MGYA00580678_ERZ772960 | MGnify/ENA primary metagenome ERZ772960 (study PRJEB29015, sample SAMEA2737930) | human oral metagenome | biome: human oral; feature: human-associated habitat; material: dental | place: China | collected 2059 ...
TGGAAAAATATTGCTATATTTGCACGCAATAAATTTTAAAAGTTACAATATGTCATCATTTGTTGCAGATAAAATTGTAATGGACGGTCTTACCTTTGATGACGTCCTCTTAATTCCTGCTTACTCAGAAGTACTACCTAAAGAGGTAGAGTTGAAAACCAAGTTCACACGTAACATCACTTTGAATGTTCCTTTTGTGACTGCTGCCATGGATACAGTCACCGAGGCATCAATGGCTATCGCCATCGCCCGTGAAGGTGGTATAGGCGTTATCCACAAGAATATGTCGATAGAAGAACAGGCACATCAGGTGGCAATTGTAAAGCGTGCTGAGAACGGAATGATTTATGATCCTGTGACAATTCGTCGTGGAAGCACGGTGAAGGATGCTCTTGAGTTGATGCATGATTACCACATTGGTGGTATACCTGTAGTCGATGACGATAATAAACTCGTAGGTATCGTGACCAATCGCGACTTGCGTTTTGAGCGTCGTATGGATAAAAAGATTGACGAAGTGATGACAAAAGAGAACCTTGTGACTACGCATCAGCAGACTGATTTGGTTGCTGCGGCACAGATTCTTCAGGAAAACAAGATAGAAAAACTGCCCGTTGTAGACAAGAACAACCGTCTTGTGGGCTTGATTACCTATAAGGATATTACCAAGGCCAAAGACAAACCAATGGCCTGCAAGGATGAAAAAGGTCGTCTGCGTGTGGCTGCCGGCGTCGGTGTTACTACAGATACAATGGATCGTGCAAAAGCTTTGGTTGAGGCAGGTGTTGATGCTATCGTCATTGATACGGCTCACGGACATTCCAAGGGCGTAGTTGAAAAGCTGAAACAAGTAAAGAAAGCTTTCCCACAGTTGGATGTTATCGTAGGTAATGTGGCTACAGGTGAGGCTGCTAAATACCTTGTTGACAATGGTGCTGATGCTGTAAAAGTAGGCATTGGCCCTGGTTCTATCTGTACGACACGTGTGGTTGCCGGTGTAGGTGTGCCTCAATTGAGTGCAGTCTACGATGTTTATTCGGCGTTGCAAGGTACTGGTGTTCCATTGATTGCTGATGGCGGTCTGCGTTATTCAGGTGACATTGTGAAGGCTTTAGCTGCCGGTGGAAGTTGCGTTATGATTGGATCGCTCGTTGCCGGAACCGAAGAAAGCCCAGGTGAAACCATCATTTTCAATGGCCGTAAGTTCAAGAGCTATCGTGGTATGGGCTCTCTTGAGGCCATGGAACAGAAAAATGGCTCGCGTGATCGCTATTTCCAGAATGATGTCCGCGATGTAAAGAAGCTCGTTCCAGAAGGTATTGCCGGTCGTGTTCCTTACAAGGGAACCGTTCAGGAAGTAATTTATCAGCTCACGGGTGGCCTGCGTTCGGGCATGGGATACTGTGGAGCGCCTTCTATAGAGAGGCTGCATGAAGCAAAATTTACACGCATCACCAATGCCGGAGTTATGGAAAGCCATCCCCATGATATCGCAATCACGAGCGAGGCCCCGAACTATTCTCGTCCAGAATAAGTTGTATATATGCAGAAAAGAAAATCTGTTATCATATCATTGGCCATGCTTCTTTGCGGAAGCATGGCTTTTAGTCAGTCAAATGACCCCGTTGTCATGACGGTAAATGGCAAGCCTGTGTTGCGCTCGGAATTCGAATACGCTTACAGGAAGAATAATTCTGCTGGCGTTATTGACCGTAAGAGCGTCGCAGAATATGCCGAACTTTTTATTGATTACAAGTTGAAAGTGGAGGCTGCTCTTGCTGCCCAACTTGATACTCTGACTTCTTTTCAAGAGGAATTTGCAGGTTGTCGTGATCAGCAAATACGTCCGTCACTGATTAATGATGCTGATATAGAGGCCGAAGCACGTCGCATTTATACATTAACTCAACATCAAGTTGATTCGTTGGGTGGCATGGTGAAAGTGCGTCATATCTTGCTGGAACTCGGACAACGTGCACCAAAAAGCACGGAAACAGAAGTCAAACTGCGGATAGACTCCATTTATAAGGTTTTGAAAGCTGGGGCTGATTTCAGTGAAATGGCAAGGAAATATTCTGATGACAAAGGCTCTGCATCGGCAGGAGGAAGTCTGCCTTGGTTGCAGCCTGGACAGACTTTACCCGAGTTTGAGGCCCAGGCTTACAGATTGAAGAAAGGCGAAATGAGTCTGCCTTTCCTTTCTCCTGCAGGTTACCACATTATATTATTAGAGGACAAAAGTAATTTCCTCCCTTACGATTCTTTACGGAATGATATACTGTGCTTTATAGATCAGCGCAATCTTCGCGACAAGCTGATTGATGACCGACTGAATGAAAGAGCGCAGGCTGCGCATACAACACCTGCTGCTATTTTGGAGAAGCAGCGTATGGAGTTGGAAAAGAATGACCCTTCACTGAAGTATCTCATTCAGGAATATCATGACGGCTTACTGCTTTTTGAAATCAGTAATCGTACGATTTGGGAAAAAGCGGCACGTGATGAGGCTGGACTTATAGACTATTTTAATCACAATAAAAAGAAATATAGATGGTCATCTCCGCGTTATAAAGGTGTCATCTTCCATGTAAAGGAGGTTAGTGACGTGAAGAAAGTGACTAAAGCTCTGAAAAAAGCCGACTTTGAAAAGTGGGGCAGTATACTTGAAAAGCAGTTCAATCAGAATGGAGAAATCCGTGTAAAAGCCGAAAAAGGAATCTTTAAACAAGGAGATAACGCTTGGATAGACAGTGAAATTTTCAAACATGGTGCCCCCCCTGCACCATTGAAAGACTACCCCTTTAGTGGTGTCTGTGGTAAAAAACTAAAGGCACCCAAGACGATGTCTGATGTAAGGAAGCAGGTGTTATCTGATTATCAAGAGGCAATGGAACAGCAATGGATAAAGGAATTGCGTGCCAAATATCCTGTCAGTATCAATCAAAATGTACTGAAAACAATCAAGGAGCTATATTGATGGTGTAGAAACTATAAAGAAAATATAATAAAATGAATAAAGGATATAAACTTTTCGGTGGCTTCATAGGCATGCTGCTTCTGATAGGCGTTACAGCAAAAGCCAATAAAACGGCAGGCTATATGACTGATAAAAAGGACTCTGTGCAAACAAAGTCTATGGATGTCAGCGTGCCTGAGCATAGTGTTATTGACGAAGTTGTTTGGGTTGTTGGTGATGAACCGATTATGAAATCTGATGTTGAGCAGATGCGTTTGCAAGGTGAGATGGAAGGAATGAAGTGGGGAGGAAATCCTGATTGTCGCATTCCCGAACAGATAGCAGTGCAGAAACTCTTCCTACATCAAGCAGCACTTGACTCTATTGAAGTGACGGAGTCGGATATTGCACAGACCGTTGAGCAGCAGATTAACTATTGGATCAATTCGGTTGGGTCGCGAGAGAAACTTGAAGAATATCAAGGAAAGAGTCTTAGTCAAATCCGTTCTGATCTGCACGATGATGTCAAGAACAGTAAGATGATACAGCAGATGAAGCGGAAGATTATGAGTGATGTTACCGTGACACCTGCTGATGTACGGCGGTATTTTAAGAATCTGCCGGAAGATAGTATTCCCTTTGTGCCTACAGAGGTTGAAGTTGAAATTCTTGTAAAGAAGCCTCGCATCCCACAAAGCGAGATAAATCGTGTCAAAGACCAGTTGCGTAGTTTCACTGATCGCGTCACAAAGGGTGAGACTTCGTTTAGTACGCTGGCCCGACTATACTCTGAAGATCCCGGATCTGCACGTCAGGGTGGCGAGATGGATTATGCAGGTCGTGGAACTCTTGACCCTGCGTTTGCCAGCGTAGCCTTTAATCTTACCGATCCGAAGAAGATTTCTAAGATTGTAGAATCAGAGTTCGGATATCATATTATCCAATTGGTTGATAAACGAGGTGACAAGGTAAAGGTTCGTCACATTCTTTTGAAGCCCAAGGTTTCTGCAGAGGATTTGAACAAGGCTTTGGGCAGACTCGACTCTATTGCGACTGATATCAAAGATGGAAAGTTTACTTTTGAAGCCGCATGTTCTTATCTTTCAGAAGACAAGGATACGCGCAACAACCATGGATTGATGGCCTATACAGATAACCAGACAGGTAAGATTACATCGCGTTTTCAGATGAAAGACTTGCCAACTGAAGTTGCAAGCGTTGTCAATACAATGAAGGTGGGTGAGATTTCTGCCCCATTTAAGATGGTGGATCATCGTGGAAAGACTGTGGCTGCTATCATCAAATTAATTAATAGAATTGATGGACATCGTGCCAAGATAACCGAGGACTTCCAGACAATGCAGGAGGTTGTGATGCAGAAAGAGAGTGAAAAGAAACTGCATGATTGGGTGGTTAATAAGATAAAGAATACCTATGTACGCATGAACGACCGCTATAAAGGTTGTGATTTTGAATATCAAGGCTGGATAAGATAACGAATGAATTTTAGTGGTATCATACGATATATCTGCGGGCATAGAACTATCATAGTGGTAGTTCTATGTCTGTTTGAACTATGTTTGGTATCAAGAAGCATTGCAGGTACAGGCAAGAAAGCAGATGAAAAGGTTTATCTTGTCCATGCAGATGAGCTGCGTTACGACCAATATGGGCCTGTTCCTGATGCCCAGATAGTGAAGGGACGTGTTCATTTTACGCACAAGGGGTCGAGTCTGTGGTGTGACAGTGCTTACTTCTATCAGCAATCCAACTCGGTGAAAGCTTTCGGACATGTACGCTATGTGCAGGGAAAAGAAGTCTCACTGAAAGCAGATCGTGCCGCTTATGATGGTATACGGCAATTGTTGGAGGCTCGAAATAATGTTGTTCTTACCCATGGTAACAAGACACTCTACACGGATAGCCTTGATTACGACCGTTTTAATGATTATGCTTACTTCTTTGAGGGAGGTCGATTAGTCGATGGAAAGGATCGCTTGGTGTCTGATTGGGGCGACTATAACCTCAAGACTCGGGAAGCAACCTTTTGGTATAATGTGAAGATGCGCAGTGGTGATCGCACCGTGACGACAGATGAATTGCACTATGATACGCAGAAATCTCTGGCCCATGTCATCGGACCAAGTAAGATTATTCAGAATGGAAGTGTCATCAACACATCGGATGGTTATTTTGACAGCAAGTCGGATCGTGCAGAAATGTATGGTCGTTCAACTGTTGTCGACAAGGATAAAGAAATCACAGGTGACAGTCTTTTCTATAACAAGCGCACGGGATTGGCACGCGGTTTGGGCAATGTCGTCTATGTTGACAAGCGCAACAGGAACCAATTAACAGGCCAACGGCTCATCTACAACGAGAAGACCGGCTATGGTTTTGCTACAGGGCATACCTTGGTTAAAGACTATTCACAGGAGGATACGCTTTATATGCACGCTGATTCCATGAAAGTTTACACCTTCAATATAAATACAGACTCAATGTATCGGAAGGTACATTGTTTCAATCATGTAAAGGTTTATCGTCAGGATATCCAAGCCATTTGCGACTCATTGGTATTTAACAGTCAGGACTCTTGCATGACGATGTATCGTGACCCGATTGCCTGGACTGGCACTCGACAAATCCTTGGTGAGATTATCAAAGTTTACATGAACGATAGCACAGTGCGAGAAGCTCATGTTATCAACCAGGCTTTGAGCGTGGAGCGAATTCCCGGGGAGAAGTATTTCAATCAACTGTCGTCCAAAGAGATATCCGGTTACTTCATCAAAGGTAAGATACGGCGTGTCTTTGCATCTGGAAATGCAAAGGCAATCTTCTATCCTATCGACGATAAAGACTCTACTTTGCAGGGACATATCTATATAGAGACTGACACAATCAAGATGTTTATCTCTCCGGAAAGGAAACTTGAGAAGATATGGACACCAAAAAATACGGGTGTTATGTTGCCGATGACGCAGATTCCTGCCGAGAAACTCAAACTGCCTGAGTTTGCCTGGTTTGAAGAGTTGCGTCCTACAGATCCGGAAGATGTGTTCCATTGGCGTGGAAAGGATGAGGGGAGTGCACTTAAAGTGATAAAACGTCACGAGGCTCCATTGCAGAAAATTAATCCTGTCTCACGATGAGTCTGTTTCGACAACCACGTCCACGGCGTTTCCATCATGAATATATTTATGTGGATGAACGCAAGGAACGGCTGAAGCAGATAGAGCAAAAGGCCCGTGAAGAATTGGGTATGACATCCCATAAAGCTTTGGATCGTGAAAAAATCCATCAAGCTTTTCAGGAAGCGATGCCTCATACCAAGCGTAAGAGACAGCGCCGAGGCGTAACTTTCCCCTTATTGCAATTGGTGCTACTGATGCTTTTATTGGTGTTATTCTGTTTAATATTGATTTTTATTTTATAGCTGTTTATGAGCGATATTATACAACTCCTGCCCGATTCTGTGGCCAATCAGATTGCAGCCGGTGAGGTCATACAGCGTCCGGCATCTGTCGTCAAGGAATTGGTTGAGAATGCTGTCGATGCAGGGGCAAAGAACATACAAGTGCAGGTCATTGATGCAGGTAAGACTTCTATACAGGTTATTGATGACGGGAAAGGCATGTCGGAAACCGATGCGCGCCTGTCTTTTGAACGTCATGCCACTTCAAAAATCCGAAAGGCCGACGACCTGTTTGCTCTCCGCACGATGGGATTTCGTGGTGAGGCTTTGGCTTCAATAGCTGCTGTGGCACAGGTTGAACTGAAAACCCGACAGGAGAAAGACGAGATCGGAACGCATCTGTCGATTGCAGGAAGCCGTTTTGTAGGACAAGAACCTTGTTCTTGTTCGGTAGGTTGCAGCTTTTCCATAAATAGTTTGTTTTATAATGTGCCTGCACGAAGGAAGTTTCTGAAGTCCAATTCCACTGAATTGAATAACATCATCACGGCTTTTGAGCGCATTGCCTTGGTCTATCCCGATATATCCTTTTCACTTCACAGCAATGGCACAGAACTGTTCAACCTCAAGGCAGGTGTACTTCGTCAGCGTATCATAGATATCTTTGGCAAACGTCTTAATCAGGAACTGCTTTCTGTGAATGTAGATACGACGATGTGTCGCATCAATGGCTTCGTAGGCAAACCGCAATCAGCGCGCAAGAAAGGGGCTCATCAATACTTGTTTGTTAATGGGCGCTATATGAAACATCCTTATTTCAATAAGGCTGTGACGGCCGCTTTCGAACGGTTAGTGCCTGCCGGTGAGCAAGTTCCTTATTTTCTTTATTTCGAAGTGGCTCCCGAAGATATTGATGTTAATATTCATCCCACGAAAACAGAGATTAAATTCGAGAACGAAGTCCCTATCTGGCAGATACTCTCTGCTGCTGTCAAGGAGGCTGTCGGCATGTTCAATGATATTCCTTCGATAGACTTTGACACTGAAGGACGACCTGACATTCCGGTTTATAATCCCGGTGAAAGTGTAACAGCTCCTACGCTGAAATATAATCCCGACTATAATCCTTTCCGCTCTTCCGCAGGTTCTTCGCGTTCTTCCTCTGCTTCCAACCGTTGGGATGAACTATATCAGGCGGCACAGCATCAGCCCAGTCAGGAGACAGAACTCTTTTCTTCGAAGATGGCATCGCCCGAAACGACAGATGACCCCCAATCTGCAGAGAATGTCATTGCCGAAAAATCACCGGCTCACTATCAGTATAAGGGGCGTTATATCATGACAGCTGTGAAGTCAGGACTGATGATTATCGATCAGCATCGGGCACATGTGCGCATCCTTTTCGATCGTTATCAGGAACAGCTGAAGTGCCGGGAAGCTGCTTCACAGAAGGTTCTGTTCCCGGAGAATGTTCATTTCTCAGCTTCAGAAGAGGTTACGCTGACGAAGATAATGCCGGAATTGCAGGGCCTGGGCTTTGATTTTAATGCGATGGGTGGCTCAAGTTATGCTGTACAGGCAATCCCTGCAGGGCTTGAAGGACTTGATTTCTCAAGTCTTCTGCATGACATGATTGCTTCTGCACAAGAGAAACCCACTGCTATCCGAGATGAAATCAGCAGTGCTTTGGCTTTGACAATGGCCAGAAAAGCTGCAATCCCACAAGGACAGGTGCTGAATAATGATGAAATGGAAAACATCTTCAACATGCTTTTCGCCTCATCGAATCCTAATTATACACCTGATGGGAAAAACATCCTCTGCATCTTGAAACAGAACGAAATAGAACATCTTTTAGATTGAAATAGATGGAAAAAGATAATTCAGAATGAAAAAGCTGTCAATTGTCCACGGCCAATTTGCAGAAATCAGAAAAAACAGCTTTTCGGCCACGGGCAATTTGCAGAAATCAGAAAAAACTGCCTTTCGGCCGTGGCCAATTTGCAAAAAACGAAAAAATATGCCTTTCGGCCATGGCCAATTTGCAGAAAACGGGAAAAACTGCCTTTCGGCCACGGCCAATTTGCAGAAAGATATATTAAACCGAATTCACGCTAACATGAAAGAGGTTTATGCAATTCAGATAATAGAGTATTAATATTAATTTTATTTGTTATGAGAAAATTATTGATGGGTCTTGCTTTGTTTAGCATGTCTATGACTGCTTTTGCACAGGAAGCAGACCCAACATTAAAGTACAGTGTGGCTACTAATTCGTTTTGGAGCAACTGGTTTATTCAAGTAGGTGGTGACTATAACATCTGGTATTCCAATCAAGAGCATGGCCGTCATCTTGACAATGGTGGTGATTACAACTTCTTGAGTAAGCAGCGTCGCACTTTCGGAGCTTCTGTTGCTATTGGTAAATGGTTCACTCCAGGCATTGGTCTTCGCACGAAACTGCAAGGTTTCAATTCCAAGAAAATTGGTGCTGTAGGCGTGACTTCACAGCATTTCTGGAGCTTGAATGAGCATATCATGTTCAATTTAAGCAATCTTTTCTTAGGTTACAACCCTAATCGGGTGTGGAACCTTACCCCATTCGTCGGTGGTGGTGTTGCCCGAAACATGTCAATTAATCTCTATGCCATGCAGTTAAGTGCCGGTATTAACTCTTCCTGGAGACTTTGCCGTAATCTTGATATCTATGCAGAAGCAGGCTGGAATCGTATGGAAGATGATTTCGATACCTATGAGCCGCATTTGTTGAACAACTCTCACAATGGTCGTGGTTGGGAGGATAAGGATAATCACCTCTATGCAGAAGTTGGTCTGACCTTCAAGCTTGGTAAGGCTACTTGGAACAAGACTCCTGATGTAGCTGCTATCAAGGCACTGTCTCAGTCACAGATTGATGCCCTCAATTCACAGCTCAATGATGCCAATGCTGAGAACGACAAGCTTCGCAAACAACTTGCAGAGAAGCCAAAGACAACCGTGCTGACAAAGAGCGTCAAAGAATTCATCACAACGCCAATCTCTGTATTCTTCAATATCGGTAAGATTAATGTAGCGTTGCTGAAAGACCTTGTAAACGTTCGTGCACTTGCTAAGTATGCCATTGCCAACAAGTCTAATATCCTCGTTACGGGTTATGCAGACTCCTCAACAGGTACTCCTGCCATCAACCAGAGACTTTCAGAGCAGCGTGCAAACACAGTTCTTGAAGAACTTGTCAAGATGGGTGTAGACCGTTCTAAGATTAGAACTGCTGCAAGTGGAGGTGTTCAGATACTCGAATATCCTGATTACGACCGTCGTGCAACAGTTCAGATTGTAGACTAAGTTCATATCATATACAAGAATACTCTGTAGAGTTCTTGATAATACAAGGGCAGCCTTAACCAATTATCGGGTTGAGGCTGTTTTTTTATCCTTTTATTTGCACGTGTCAGATAAATTGACTACTTTTGTAATCGCCTTACAGCAGTAAGGGCGTTTAGCTCAGCTGGTTTAGAGCATCTGCCTTACAAGCAGAGGGTCGGCGGTTCGAATCCGTCAACGCCCACAAGGGGTGTTTCCCTGTAGTCTTTCGGGATTGCAGGGATTTTTTTTGCTTTTATTCTCTTTAATCTTTGGATTTTCTCTCTGTTTATTGTTGATTTGGAGGGCTTAAGGAACTGAAATGAACTGTTTCTCCTGGCTTTAATTCGTAAGAATTTCGTTATGCGAGGGTCGTATTTCTAATATTGTAGCGACGAATAATATTTTTCATGCTGTCTTTTCTGTTGCAATTAGTGAGCGATATGCCTTGTAAACGAGAAATAGGTTAAATCTTATCAAGGAACTTTACAATTGTCCTCAAATGCTTAACGAATTCAAAAACAGATTTATCCTCGTTCGAAATACGCACGGTATTCAGTGAGTTTGCAATGTGTTGGCAATCAAAACATTACGGAAATCAAGGCATGTTATGAGGTGAAATTACGCCGAAAAACCATGTCATTTGCATCAAATCAGCACATAACTTGCTTCATTTTATCCCGCAATCTGATGCAGATAACACGGTGATTAGCGTCAGATTGCAGCATAGGATGATAAGAAGTGAGGGCATCGAAGCTATAAAATGGCTTCGCGCAAGCGCTGGAGTGGTTTTGCAGATGCACAGAAAGCGCGTTTTCAGTTCTATTTGGTGCGGCCGAAAAGTGTTAAAAACGAGATATTAATTTTACAAAAGTCATCTTTCAAATTCCTCTGTATTGCTCTCTAAAATGAGAGTCAAAGCAGCTTGTATAGTTATTGTTTAACCTCCATTCCATTTCTTTTTGTCTTTCAGTAAAGCTTCGGTGATATCACAAGGCGATAAAAAATAAAAAGAGGCTTGAACTAAATCAAACCTCTTTCTCTTGTGGGCGTTGACGGATTCGAACCGCCGACCCTCTGCTTGTAAGGCAGATGCT
>ERZ772960.3349-NODE-3349-length-10833-cov-5.310169_pt1 | contig 10833 bp, 7 predicted proteins | sample MGYA00580678_ERZ772960 | MGnify/ENA primary metagenome ERZ772960 (study PRJEB29015, sample SAMEA2737930) | human oral metagenome | biome: human oral; feature: human-associated habitat; material: dental | place: China | collected 2059 ...
CCATGGCAATGTTCGAGCAAGCTCGGCATTGTTCATTTGGCTTAACGAAAACGTTTATCTCTTCGTGTTGTGACCTAAATGCGTCCGTTTTGACATAAGAACATAAGAAACATAAAGAAGTGGTCTTTCCGTTATTTTAGTTCTCTTTTTGCATTAGCGCAATCGTTTGCATCGTAAAGATAAACATTTCCCCGTTTTAAGGGCGAACCTCTTGCGAATAATGCCTAACTTTATGCCGAGTTTACTAACCCCTTAGTCTATGAATTTATATTTCAATATTGATTACCAGACCGTCTTCGGAGAAGAATTGGTGCTGAACATCGTTACTAATAACGACAAGGGCGAATGCCTAACAACGCAATACCGCATGAACACCGTCGACGGATTGCGCTGGATTTGTTGTATAAACAAGTTGCCCGACGCTTGCCAAAACGTCGTGCAGTACTTCTATTGTGTGGATAGTGCGGGTGTGACAAGGCGTAAGGAGTGGGCCTTGCATCCACATCGCCTGTCGCTTAGTGCGCTTAAAGCCAATGCTTATCACGTTTACGACCAATGGCATGCCATTCCCGAAGATGCCTATCAATACACTTCGGCCTTTACCCAGTGCCTAAAACGCCGCAACCTGCAACCCATGCCCGCATCTGATTACGAGCGGACGTTGCGCTTGGTGGTGCGCGCACCACAACTGCGGGCCTCGCAACGCCTCGTATTAGTGGGCGACGACCTGGCACTTGGCGCGTGGGCACTTGACCGAGCCTTGCCCATGGCCGAGGTAAACGATTGCGAATGGGTGGTGGACCTCAATCTCGACGAACTGAAAGGCGAAGAAATAGCCGTGAAGTTTGTGGCCGTTGATGCCGACAACCGCGTTGCACCGCTTTGGGAGACAGGTTATAACCGCGAGTTGCAGTTGCCGCAGATTGGCAAGAACGAGGTTTGCGTGTACCAATTGCACCAAGCTTTCTTCGAACTTTGGGACGAACGCTTTGCCGGAACCCTTGTGCCCGTGTTCTCGTTGCGCACCAAACGCAGCTTTGGCGTGGGCGACTTTGGCGACCTTAAAGCCATGATAGACTTTGTGGCACAAACAAATCAGCGCGTTTTGCAGGTGTTGCCCATCAACGACAGCACCACAACGCACACCTGGACCGACTCTTATCCATACAGCTGCATCAGTATTTTTGCCCTTCATCCGCAGTATGTAGACCTCAATGCGCTGCCGCTGTTGAAGAAAGAAGAAGACCGCATGGCTTTCGAGGCCTTGCGACAAGAACTTAACGCGCTGTCGCAGATTGATTACGAACGCGTGAACAACGCCAAAACGGCGTATCTTAAACTGCTGTTCGAGCAAGAGGGCAAGGAGATGATGAAGGGTGAGGACTTTAAGAAGTTCTTTGAAGAAGAGAGCTATTGGCTGGTGCCCTACGCCCAATATTGCTACCTTCGCGACCTCTACGGCACGGCCGACTTTACCCAATGGCCCGACCACAACACGTGGGACGATGCCGAACGCAAAGCCCTCTCAACGCCCACAACCAAGGCTTACAAGGAGGTGGCTTTCCATTACTTTGTTCAGTATTTGCTTTACACCCAAATGCGCCATGTCCACGAGCATGCTCGCGCTAAGGGCGTAATACTTAAAGGCGACATTCCTATTGGCGTAAACCGCCATGGTTGCGACGTGTGGACCGAACCACATTACTTTAACCTTGACGGACAAGCAGGCGCGCCGCCCGACGATTTCTCGGTTAAAGGTCAGAATTGGGGTTTCCCAACCTACAACTGGGACGAGATGTTGCGCGACGATTGCGCCTGGTGGGTGCGCCGTTTCCAAAACATGGCGAAGTTTTTTGATGCCTACCGCATCGACCACGTGTTGGGTTTCTTCCGCATTTGGGAAATTCCCGTGTCGTGTGTAGACGGCTTGTTGGGTCAGTTCTCGCCCTCGTTGGGCATGAGTCGCGAGGAGATAGAGGCCTATGGGCTGCCTTTCAACGAAGAGGCGTTCACCCGTCCGTTTATCAGCAATTGGGTTCTCGACCGCATGTTCGGCGAAAATGCCGACAACGTGAAGGCTACTTATCTGCGACCCCTGCACGACGACATTTGGCAATTGCGCCCCGAATACGACACACAGCGCAAGATTGAAAAGGCCTTTGAGGGCAAAAACGAAGATGCCGACCGCTGGTTGCGCGATGGACTCTTCGCATTGGTGAGCGATGTGCTTTTCGTTCGCGACAGAAAAGACCCCTCTAAGTTCCATCCGCGCATCTCCGTGCAGCACGATTTTGTGTACGAAGCCCTTTGGGATAAGGATAAGGACGTGTTTAACCGCATATACAACGACTACTATTATCGCCGCAACAACCAGTTCTGGTACCACGAGGCGATGAAGAAACTGCCCAAGCTGGTTGAGGCCACACGCATGCTTGTGTGTGCCGAAGACCTTGGCATGGTGCCCGATTGCGTGGCGTGGGTAATGAACGAGCTACGCATTCTGTCGCTCGAAGTACAGTCTATGCCCAAAGATCCCCGTGTGCGCTTTGGCAATCTCTCTGCTTTCCCTTATCGTTCGGTAAACACTTTTAGCAGTCACGACATGCCGACACTCCGCCAGTGGTGGGACGAGAATTGGGAACGAACCCAAGAATATTACAACACGATGCTCTACAAAGGAGGTCCTGCGCCGCATCCGCTTTCGGGCCTTTTGGCTCGCGAAATAGTGTTGCGCCAGCTTTTGTCGCCCTCCATGTTGTGCATTCTCAGCATTCAAGACTGGTTGTCCACCGACGAAGACCTGCGTTTGCCCGATGCTGATGCCGAACGCATCAACATTCCTGCCAACCCGCACCATTATTGGCGTTATCGTATGCACCTCAATATCGAAGACTTGATGGCTAACACACCCTTCTGTACGGCCGTTAAGGATATGGTTCAACAAAGCGGACGGTGAAAGAGTGAAAAGGTGAAAGAGTGAAAAGGTGAAAAGATGGCTGCGCCTTTTAAAGGTGAAAAAGTGAAAAGGTGAAAAAGTGAAAAGATGGCTGCGCCTATCTATGAACTTGTCCACTCGTCAACTTGTCCACTCGTCAACTTGTCCACTTGTAAGCTTGTCAACTCGTTAACTTGTGAACTGGTCAACTCGTGAACTTGTTAACTCGTCAACTGGTCCACTCGTTAACTGGTCAACTTATCAACTCAATAACAACAACGATATGAACATAAAAGGATTTATCATGGCTGCCTTGTTTGTTTGCGCCCAAGGGCTTGACGTACGTGCGCAAGACATGAACGAAATGACTTACTCGCCCCGCGAAACGGTGTTTAAGCTTCACGCACCTGCCAATGCTAAGCGCGTATTGGTAAGGATTTATGCTGCAGGACAGGGGGGAAAGCCACTGCAAACCTTGCGAATGAAACCCGCAGACAAAGACATGTGGAGCGTTACGGCCAAAGGCGACCTCAAAGGACGTTTCTATACCTTCGACGTTCCTGCCTTTAACCTGGGCGAAACGCCGGGCATCTTTGCCAAGGCTGTGGGCGTAAACGGTAGGCGAGGGGCCATTATAAACCTCGAAGAGACTAATCCAGAGGGATGGAAAGCCGACAAACGTCCGCCGTTGGCATCGCCTGCCGACCTCGTTATCTACGAACTTCACCATCGCGACTTCTCCATTCATCCCTCGTCGGGCATCAAGCATAAGGGTAAGTTCTTGGCCCTAACCGAAGAAAAGGCCATCAGCCACCTGCGCCAATTGGGTATTAATGCCGTGCATATTCTGCCTTCGTTCGACTTTGCCTCGATAGACGAAACGCGTTTGGATAAGCCGCAGTATAATTGGGGCTACGACCCGCTGAACTATAACGTGCCCGAGGGTTCGTACAGCACCGACCCTTATCGCCCCGAAGTGCGCATACGCGAGTTTAAACAGATGGTGCAAGCACTGCATAAAGCAGGCATCCGCGTTATTCTCGACGTGGTTTACAACCACACCTACGACCTATCGGGCAGTGCATTTCAACGCACCTGGCCCGACTACTTCTATCGCAAACGTGCCGATGGAACGTATTCAGACGGGTCGGGTTGCGGCAACGAAACGGCCAGCGAGCAGCCTTTGATGCGCCAGTTTATGATAGAGTCGATGAAACATTGGGCGAAGGAGTACCACATCGACGGGTTTCGCGTAGACCTGATGGGTGTTCACGACATCGAAACGATGAACCGTATTCAGGCCGAAATGCAAAAGATAGACCCCTCCATATATATATATGGTGAGGGGTGGAGTGCAGGCACGTGCGCCTATCCGCAAGAAAAACTGGCCACGAAAGCCAACACTGCGCAGATGCCGGGCATCGGAGCGTTTAGCGATGAGCTGCGCGACGCACTGCGCGGACCATTCTCCGACGACCACAAACCTGCTTTCTTGGCCGCTCTTAACGGTCACGAGGAGAGCTTGAAGTTTGGCATTGTGGGCGCGATTGCTCATCCGCAGGTAGACATGAGCCAGGTAAATTACAGCAAAAAGCCGTGGGCCAACCAGCCAACGCAAATGGTAAGCTACGTTAGCTGTCACGACGACATGTGCCTAACCGACCGCATACGCAACTCGATACCTGGCATAACCACTGCCGAACTGATAAAGCTCGACCTCCTGGCGCAAACGTTTGTGTTCACTTCGCAAGGTGTTCCGTTCATGCTTTGTGGCGAAGAGATGCTGCGCGACAAGAAGGGTGTGCACAATAGTTTTTGTTCGCCCGACTCAATTAACGAGCTTAACTGGACCAATCTCGAACGTTATCCGCAGGTGTTTGCCTATTATAAAGGGCTTATTGCCTTGCGCAAGGCTCATCCCGCGTTTCGTTTGGGCAACGCCGAGTTGGTTCGTAAGCATCTCGAATTTATCAAAGCTCCTGCCAATGTGGTGGCTTTCCGCCTGAAAGACCATGCCGGTGGCGATGTCGCAAAAGACATTGTGGTGCTGCTTAACGCCAATCGCGAGACACAAGTGGTGGATGTTCCGCAGGGCGAATATCGCGCTGTGGTGTGCGATGGCGTGGTGAACGAAGACGGTCTGTGCACGATGAAAGGCGGAAAAGTTACTGTTGATGCACAGTCGGCATTGATATTGATGAGTTTGTAGGTTTGTGAGTTTATGAGTTTATGAGTTTGTAAGTTATCAGTTTGTGAGTTTATAAACTTAAAAACTCATAAGCTCAAAATCTCACAAAGCATTTGGCTTAACTCCATAACTCCTTAACTCCATAACTCCTCACAACAAAACATTTGGCTTAACTTCTAAAAGTGAAAGAGTGAAAAGGTGAAAAGGTGAAAAAATGGCTAACGCCCTCTAAAAGTGAAAGAGTGAAAAGGTGAAAAGGTGAAAAAATGGCTAATGCCCTCTAAAAGTGAAAGAGTGAAAAGGTGAAAAAATGGCTAACGCCCTCTAAAAGTGAAAGAGTGAAAAGGTGAAAGAATGGCTAACGCCGTCATGGCATTTGGCTTAACTCCTTAACTCCTTTAACTCCTAAACTTAATCCCTTACTCCTTTTCTACTCACCAAAAAGCATTTGGCTTAACTCCTTAACTCCCTAACTCCTTACCCCCCTAACTCCTTTAACTCCTAGAAAGAATGAAGAAAATACTTCTAGCTCTTACGCTATTCTCGTTAACGGCATCGGCTGCCGTAAAGGTGAAACGGATAGACCCCACCAACTGGTTTGTGGATATGAAAGACCCATCGTTGCAACTGATGGTCTACGGCGAAGGCATACGCAACGCCAATGTGTCTACAACTTACCCAGGCGTTGAAATAACCAGCGTAGAACGCATGGATAGCCCCAACTATCTATTGGTTTACCTCAACATCGGCAAAGCCAAGGCGGGCAAAATGCCCTTGGTGTTTGCCCAAGGAAAGCAAAAAACGACGGTAACCTACGAGCTTAAAGCGCGCGAGAAGAAAGGTGAAGAACGCATGGGATTTACCAATGCCGACGTGCTTTACATGTTTATGCCCGACCGCTTTGCAGCAAGCGGAACCAAACAACACCCACTTCCTGGGCTTAATGCCTATCGGGTAGACCGCTCGCAGCCCAGTTTGAGGCACGGAGGCGACTTGGAAGGCATTCGGCAACACTTGGATTACTTCAACCAATTGGGCGTTACAGCCCTGTGGTTTACGCCAGTGTTGGAGAATAATGCTGCTGATAAGGGCAACTACAACATGTATCATGGTTATGGTACTACCGATTATTATAAGGTAGACCCACGTTTTGGCACCAACGCAGAATATCGTAGGCTTGTAGACGAGTCGCATACGAAGGGCTTAAAGGTGGTTATGGACATGATTTTCAACCATTGTGGCGTAGATCATCCGTGGGTTAAGGACATGCCTTCGCACAATTGGTTCAATCGTCCCGATTATAAAAACAAATATTTGCAAACCAGTTACAAGCTAACACCTGTACTAGACCCCTACGCTTCGGAAGTGGACATGGACGAAACGGTTGATGGATGGTTCGTTCCTGAATATCCCGACCTTAACCAACGCAACCCGCACGTGCTGCGTTACCTCATCCAAAACAGCATCTGGTGGATTGAGACGGTGGGCATCGACGGCATCAGGATGGACACTTACCCGTATGCCGACCGCGAGGCAATGGCACAATGGATGGCCAGACTTAACAGGGAGTACCCCAACTTCAACACCGTGGGCGAGACATGGGTTACGGAACCCGCCTACACCGCAGCTTGGCAAAAAGACTCGAAGTTGTCTAACGTTAACAGTAACCTTAAATCGGTGATGGATTTTGCTTTCTTCGACCGCATTAACAAAGCCAAAAACGAAGAGACCGATGACTGGTGGAATGGGCTGAATAGGGTGTACAACGACCTTTGTTACGATTATCTATACCCCAATCCCTCGTCGGTTATGGCCTTTATAGAGAACCACGACACCGACCGTTTCCTCGGCAACGGCACCGATACCTTAGCCCTTAAACAGGCTTTGGCCCTTTTGCTCACCATGAATCGCATTCCGCAGCTGTACTATGGCACGGAGATATTGATGAATGGAACGAAAGAAAAGACCGATGGAGATGTGCGTAAGGATTTCCCCGGCGGCTTTCCAGGCGACAAGCAAAATGCTTTTACGGCCGAAGGAAGAACCAAAGAACAAAACGCAATGTTCTCTTGGTTGAGCCGTTTGCTGCATTGGCGCAAGGGCAACGAGGTTATTTCTAAGGGCAAACAAACCCATTTCATCCCCTTCAAGGGTATCTATGTGTTGGCGCGAACCCTCGACAAGCGTCACGTCCTCACCATTATGAACGGCACATCTAAGTCTGCCACCATGCCCGTAGCCCGCTATGCGGAGGTGATAGGTGATGCAGACGAGGTGCGCGACGTGCTTACTGGCCGAACCGTCAGCCTGCAAGACGACGTACAACTCGGTCCTCGCGAAACGCTGGTGGTGGAGTGGAGCGAGTGATTTCTGCTGTAAACGCCCTTGTAATGTGGCTATGATGCCGACTGAATATTGAAGCTGAATAGCGGCAAGAACGATGATGATAATCCTTGGTAAGGTGGAGAGGGGGTACAAACTTCAACCACCGCATGCGTATAATCACTTACAAATAACTTAAATAACACCTGAATCATGGAAAAGAAACATGGGCTTGCAGCACTTTTGTTGCTGTTTTTGCTGGTGGCTTGTGGTCCTTCAGGCAACTATGGTTATCCCTTAAAATTAAGCTTTGGGCGAGAAGGTGGCACTAAAATCTGTTCTGGAAATGATGCTTTCTCTAGTATTAGTATCACCGATTACAATGGAAATGGCGAAACAAAGCTTAGCAAGGGCGAGAACGACACCATCATCGCAACATGTTATTGGCTAACTGTGAAGTACAAGGGGCCTTTTAATAATGAAATGAAGATAATAGCAGAGCCAAACAGAACAGGGAAGAAACGGACGCTTTACATTGATTGCATGGTGTATAACAATGGTGCAGTCATCAAAGTAACTCAAAGTAAGTGAATGAAGTCGTTTTGACTTTTAGCCTTTCTACATATTGAGCGGAGTTTATGTCTTTGTGCTGCAAAACCAAGATAAACACTCCGCTCATGTACGAAGTGCCGTACAAAGACACGATGAAATATGAAATTCTGCCCCATTTGTCTGTGGCAAAACGTGGCTATGGCTCAAAACGCGATTGGGCAGAAGATATTCAATGCGGTCTCCACAAGCAGAAAACAGCTTGTCGATGGCCGCTTACTTCTGCGTTTGCATCATGCAGCCTTCGTTGTCCGTGAGCAGCACGCCCTGCAATCGCTTGCCCTGGCTGCGGCAAGCGTATGTGTTTTCCGTGCCTTTGCTATGCGTGCAAATATAGCTTAATTGCTTATTTGTCTGGTTTTTAGTAAGGAATTTAACATTATGACTGCCCTTTTTGCTCACCAATTGCCCACCTTGCCGCAAAAAAACGATTCTCGCGGGGGGTTGTTTTGATGCAAAATAGGGTTAACGTGTGCATGCTGCAAAATGAATTTTTATTTAAAAAGGCCGCCGTTTGCACCTGTTTCTGGGCTATTTGCCGCTAAATGGCGTGCGTTTTGGTGCTAAATGCAATGCGTTTTGGTGCTAAACGGAGTGCGTTTTGGTGCTAAATGGCGTGCGTTTTGGTGCAAAACGCAAGGCAAAATGCTGCTAAATGCAGTGCGATTTGCCGCTAAATGCGAGACGAAAAGCATAAATATCCACAGCAATTGCATAAACAAAACCTTTTAGAACCATGAAACACATGGCTGAAAAGGGCAAAATAGCCATTAAAAAGTAGGGTTTTGCGGGCTAAAAGTGGGTTTTTTGAGTTGAAAAAATACGAGTTGGCAACCAAACTAGAAAGGCAAAATGGTGCAAAATGCACGTGTTGTTCTTGAAAATAGACAAAACAAAAGATGTGTAATGTTAGAAATAGTGGATGTTTACCTGCTTTTTAACCAATATTTTTGCTAGAATGGAGCGAAAATTAGAGCAGTGTTGTAAAATAAAAAGTAATGATTTAAGTTTTTTGAATTGATGAATTTGGGCACTTGTGATTTAGTGAGTTGATGTGTTAGTGAGTTGTTGGTCTTAGCGAGTTTATAAGCTAGAGCGACGACTTGTGTAGCACTCCTTTCAATTTGTAGAAATATTAAAGCCAAGATAGCCCGTTGTGTAGGAACGTTATTTGTGCGAGGGGGTGTAAAGCAGCAGTGCCTGAAACCCTTTATCCCTTCTTTTTTGCAGGCAAAGTAGAACCCCTGACATTTAGTTTCCCATCTAGTACAATGGTCTCGATGGGTGTTGTGGCGTCTGTCATCTGCCTGAGTAGGCGTTGTGCAGCCACTCTACCCATCTCGAAGGTGGGTTGCGATACGCTGGTAAGTTCCATAATACGGCCAATGGGCGACTCGGAAAAACCCGCTACTGCCATATCTTGCGGAACGCGTAGGCCACGTTTGCGCAATTCGAGCATACAGCCCACAGCAATAGGGTCGTTAACGGTGAAGATGGCATCGGGGCGTTCTTTAAGGCTAAGCAGATAGTCTATACCCACTTTGGCGCGATCTTGCTGTACACCAACGTGCATGATGTATTTTTCTTTGATGGGAATGCTGTGCTGCGCAAGGGCATCGAGATAACCTTGCAATCGTTCTTTGGTGATTGAAAGATGTTCATTGCCCGCCAAGTGGGCGATGTTGCGGTAGCCGCAACGCACCAAGTGGTCCACAACCTTGAATGCCCATTTGCGGTCGTCGATAACCACTTCCGTGGCGTGGAGTTCAGGAAGCACGCGGTTGACAAACACAATTGGAGTTCCTTCGCCAATAACTCGCTTGTAGAGGTCTGTGTTTTGCGCATCTTTGGTAACTGAAACGATGAGCCCTTCAACCATGCTGGATTCTAACATCTCGATGTTACGCCGTTCGAGTGTGGCCGATTCGTTTGACTGGCAAATCAACACTTGATAACCTTCGGCATTCAATACTTCTTGAATACCGATGATAATTTCGGGGAAAAAGAATGTGGTGAACTCTGGAACCACCACACCAACCATGTTGTTTCGGCGTTTCAACAAGTTTCGCGCATGGATGTTTGGCTTATAACTCAATTCGCGAGCCTTACTTAATACACGCATGCGGGTTTCTTCGCTTACCTCGTGACTGTTGTTTAGCGAACGCGAAACGGTAGCAAAAGATAGCCCCAAGGCCTTGGCAATGTCTTTAATAGTGGTTTTTGGCGATGTCATTCCTAATACTTCTATATGGTAGTGCTATTGTGAAGTTAGTTTATAATGGGCAGGACAAACCGCTTAGCCTGCTTGTGCAAAGGTAGCGGATATTTTTGAAGTGCGGTTAGTTTTGAGGTAAAAAGTGTTATTCGCTTATCAATGGCCGAAACACGCTTTTAATCTTTTCAAGTGTGAAATCCTTCTGCTGTTCATAGTGATATATTTATTGTTCTTAAAGTATTTAAATTCTTCGGTATTAGATGTTTTTATATCAAAATGTTTTGTTGTGAAGAATGGTATTCGTATATTAGCATAACGCCTACTCGGGATAAGAATGTGCCCAAAAAGTTGGTAGTCTTACTATTGTTTTCGTACCTCCATGAACAGCAAAGTCCGTTATCTTGTAAACCAAGGGCATAATGCGTAGTAACAATGACACCTGCTTTTTATATTGTTGATCATTCATAATCGTTTAATTCTTTTGGGATAATCATCTTATACTTGCCGATATATATATACCGGATTTGACGAGTTGGAGTTTATGTGTCCCCAAATCTATTTTTG
>ERZ772960.3351-NODE-3351-length-10825-cov-10.219127_pt1 | contig 10825 bp, 11 predicted proteins | sample MGYA00580678_ERZ772960 | MGnify/ENA primary metagenome ERZ772960 (study PRJEB29015, sample SAMEA2737930) | human oral metagenome | biome: human oral; feature: human-associated habitat; material: dental | place: China | collected 2059 ...
CATCCAGACGCGCATCGCATAGTCCGCACCGAATACCTGCACCTCGCCCACGCCGCTGACGCGCTTGATCGCATCGAGGAAGTAGAGCGTTGCATAGTTCTTCATAAAGGCGCGGTCGTATGTACCGTCCTCGGAGTAGAGTGAGACGAAGTACGCCATCTGTCCCGAGGATTTGCGCGTCGTAACGCCCGCCGCCTGCACAGAGGACGGCAGGCTGGCATTTGCGCCCGCCGCATTGTTCTGTACCTTGACGGCATCCATATCGCCGTCCGTGCCGACATCGAACGTAACAGAGAGACTGTAGCGCCCCGTATCATCGGAGGTGGAACTCATGTAGTCCATCCCCTGCGTGCCGTTGATCTGCTCCTCGATGACCTGCGCCACCGTCTCATTGACAACGGCAGCACTTGCGCCCGTATAGTTCGCCGACACCGCAACCGTCGGCGGCGAGATCTGCGGATACTGCGCGATTGGCAGTGAGACCCCCGCGATCGTACCGATGATGACGATCATCACCGCAATGACAATCGCAAAGATCGGTCGATGGATGAAAAATTTTGCCAAAGGATTTCCTCCTTACTTCGCGGGCGTGAGCTCACGCGTGTTAAAGTTGGAGGTATCTCCCTCAAGTGAGAATCCCATCTCATCCGGTGTCACCATCGTCACGGCAAGATCGCCGCCCTCCTGAAGGGTCGTGAGCCCCTCGACCACGACAATGTCCGAGCTGTCCAGACCTTCCTTGACCACATAATAGCTGCCGATCTTATCGCCAAGCGTGACGGTACGTGCAACCGCCTTGTTGTCAGGCCCCACGAGCATGACAAAGGACTTGCCGAGAAGCTGCTGCACGGCACGCTCGGGAACGAGGATTGCGTTCGGAATCGTGTCCCCGATGAGGCTGACGCGCGCGAACATCCCCGGCAGGAGCAGCCCGTCCGGATTGTCAAAGAGCGCCTTGACCGTAAGCGTTCCCGTCTGGGCTGCAAGCGCGCGGTCGGAGGTCACAATATGCCCGATGATCGGATACTTCGATCCGTTCGAGAGCGTGAGCTCCACGATGGTCGCACCGATCCCGCCCGTCTTTACCGCCTGTTCCACAAGATCCAGATACTCGTTTTCCGAGAGGCTGAACTGCGCAAAGATCGGATTCGATGTGCCCATCGAGACGAGCGTCGTCGTTCCCGCCGAGACAAATGTGCCCATCGCCACATCATCCACCGAGAGCTGTCCCGACATGGGCGCATAGATGACAGTATCGTCGAGGTTTTCCTGTGCCTGACGCACGAGTGCCGCATTCGCTGCCACAGCAGCCTCGTATGCGTTCACCTGCGCCTGCTGCGTGGAGAGCATCTGCTCGGAGACTGCTGCGCTCGCATAGAGCTGCTGATAGCGCGCGAGATCCGTACGCGCATTGTTCAGCGTTGCCTCGGACTGAGCGAGGTTTGCCTGTGCCTGCAGGAGCGCACTCTCATACTGACGGGAGTCAATGCGGTAGAGCGGCTGCCCCGCCGAAACGGACTGTCCGCCCACAATGTATTTCTCAACAATATTTCCCGAGACGCGCGACTGGATCTTCACCTCGTCCGTCCCCATGATCTGCCCTGCATAGACGTGCGTGATCGGCGTATCCTGCCGCAGAACATTCATCGCCTTGACTGCCGTCGGACGTGCGCCGCCTGCCTGCTTGCCGCCGCAGCCAGTCAGGAGAGTTCCGAGCACAAAGACGGCGGCAATAAGAACGCCAAGACCTTTTCTGTTCTCAAACAAATAAAAAACCTCCTCTTCCCATTCCCCACTTGCATGGTGTTTCCCAACGCATAGATGAAGAAGGGCAGGGTTCCGCATGGAATCCCCTGCCGTAACAAACTCATATTATCGAAGCAACTCCCAAAAGTCAAGAAATGATATGTTCGCCAACGAAAAGTTTAACTAAAATCTAAGATGATGTATTCATCCATGCTGAATGCGGCTGAGAGCAGCAGCAGCAGCCTGCTGCTCCGCCTCCTTCTTGCTGCGCCCTGTCCCCTCCCCCATCGGCTGTCCGCCGATGAGGACACGTGTCGTAAATCGCTTGTCATGATCCGGTCCTGACTCATCGACCAGCTCGTATGCGACGCTCGCATGGCGCTTCTGTTGGACATGCTCCTGCAAGGTCGTCTTGTAGTCCCGCATGACATGCGTACGCTGAACGAGCTGCACCTCGGCGGCAAGCTGACGCGCAACATAGTCCTGTGCCGCCTCCCAGCCGCCGTCCAAATAGACAGCACCGATCACCGCCTCGAATGCGTTCTCAAGGTTGTTCTGGCGATCAGCGCCCCCGTTATGCAGCTCCCCACGCCCAAAGCGAAGGTAGCCGCCAAGATCGAGCCGTCGCGCAAGGCGTGCAAGCGTATCACTCTGCACGAGACTCGCGCGCATCTTCGTCAGCTCCCCCTCCGAACACGCCGGAAAATGCGCATACAAATACGTGCTGGAGGCAAGCTCCAGCACGGCATCGCCCAGAAATTCCAGACGTTCGTTATGCGGCATAGCGACCTTCGCCTCATTGGTATACGAAGGATGCGTCAGCGCCTCGTCCAAAAGAGAGAGGTCGCCGAAGGCAACGCCCATTTGTTCAGAAAGACACACGAGCCGCGCGTGCCTCTCTGCTGTCATTTCATATTTCATCGTTTTACTTCTGATACTTCTTGACGACGAGGCAGGCATTGTGTCCGCCAAAGCCGAAGGAGTTCGAGATCGCCGCGCGGACGGTCTTGGCGCGCGCCGCATTCGGCACATAGTCAAGGTCAAGCCCCTCATCCGGCGTCTCGTAGTTGATCGTCGGCGGAAGCATATCGTTTTCGACCGCCATTGCCGACGCAATCAGCTCGACACTGCCTGCCGCGCCAAGGAGGTGCCCCGTCATCGACTTGATGGAGGAAACGGCAACCGCCTTTGCCGCGGAACCCCAGACCGTCTTGATCGCCTCCGTCTCACAGAGATCGTTCATGTGCGTCGAGGTGCCATGTGCATTGATATAGTCGATATCCTCCGGCTTCAGTCCTGCATCATCCAGTGCAGATTTCATGCACTTCGCCTGATACTCACCATGCGGCGCAGGGCTCGTGATGTGGTAGCCGTCCGAGTTCGAGCCGTAGCCGACAAGCTCGGCGTAGATGTGTGCGCCGCGCGCCTCTGCGTGTTCGAGCGTCTCAAGCACGACAAGACCCGCGCCCTCCCCCATAACGAAGCCGGAGCGGTTTTTGTCAAACGGGCGCGAGGCATGGGCAGGATCGTCGTTGTGATCCGTACAGAGCGCCTTCATCGCCGCGAAGCCCGCACTCGCAGCCTCGGAGATGCTCGCCTCCGTGCCGCCTGCAAGCATGATGTCCGCCTCACCGCGCTGCATCACGCGATAGGCATCACCAATGCAGTTCGCCCCCGTTGCGCACGCCGTCACAACGCAGGATACGGGACCGTGCAAACGATAGTTGATGGCAACCTGACCCGCTGCCATGTTAGCAATCATCATCGGGATAAAGAAGGGGCTGACACGCTCCGGTCCCTTGTCAAAGAGGCGCTCGTACGTGCTGTGCATCGTTTCAATCCCGCCGATGCCTGCGCCGACATAGGCACCGATCCGGTCGCGATCCTCATGGTCGAGGTCAATCCCCGCATCGGCAATCGCCATACCAGCCGACACCACGGCAAACTGGGCATAGCGATCCATGCGCTTTGCCTCTTTCTTGTCGATGTAGCCTTCGATGCTGAAATCCTTGACCTCGCCTGCAATCTGCGCGGCGTAGTTCGTTGCATCAAAGCGCGTGATCCGCTCAATGCCATTCTTGCCCGCAAGCAGCGCCTCCCAGAAGGCGTCCTTCCCGATGCCGATCGGCGTGATCGGGCCAACCCCCGTAACGACAATTCTCTTCTTCAAACCAACCGACTCCTTTCCTAGAGTTTCCACCCTAGTTCGCTGCTTCGAGCTGTGCTTTCAGCTCCTCAAATATCTCATGAACAGTCAAAATCCGATCAATGCGCGGCATGAACTCGCCTGTAAAGACAAGCCCCGTCTCAAGATCACCCTGCTGCGCACGCGAGAGCGCACGGATGATACAAAAGTGATGATCACACTGCTTGAGGCAGCGGTCACAAACCGTCGGTGGAACGGGGCCATCCATGATCCGTTTGGAGAATGGCGTACGTACGGCACGCCCCGGCAGTCCCACAGGACTGTGGATGATGACAATGTCATCCTTCTTCGATTTCAGATAATACTGTTTGAGCGACGGTGCCGCATTGGACTCCACACACGCCGCAAAGCGCGAGCCAAGCTGTACGCCGTCCGCGCCCATCTTGTGCAGATCGGCAATGTCCTGCCCCGTCAGCACGCCGCCGGCGGCAAAGACCGGGATTTTCACCGCTGCACGTACATCGGAGATGATGTTCCGCACAGACTGATCCGTCCCAAGATGACCGCCCGCCTCCTTGCCCTCGACAACAACCGCTGCCGCGCCAAGTTTTTCGGAGATCTTTGCCAGCTTTGCCGTGGAGACAATCGGCACAATCGGCGTGCCGGACTCCTTGCCGAGCTGGAACATATCGCGGGAGAATCCCGCACCGGCGACAACGAGATCAATCCCCTCGTCAATCGCAATCTTGACGGCATCAGAGAAATCGCTTGCCGCGACCATCTCATTGATGCCGATAATCCCATTGGGAGAAAGTGAACGTGCGAGCCGAATCTCATAGCGCAGTTCCTTCGGCTTCATGCCGGAGGCGGCGATGAGTCCGATCCCGCCCTCGTTTGCAGCAGCGGCTGCGAGTCGCGCCGTCGTAATACGAATCGCCATACCGCCCTGAATGATGGGGACGGTTGCAATTTTATTGCCGATCCTCACCTCGGGTAGTCTCATATAAGCCCTCCAATCGGGAGAGATCGCTACACAGCACGTGCTCATCGAACACCGTTCTCTCCGCAAGAAGTTTTGGCTCCCCTCCCGTCCGCAGTTTCATCGGCACCCTGCCGAGTCCGAATGGAAGGCGAATCTATAACAGCAGGGCATACACCTGCCCTGATTTTATGCAAAGTCAATAATACTACCTTTTGAGAAAAATCCCGTGCGCCTGAGCTGTCACGGGATTTCCCTAAAAGGCCGGATGTGTGCACGATTGCGGTGGAATACCGCAGCGTCCTACTTGTTTTGATGCTGATCGATGTAGTTGACGACATCCTGAACCGTTTTAATCTTCTCAGCAGCCTCATCGGGGATTTCTACATTGAATTCCTCCTCAAAAGCCATGATGAGCTCAACAATGTCGAGCGAGTCTGCGCCAAGATCGTCAATAAAGGTGGACTCGAGGGTGACTTCATCCGCCTCCGAGCCGAGCTGTTCCACGACGATGTCGCGAACCTTGTCAAACGTTGCCATGCGTTCTCACCTCCTTTAATAAATTGATTGTATGCTACATAACCATGCCGCCGTCTACATTCAGGATCTGGCCGGTAATGTACGATGCTGCATCACTTACAAGGAAGAGAACAGCATCGGCAACATGCTCTGGTTTGCCGAGCGCCCCGAGGGGAATCCCCGCAATCAGTTTCGTGCGGATCTCCTCTTTGAGAACCGCTGTCATATCGGTGTCAATGAAGCCGGGCGCAACCACGTTGACCGTAACCCCGCGTGCCGCGAACTCCTTCGCCGCCGCCTTTGAAAAACCGATCACGCCCGCCTTTGCGGCAGCGTAGTTCGTCTGTCCAATGTTGCCGATCTCACCGACAACGGAGGAGAGGTTCACAATGCGTCCACTGCGCTGCTTCGTCATAAACTTCGCAGCAGCCTTCGTGCAGGCGTAAATCCCCTTGAGATTCGTGCCGATGACCGCATCGAAATCCTCGTCCTTCATACGAACGAGGAGCGCGTCACGCGTAATGCCCGCATTGTTGACAAGAATGTCAAGCCCGCCGAGTTCCTCGTGCACGCGCGCGACCATCTCAGCGGCAGCTGCGCTGTCCGAAACGTCCGCCTGGATGAGGAATGCCGTGCCGCCCTGCTCCTCAATGATCGCCTTGACCTCTTCGGCGGCGGCTTTGTTTCCTGCATAGTTGACGGCGACCTTTGCGCCCTCCTGTGCAAGCCGAATGGCGATCGCACGACCAATGCCGCGAGAACCGCCCGTAACAAGAGCAACTTTTCCCTCAAGAAGCATACGAATCCTCCTTCATCACAGCCGAATTCATTTAAACATTACTTCTTTAGTGTGTCAAGTGTTTTTTGCAGTGATTCTACATTCTCGACGTTCAGACTCTTCAGAGCCTTGTCGATGCGCTTGTTGAATCCCGCGAGCGTCTTGCCCGGACCGCACTCGACATAGGTGTCCGCACCGAAGTCACGCATCGTATTCACGCACGCAATCCAGCGCACGGGATGATCCGCCTGCGCCACGAGGTTCGCCTTGATCTCCGCAGCACTCTGCTGGAGTCCACCCGTATAGTTCGAGACGACAGGGAACGCCGCGTCATGCAGCTCCACCTTGTCAAGCTCCGCCGCGAGTTTCTTTGCGGCAGGTTCCATGAGCGTCGAGTGGAACGGTGCCGAGACCGGCAGGATGACCGCCTTTTTCGCACCCTTCTCCTGAAGCAGCGCGACGGCGTTTTCAACGCCCTTTGCCGTCCCCGCAATGACCGTCTGCCCGGGGCAGTTGAAGTTGACCGCCTGAACAGCACCGACGGCGCTCGCCTCGGCACAGGCGGAGATGATCGTTTCATCATCGAGCCCGATGACCGCAGCCATTGCACCCTCGCCCACGGGGACAGCCTCCTGCATATAGGCACCGCGCTTGTGGACGAGCAGAACCGCATCCTGGAACGAGAGCACGCCCGCCGCAACGAGCGCCGCATACTCACCGAGGCTGTGCCCCGCAGCGATCTCCGGCTCGATGCCCTCCGCGCGCAGGAGCTCTGCGGCAATGACCGACACCGTGAGGATGGCGGGCTGCGTATGCGCGGTCAGCTGCAGCTGATCGGCAGGTCCCTCAAAGCAGAGCTTGCTGATGGAGTAGCCAAGCGCCTCATCCGCCTCGGCAAAGCGCTTTTTCGCAAGATCATAGCGGTCAAAGAAATCCTTGCCCATGCCGACGACCTGTGCGCCCTGTCCCGGAAACAGAAATGCGAGTTTTCCCATTGTGAACACCTCACTCACAGGTCTTCTGAGCAGCGCCGAATGCCCCTGGAAGACCGTTGACAATATCCTCGATGATCCGCGCAACGGGCTTGATATCTGAAAGCATGCCCGAGATCTCACCGATCATGACCGAGCCGTTGTCCGTGTCGCCCTCATGCGTTGCACGGTGCAGACTGCCGACACCGAGCTGCTCAAGCTCCTCGTTCGAGGCACCTGCCGCCTCCATCTCCTCGTACTTGCGCGAGAGCTTGTTCTGAAGGACGCGTGCGGGGTGCCCGAGCGAGCGTCCCGTGACAACCGTCGAGCGATCCTTTGCCTTGAGCACGGCGTTCTTGTAGTTTGGATGTGCAATACACTCATCGCTCAGGACAAAGCGCGAGCCCATCTGGATCGCCTGTGCGCCGAGTGCGAATGCCGCCGCCATGCCACGCGCGTCGCCGATGCCGCCCGCACCGATGACAGGCACATCGACTGCATCCACCACCTGCGGGAGAAGCGCCATCGTCGTGATCTCGCCAATGTGTCCGCCGGACTCCGTGCCCTCGGCGATCACGGCATCCACGCCCGTGCGCACGAGGCGACGTGCCAGAGCCACAGACGCCACAACAGGGATGACCTTCGATCCGATCTCCTTCAGCGCCGGTACATACTCGCCGGGATTGCCCGCGCCTGTCGTGATAACGGGAACACGCTCGTCGAGCACAACCTGCATGACTTCCTTCACAAAGGGACTCATGAGCATGACATTCACGCCGAAAGGCTTATCTGTCCAGCCCTTCGCCTTGTGAATCTCGTTGCGCAGCGCATCCGGGGGCATGTGTCCGGCACCGATCAGCCCGAGCCCTCCGGCATTTGAAACGGCGGAGGCAAGCTCGGCCGTACCGATCCATGCCATACCACCCTGGAAGATTGGATACTTGATGCCAAGCATCCGACAAATCGGATTGTTTTCAAACATTAACCGTTTTCCTCCTTCGCCCACTTCATAATACACGATGCCCATGTAAGTCCCGCGCCGAAACCTGCGAGGGCGATGTTGTCTCCCTTTTTGAACTGCTGCGCGTGCGCCGCCTCCGCGAGGGCGACAGGGATGGATGCGGCAGACATATTGCCGTAACGATGAATATTTATAATGACCTTGTCCATCGGCATCGCAAGTCGCTTGGCTGCCGCCTGGATAATACGGATATTCGCCTGATGTGGGACGAGGTAGTCCAGCTCCTCACGCTGCATTCCCGCTCGTTCGAGAGATGTTTCCACCGTCTTTCCCATGACCTTGGTCGCAAAACGGAACACCGCCTTGCCGTCCATGTGAACGAAATTGAGACGCTGCTCGATTGTCTCGGGCGTCACAGGACAGAGGCTGCCGCTCGACGGAATATCGAGGGTATCGCCGCCCGAGCCATCGCTGCCAAGATCGAACGACAGCATACCATAGCCGTCCTCAACGGCGCCAAAGACAGCAGCGCCCGCACCGTCACCAAAAAGGATACAGGTATTGCGATCCTGCCAGTCAATGACCTTCGACAGCGTCTCACCGCCGATCACGAGAACGTGGCGATAGACACCGCTCTCGATGAACTGGGTCGCAATCGAGGACGCATAGACGAAGCCGGAACACGCCGCCGAAAGATCAAAAGCCGCCGCCTTCTTTGCGCCCAGGCGATCCTGAAGCACACACGCCGTCGACGGGATAATGCGATCCGAGGTAAGCGTCGCCATGATGATGAGATCGAGATCTGCCGCATCGACCTGTGCGTCACGCAGCGCCATCTCTGCCGCACGCTGCGCAAGCACAGAAACCGGCTCGCCCTCGGCAGCAATCCGCCGCTCATGAATGCCCGTGCGCTCAACAATCCACGCGTCATTTGTCTGAACCATCTTCTCAAGGTCGAAATTCGTCAGCACCTTCTCGGGAACATAGTAGCCTGTTCCGAGGATGCCCGCACTGATCTTAGGCATGATCCTTCTTCCTCTCCTTTGCCAGAGCATCACGGATCTGATCCAGCACCTTCCCGTTCACGTAGTCCACCGTGACGCCAATCGCGCTGGCGACGGACTTGGCGTCCGATGAACCATGCCCGATCACGCAGCAGCCGTTGACACCGAGGAGCGGCGCACCCCCGTACTCCCTCACATCCAGCCGCTTGCCGAGACGACGCAGCGTCGGCATGAGGAGCAGGGCGCCGAGTTTTGCCATCAGCCCCGCCCCGCGAATCTCCTCCTGAATGAGTCCCAGAATGGTTTTCGCAAGCCCCTCTGCAAATTTTAGCACAACATTGCCGACAAATCCATCACAAATGACAACATCGAAATTTCCCTTGGGTACATCACGCCCCTCGGCGTTCCCGCAAAAGTGAATATTCGGCTCTGCCTTGAGCAGCGAATGGGTCTCCTTCGCCTGTTCGTTGCCCTTCGTCTCCTCCTCGCCGATGTTGAGGAGTCCGACGCGCGGACGCGCGATCCCGAAGACGTACTGTGCGTAGAGTGACCCCATCACCGCACTCTGCACGAGATGTTCGGGCTTGGAATCGACATTCGCTCCTGAGTCGAGCATAAGCGTCACACCGTCGGGCGTCGGCATCGGTGTTGCAATCGAGGGGCGCCCAACGCCGCGAATGCGCTGCAGGATCAGCTGCGCAGCCGCAACGGCAGCCCCCGTCGAACCGGCGGAAAAAACCGCATCACACTGCCCCTCTTTGACGAGGCGCGTTGCAACCACAATGGAGGAATCCTTCTTGGACCGCACCGCCTCTGCCGGGTGCTCGTTCATGCCGATGACCTCGGAGGCGTGCACAATGGAGATGCGCAGTGCCGTCGGATCCGCTCCGTGCAGCTCCGCGCGAATCTGCTCCTCATCGCCGATCAGCACAATCTCACAGTCGTACTTCTTCGCTGCATCCACCGCGCCCCGCACAATCTCCTTCGGTGCAAAATCACCGCCCATCGCGTCGACCGCTATACGCATCCTGCACTCCCTTCCGCCATACGTTTGTCACTGCTGTAAAGAAACCACGATAAACTTTGCGCGAAAGACCTCTTTGTCCTCGCGATAGGTCTTTACCCAGACGAAAATCTTATTGCCTCTCTTCTTCACAATCTCCGCATGTGCAATGACCGTATCCCCCCTGTGGATCGGCGTCTTGTACTTCACATTCGCGACCCCCGTCATCGCGACAGGAGCATCGATGATCGCAAGCGCAAGCGAGTTTGCCTGAGAGAAGAGCGCCGTCCCGCGCGCAATCTCCGAGTCTGCAAAGAGAAGATCGTCCGTAACCCTGAGTGCCGATGTCCCCCGCAGCCCGAGTTCGAGCGACAGGAGATCGCCGATCACCTCGGTGTGTGGAATGGCGCGAACCTTCTCCCGTGCATTCTCCGCGAGTGTACGCACGCGCGCGCGCAGTTCCGGAATCCCAAGCTCCGTACGGTCGAGCCGCACCGTCTGCACGCTCACCGCAAGCTTTTTGGCGAGTGCCTCATCCGTCAAAAACGGCTCCTTCCGCACTGCCTGAACAAGCGTTTCCTGCCGCCGTCGCTTCTTCTCCGTCATCACACCACTCCTCTCCCGAACTCATGCACAGCGCGCGTGTTCACAAATTCATATTATGGAATCACTGATAAATTCAGCACCATCATCTTGACGCATCTTTTTTGCCCGCACT
>ERZ772960.3353-NODE-3353-length-10822-cov-10.140708_pt1 | contig 10822 bp, 9 predicted proteins | sample MGYA00580678_ERZ772960 | MGnify/ENA primary metagenome ERZ772960 (study PRJEB29015, sample SAMEA2737930) | human oral metagenome | biome: human oral; feature: human-associated habitat; material: dental | place: China | collected 2059 ...
AAATTTTCTTTTCATTTTTTTCTCCTTGTACCCCGCTGTACGAATCCGTCTAACAATTTGCTTAAACGGTTTTGCGGCTTGACCGCAAAATCCGTTTTGAAGCTTTTGTTAGGCTGAAAATATCTCTTACAGATTCTATATTCCTTTTTATACTTTTGGAAATAAAATCCATATATCTTTAGAAGCAACGCTCCTGTTTTACAAATCCAAAGCGACGAAAGTCGCGTACAACCGCTTCCTCGTCCTAGCCCTAAAGTTCAATTCATTTTATAATCGGTCTTGAACCGATTATAAAATATTCCTCTTTCTGTCATTTCCCGGCTGAAAAATCCTTGTTTTATACCCAAAAAGAATGTTCATTCGTCCAAATCCCCCCTTCCGAGCAATTTGAGGATTTTTTCCGTGGTCAGTTCGCTTATCTTTATCGGAGGCTGAATCGGTCGGGTCTGCTCTTCGGTTTCGTACTCACAAGTCGAATTATCATCGGTTGTCAGCATGGACTCGATTTCGTACAGGCACGGCTCGCCCGCAATTTCCTTGAAGAAGAAAAGCTCATACCAAAGGTAACGCCCGCCGCCCCAGTCAAATGCTATGTAAAATCCTTCGTCTGTTTCGGCAAATTCGGGGTCGTCGAAATTCTTTGCTTCCCAGTCTGCGACAGGCAACCGCAGCTCCCAGCTTCTTCCGTTCCGTGCGACCGTGGCGTATTCCCTTGAAACCATAAAGTCGGAGGGAAAAGCCTCGTCCCGCCGTTCCAAATAAAACGAGTATTTCGGGCTTGCGAACGCAGGCACGATTTCCGTTCCTTCGCAATGCATGTTGTAAACCCAGTCGCTGTTTATATCTTCAAAATAGGTGTTATCATCTATTTTGTAATCGATTTCCGTAAAATCCTTGTCTTCGGCGTAGCGGTCGATGTGTTCTTCCGTGTACCTCACAAGGCGGAACCTGTCTTTTCCCTCATAATCAAAATAAAGGTGCGATATATAAAGAAAATGACCGCCCGCAAAGCTCTGCTGAATGGAAAATCCACTTTTGTACGGTGTTATGGACTGCAAGCCTTCGCCAATGGTGTATGGCTCAATTTCAACGCTTTCCATTTTTGCTATTATAACATTCTTCTTGTTTCCGTTGTCCTTTTTCAAGAGTAGGACAGGAATTTTTGAGTACGGAGGGTAATCTGGAATCCCATTTTTCTGCAATGCTATAACGCAGAATTCATTTCCGTCAGAAGTCTGAAAGTCAAGCTTTTCGACGGCATAATATTCACGGCTGTAACTGCTGAAACCGTACGTATCAACGGTGTAGTTTTTGCCTTGTGCAAAGAGAGACACGAGCGAGAAAAATAATACAAAAAGCAAAAGTGATTTTTTCATTTTACCCCAAGCGGCTCAGTGAGCCGTCAGCCTAACATTCGCTTAACCTGCATTGACACAAAGGCAATGTCTGGTTGAAGCGGGTGTTAGACGCTATTTACTCTTCTCACCAAACAAAACACGAACAAAATCTCTTCTTGAATACAAAACCCTTATAATTCTTATAACTTCGTCTTCAATTCTATAAAATATTGAATAATTATTTGCAAGCACAAACTTATAATCGGTAGGAAATGAAACATATTTTTCCACAGAAATCCCTCCATTTGGAGAGAACGTCAAATTTTCATAAGTTTCTATAATTTTTGAAATAGTATTATGTGCAGCTATGGGATTTTGAAGTTCATTCTCTATATAATTTTTAATTTCAAGTAAGTCTGCTGCCGCTTGCGGAGCAATTTTTATCTCAAACATCAAAGTCCTGCCATTTTTCTGACTTGAGTTGTGTCCAGCCATCCGTTTTGCAAAGCAGATTCTTCACCTTTCTTCAATTCAGAAAAAAGAGTTTTCGTAGCCGTCAATTTTTCGTAATCTCTTATGGAAATTACCGCATAACACCCCCTGCCATTTTTAGTAAGAAAAACCGGCGATTCATCAGCAACATCCTGCAAAACTTCATTATAATTACGCAAATCCGAAACAGGTTTTATAGCAATCATATACACCTCCAATATTCGTAATATTTTACGAAATAATTATCTTAAAACATTTATAAACTGTCAAGTGGATTAAACATTCATACCACACAATGATTTAGTTAGTTATAATGCAGAATCCCTGACTATCTTGTTTTTTACTAATGGTGAATAAATACATCTCCATGACCGTCCGAAGGACTTATCTATAATTTATCGTGCTGTAAGGCATCCATTAACAACTGGTTATACCGCAGAGAGCTCGACCCGCTTTCGATTAACTTATTTTTCCTTAAAAAAATCCAGCCAACAATAGAAATAACATATGTTAAAAAATAGGCAGTAGTATGAAATAAAAAGAGTTTATTAATTCTAAAAATAACATCTATACCATATAGAAAAGTGTAAATCATATCTTTATCTCTTTTTCATTTTTCTTATTTAAATAAGCGAGGAAAGTCGCGTACCTTTTCTCATGTTTCCAGCACAGAGGGCTGTACGTATAACATTCGCTTAACCTGCATTGCTGCAAAGGCAATGTCAGGTTGAAGCGGGTGTTAGAGCTTTCTGCTTATTATTTGTGATACCAAAAGGGATATGCACTAATGTAACATTTTCCATTGATTGATCTAGATGAACTATCTGATCATCAATAAATAAATGTGGGTTCAATATTGAAAGAACACGTTTTTTCTCTATTCCCCCTAAAAAGAACATCTCATCAACTTCTACATTCCAACTTTTTAAAGTATTAACAGCTCTTTCATGAGCAGGAGCATTTCTTGCCGTGACTATAGCTGTTCTGACTATTTTTATATATGAAGGATCCTTTTCTAACTTTTTATTTTCCATTTTTTGAAAATATGAGAGCCGTGTAAAGAAATCCTTCAATAATCCAGGATGTATTGGTTCATCTTTATGTTGAGTTTCATGTTCAAAATATAAATCTAATTGTTTGGTTTCTTGAAAAACTTTTTCAGCAGAATCATCAGCTAAAACACCATCAAAATCGAATGCTACCCGAAGTTCATTATCGTTATCATCATCATGCACTATTGATTTTAAAATTAATCCTGCCGGCATATTATTACTTATCGCTGCTTCAACATCATTGTGATTTGTTGAAAGAAATAATGAAATATTATAAGCTGGTATATATAGACAGGGATTCTTTCCAGCCGTAAAGGCCGCTCTACTTATATCTAATCCATACTCTTTTATGGAGTTAAATATTCTTAACCCGCTTTCTGGATTATTTCGTGATAATAATACTACCTCAACTGGTTTTTGTTCTGAATATACTTTATTAATGTTTAAAAACCGTCTAATAAATGGATATGCTAATCCTTTATCTAGAATTTTTCTTTTATTATCAGCTTGATACTTTTTATATGCTTCTACTCCATTTTTTCTATAAATCTCATCTTCTTTTTCAAGATTAAACAGAGCTGAGGAAGAAATTCCAACAACTAGTTTTCTTTCAATTGGATATGGCATTTTTTATTCCTCTTTGCGTCGCAATAGCGATGCCGTTCTAACACCTTTTCGCCCTTTCCTCATAATATCACAAAAAGCCCTCGCTTTCAATCTAAACTGCCACCTCCCCACGGAAATCAATTTTTGAAAAAAGGATGTTTAAGGCTTAAAAAATATGCTAAGCTGATACCCATGGGATGGGGAGAATTAATAGACAGCCTTGATGAGCTGGAGACGAAGCGTGAGTATGACGGATATTTTTGCAGCGTAAAAAATGCCGTGATAATTTTGATACTGGGAAGTTTATGTGATTTGAAAAACATAAAACGAATTCACGAATGGGCAAGCGCTGCACATGTGCACGAATATTTGAAAAAGGAATTCAACATACAAAGGGTTCCGTGTTATTGGTGGCTTTTGAGCCTACTATCACTTATCACTCCTGAATCTTTAAACAAATGTATGATGAGGTGGGTATCGGAAATTGCGCCTCGTGTATTTGAAAGAATACAGAAAGAAGAAAAGGAAAAAAAAGAAAGCACAATGAATACATCGCTGACGCTTTCTGTAGACGGCAAGGAAATTCGTTCAACGGAAAAAATGGATATATACGAAGAGCCGATACACATCGTCAGTGCTCATATCAGCGAACTTAAGATGACTCTTGCTCAAGAAACGGTAGCAGGCAAATCAAATGAAATACCGGCTATGCAGAACCTTATTAAATCACTCGAAATTGAAGGGTATATGGTCGTAGCCGATGCTTTAAACTGCCAGATTGACACGGCACAGGCTATTGTTGAGAAAAAAGCAGACTATCTTCTGTGTGCAAAGGACAATCAACCGATACTTAAACGGGATATAGAGGACTATGTACAGACCGCAGCATTGCGTGCAAAAATGGATAGTGCCCAAACAAGTGAAAGAGGGCATGGCAGAAAGGAAATAAGAACAGCATTTACGACCGATGATGTATCATGGCAACTCGGTGGAAGGCAATGGCCGGCTCTTAAATGTATCGGAGCAGTCTGTACACAATTTGAAGATAAGAACGGAAAAAAAATCTGAACAATGGCATTATTATATTTCCAGCAGAAATCTCAGTGCAAAGGAACTGCTTCATCATGCCCGTCAGGAATGGTCGGTTGAAACAATGCACTGGCTTTTAGATGTGCTTTTCGGGGAAGACGGTTGCAGGATTCAAACAAAGACGGCGCAACAGAATTTAAATATGGTCAGGAAGCTTGCTCTTAACATAATGAGGATGTACAAGCAAGAGACAAAATCAAAAATCGCTTTGACAGCCTTAATGTTCAAATCTCTGCTAGATCCTTATCAGCTTCTGCATATCTTAGGTAAAAATTGATTTCCGTGCCACCTCACCAAGCAGCTTCATCTTTCTACCATAATATCCACCGGAACACATCATCAACAGCCAGATTAGGCCTATCTTCACTAAATGGGATAAAGGCGAATCACATTCGGTCGATAGGGCTTTGAACGCCGAGACCGCCGCGATTAAGGACATGGGTGTAAACCATAGTGGTTGAAACATCGCTGTGACCGAGAAGCTCTTGAATGATGTGAAATGGTTGTGGTCGGTTTTAAGATCCTTTGTTACGATACAGAGTGTAGCCAAGGAACGACATGTATTAAACTTTCGACACGAATAAAATGTTAAAAGTAAAAACCGGTCAACGGGCAATCCATCTAATATTCTCTTAACCTACAACGAGGCGTACCACTGTTGTCTGGTTAGAGCGGTTAGATGACATTTGCTCTATATATTTATCTCTGCGCCGGGGGTGTTGATTCTAATACTGTACTGACCTTTTCTGTCATGTTTTAATGCTTCCAAACTATTTTATCCAGCCAATCAACTATCATAAGGGAAATGCTATCATTGACGGTTAGTATCTGTCAAGCTGAACCTTTGACAAAACGCTCTTGACTTTTGGGGGGGTAATATGGAAGAAAAGGTAATTGAAACTATCAACAGTATAGTTGAGGAAATATTTTTATAGGAGGTGTTGTATGAAATACAATACTAAACAAGTAAAGAAGAACTTTTTGAAAGAAAAGTTAATTGGAATATTAGTAATACTAATATTAACATTAACAATGGTACCATGTTTTACTTCCTGTAGCCATGGTAATAACCCTGAGAAATCTAAGCCCGAGGTTGAAGACAAGAATAAGAAGCCTAATCCGCCAAAGCCTACAGATCCTGTACCCGGTAAAACTTCAGATCAACTGATTGAAGAGTTGGCAGCAAAGAAATTGGGTAAAATTAATCAAGAGACATACTTCCACACATTCGATGTTAACTCCGGTGAGTTGTTCCAAAATGAGCTTAAGGATAACATGAATCAGTTTAACTTAGGCCGTAAAAAGGGAGATGAATCGAAAAAATTATATCTGATATCTTCCAAGTTTGAGCCTAATGCTAGTGGGACAACACCCACCATTGGAGGTTTGTATGAAAGTGTTGCAGATTTAAAAAATAAAATAAACGAGATATTTTTAAATGGATCGGGGTCTAGTACACCAGCTCCTTATTTACCGGATGAGGATAGTTATGGCTTTAATACTTTGGCTGATGCCTTGGAGTGGAAGTGGAATATTGTTAAGTCGGAATCTGAAGGTAAGCATTTTTTTTATGAAGAGTGTTACCCATGGTTAAAACTCAAAACTAATCCTACCTTATATCAGTATACTGGTAGTAATCTTAAAAATGTATATGAGGTTGCTGGTTCTTTTACTGATTATATTGTCAGAGGTTTGAGTAATCGGAACCCCGAAATATATTTTTATAATATATCTTGTCCTAATTATTTTAGATGGTGGGTTACCTTTATTAATAGTAATGATAAGAATCAGATTTATCCGTTTCAAGTTGGTCCTTACTATATAAATGCGGTTTATAATAATAAAAGTATTATTCCACCACCTGCGGATGATGCAGAATATACAGGTAAACATCAGAATGATATGAAGTATAATTATAGCCTTCCTGTAGTTCATATGCTTAAATTATCAACCATGGTAAGGATTTCGTTAGGAAAAGAACCGGGCGAATTACTGAAGGATTTAGAAGCGGATGTTGTCAATAGCGACCTTCCAAAGAAACTTCAGTATGAGGCATATAAAGCAGTCCCAAGTCAAACATTAAGCGATGAAGATGCAAAGAAACTTGCAAAAGAAAAAGTGGAGGATTTTATAAAAATCAATCCATTTAAGGATAACTTTGCAAATCTTAGCAAGTGGGATGTTTATCTTACATTTGGTGAGTTTTATCTTGGTTTTGGACTTACAGCTACGCAGACACCATTTATGTGGCACAATACTGTTAAACTTACAGGGCCGGATGCCGATACTTACTGGGGTAAATGCTGGGAATGAATTCGTCACAATTTCAAAAAGTTTTTGGACAGCCCCGAGTTATCATGTCGAAACCCGCGCACTTTATTCATACGAGGGTTTAATACCTGCCGTTTCTCGCCTTCTCTAAAAATCTAATTGTGCGAAATTTTATCCAAAATTTCGCACAATTTTCCAGTAGACGGGTAAACACATCAGGGAAATAGCTCCAATTCTGCAAAATATATAGGCTGGGAGACCATTTGAGCTGCGTAGCAGCGAAACTCTGGTTGAACAGCCTATATATTTTGCAGGGCTGTCACAACTGCCTGATGCGTTTACCCGCAGCGTGCGGCGTTGACGCAGTATACTGTTTGAGTTACACTCAAACAGTATGAAAATTTGGTTAAAATATCTTATCGGCATTGTGTTGGGTATAACCTTTGCCCTCGTTGCAGGAGCTGAAAATACGCTGTTCGTACAGGCTTCGGAATTTTTATCAAAAGCCGCGATACAGTTTGGGCGGTATGCCCTCTATCCGGCCGTATTCTTCGGATTTACGCTCAGCATCTTCGAATTACGCGAAAACAGAAGTTTGTTTAAACTCGCGCTTATTACAAGTCTTATTATCTGCGCTGCGGCATTACTGCTTTCCTTTATCGGCTTACTGTCGGTCATCATTCATACGCCGACGCGAATTCCCATTTTCGTTGAAAGCATATCCGACATACAAGCGCTCGGCATTAAAGAATCGCTGCTGCAATTGCTCCCTTCAAGTTCGTTCGAAGCCGTTATCAACGGGACATATATTCTACCGCTTTGTATTTTCGGCGGATTTGCAGGAGCAGGATGCGCGGTTGACAAAAATATTGCAAAGCCGACTATCACGCTTATCGACTCTCTTACACGGATTTCTTATGCGGTACTGGTATTCTTTGTGGATATGCTCGTATTCGGTATGGTAGCCGTTTCAGCCTATTGGGTAGTTAAATTTCACGAAATGCTGCTGACTACGGTGTTTGCCGACTTTGCAATTCTACTCCTTATCGATCTGTTAATTGTTGCACTTGTTATTTATCCCGCATTATTAAAGCTTTTTTGTCGCGACATAAACCCCTACAGAGTCATCTACGCAAGCCTTGCGCCTATGCTGGCAGCCTTTGTTTCACAAGATACTCATGTTGCGTTGAGCGTATTACTACGCCACTCCAACGAAAGCCTTGGTGTGCGTCGACGTATTTCCTCCGTTGCTCTTCCTATTTTCTCCATTTTCGGCAGAGCAGGTTCAGCCTTAGTAATTACCGTGAGTTTTATTGTGATCTTGAAGTCTTACTCAAGCCTGCCCCTCAACTTTCAAGATATGCTCCGACTGGTGGGGACAGCTTCTTTATTCTCGTGTTTACTCGGACGATTTCCCACAGGAGGAACATACATTGCACTGGCTTCAGCATGCACGCTTTACGGACGAGGTTTTGAATCAGGCTATCTGATTTTACGGCCGGCAGCATTTTTTATCGGAGCCGTTGCAGCAGCGATCAACGCATTAACCGCAATAACGGGAACCTATATTGCAGCGTATCGATTCAATATGACCGGCAGAAAAGATTTACGATTCTTTATCTAACCGGAATTCGATACTGAAGTACAAAACTATGGAACAAAAATTTCCCGTTCCGCCGCTGCTCAAAGAAATCAGCGGATATTTCAAAAATGCAGGTTTTTCGGCATATCTTGTCGGCGGCGCAGTTCGCGATTTTTTTTTAAAAAAAGAGGCGAACGATTGGGATATTGCAACCGATGCACCGCCGCAGGAAGTAACGCGCCTATTTAGGCGAACCATTCCAACCGGCATAGAGCACGGTACCGTTACCGTCATCTATAAAAATAAGCATATCGAATGCACGACTTTCCGTACCGAATCGGAATATATCGACGGACGGCATCCTGCCGCAGTCTCGTATACGGCAACAATTGAAGATGACCTTGCACGCCGCGACTTTACTATGAACGCGATTGCGGTTTCCCTGCCGGACGGTAGAATTGTCGATCCCTTTAACGGCAGAGCGGATATCCGTGCCGGTCTCATTCAAACGGTGGGAAATCCGCTTGACCGATTTTTAGAGGACGGATTACGCCCCGTTCGTGCCGTCCGTTTTGCAGCGCAGCTCGGCTTTACCGTCAACGTCAATACATTGGCCGCAATCTCGCAAGCGCTGCATATCACTCAAAAAATTTCCATCGAACGGTTTCGCGAGGAATTTACCAAAATGCTTGCCTGCCCTGCCCCACTCACCGGCTTGCACCTCATGGAAAGCACAGGACTGCTAAAGCTCTTTATCCCGGAGTTGATAGCATGCCGCGGTGTCCGGCAGGGAAGTTATCACCGTTTTGATGTGCTCGACCACAGCTTTCTGGTATGCAACGCTTGTCCCGCAGGGATGGACCATATTCATATCCGGCTCGCGGGGCTTTTCCACGATATCGGAAAACCCGCTGTCCGCAAAGAAGCGGCGGACGGCAGCTGCACGTTTTATCGCCATGAGGCCGTCTCTGAAAAGATGACCCGCAGCATTATGCGACGTCTCAAATACTCCAATGCCGAAATAGATAAAACCGCACATTTAGTTGCAGAGCATATGTTCCATTATGACTATTCATGGACAGATGCAGCCGTCCGCCGCTTTATCGTCCGAGTTGGGAAAGAAAATATCGACGATTTATTTGCGTTAAGAAAAGCGGATGTATTCGGGCTCACCGGCACCTATACGGAGCCGTACTTCCTTGTAGAATTTACGGCACGGATTAATAAAATTTTAAAAGAAGAAGGCGTATATAGTCTTAAAGACTTAGCGGTAAACGGAAAAGATCTAATGGCTATCGGTATTCCGGCAGGCAAACACCTCGGCCTTGTACTGCATGACCTGTTGGAAACCGTGTTAGACGATCCTGCACAAAATACAAAAGAGGCGCTTTTACCTATTGCAGCTGCGCTCTATGAGCGGATACAGCGATTTCAGTAGGTGATGCCTCCACTCTCTTTAACACTGCATAGGTGAGGTAGGCAGTGTTAAAAATCCTTTGTTACGGCGCAGCATGTGAGATAACCATCCGCACGAATAAATACGCCTGCTGTCAAAAAACGCCTTCTTGACTTTTTCTCTCCTCCGGTTTATTGTCGAAAGACACTCATTCTGTGGGTGTTTATTTTTTTATGTAGTTAGCATTATCTAACATACAAAATTCAAACTTTGTTCAATTGCTGCATTAGGAGTTTTTTATGGACAATCAAAAAAACACAAAGTCTTCCAGAGGGGCGATTGCCGCAGGTCTTTTTATCGCGCTCTATTTGGTAATCTTCGTTATCATCGGCGTGATTTGTATGCCTATTGCAATACTTTTCTTGCTGATGCCGGAACTGCTTGCTTTCTTTGCAGCGCCGGTCTACCATACGATGCTGACAAAGGCGCCCGGGTGGATTTCGATCTTTCTTGCGGCGGTCATTCCCAGTCTGGTTTTACTTGCCACCGGGCATATCCCCATTGCGCCGTTGGTTTCCGTTCCGGCCGGTCTTATTGCCGTACTGTTATCAAAGAAAGGTCAATACAAAAGTTTTAAGTGGAACACAATCAGCCACATGGTTTTTTCTTTAAATGTATTCGGAGGCTTTCTCCCTATTTGGTTTATGCGGGAGTATTTTTTTCAGCGTACGCTTAAAGGCGGCATGAGCCAAGCGTTTGTCGATACTGTCCGCTTGCTTACCCCATGGTGGGGGCTTCTCGTTATGATGATTGCAACCATGCTCTGTTCGCTGCTCGGTTCTTTGTTCACAAAAAAAGTATTGCATAAACGTTTGGAAAAAGCAGGTATTGTATGAAGCATTCTGCGGGCGGACTCTATAAAACAAAACGGCAGAATAACGGATTAGTGTTTGATCCCAGAACTAAATTGATATTACTGATTGAATTTGATATTCTG
>ERZ772960.3358-NODE-3358-length-10812-cov-6.413312_pt1 | contig 10812 bp, 19 predicted proteins | sample MGYA00580678_ERZ772960 | MGnify/ENA primary metagenome ERZ772960 (study PRJEB29015, sample SAMEA2737930) | human oral metagenome | biome: human oral; feature: human-associated habitat; material: dental | place: China | collected 2059 ...
TTCTAATATTTATTAATTTCATTGACATTTAAAAACCTCCTTTATTATCTTTATACTGTATGTATTATATCTTTATATTTGGAAAGTCAAGTTTAAAATAAAAACTCTAAGTTTTCTCAGAGTTTCTATTAAAATTATTATTCTATTTAAAAAAACCTTTTTAAAGATAGAGATTTGACCTTAAAACTGTCAGAATACAAAAAAGCCTTCAACTTTTCTCAAGTTTGGGCTTTTTTGTAGAAATTAAACTATAATTAAATTTTGATTTTTTAACTACTCAATATACCATTAATTCAAAAATTAAGTGTAGGATAAATTGACTTAACTTGAATTAGGTGGTATCAAAATGGTAACAAAGTAAAATAAAATAACGAATGTTAGATAACATTAAATTATTTTATTTCATCCACTGCCTCTTTCAATTTTTGGATATTCTTATGTACATAAACATCAGAAGTAATTTTATAGCTAGAATGTCCTATCATTTTTATAATTGCATCCTTATCTGCAACATTATCTGATAGAAGGGTTGCAAATGTATGCCTAGTATCATGTAAACTATGATAAGATAAGCCTAAATCTCTAAACAGAATTCTGAAATGATTATCAAAAGAATCATAGTCGTATTCTAAGCCATCAGTTCTTTGCCATAAAAATTTATCCTTACTAAAATACCTACCTCTAAAAAGTTCTATGATTTTATCTGCAATAGGTACTTTTCTGACTCCTGCTTTACTCTTAGATTTTTCTACTTCAAAATAATAATCTTTTAGAAATATATCTTTTCTTTTAACTCTTAATAGTTCGCTAATTCTTAAACCTGTATAACATAAGATTAAGACCATATCTATTATTCTATATTTATCAGTTTTATGATTATTCAAGTTATCCCATAAAGTTTGTAATTCTTCATAGGTAATAACTCTTTCTCTATCACTTGTCTTTTTACCTTTTTCAACAGTCTTAGTCTTTAAATACTTAGCATAATTCTTGCTACACATATCATTTAATATTGCAAAATCAAATATCATACTCCAGAAACTTTTTAAAACTCTTAAAGTGCTGTTAGTCAGATCTAAGCTATAAAAAATATCTTGAAGTAAAATACCATTTATTTTATTTATTTCCATTTTATGCAACTTTTTACTTCTTTTAAATTGTGTTTCATAATTGGTTAAAGTTCCATCATTCACATCTTTATTTTTTAGCCATAAATTATAGACTTGTTCAAATGTAATGCCTTTTTCTTTTTTCTTGTGTATCTTAATACCTGTATCTTTTATCATATCAAGGTTATTTGTAAAGTATGCTATTCTGTATGTTTCTGCTTCTTTTTTAGTTTCAAATACTCCAAGAGGTAATCTTTCATATTTTCCAGTTTTTTCATTAAATTTTTTGTTATCTCTTAATAACCAGGGTTTTCTTCTTTTTCCTGAAAGTTTTGAAACAGTTCCCATTCCATTTGCTGCTCTCATAAAAAAAACACTCTCCTTTATTTGCATAATAAAAATGAGTGTGATATAATTTTAATATCTGAATTACAAAGAGTATCACACTCTTAAAGCCTTTTAGTTGTTGGTAGCAACTGAGAGGCTTTTTTGTTGATATTTTTTAAAATCCTGTAACAGGGATTAATCTAATCTTGTGAGTTATTCTTTCTCTTATTTCATCAACTATAATATCTACTAATTGTTCAATATTTCTTTCACCTACTAAACTATATAACAGTTTTTCTTCTACTAATTGATCAAGAGCCTTATCTGTAATAATATGTTCTTTTTCAAATTGATTAAAGATTTGTTCTGTTTTCTGATTAGCAGTATCTAAATCTTCTTGTTCTTTATTTCCATTTGCATATTCTTTCCAAATTTTATTTAACTCTTTTTTATATATTTGAGAAGCCCCTAATCTAATTGTCAACAAAGTATGATCTATATCAATTCCATTATTTATTAAAGAATTAGCATAGTTAGAAGTAGCAACAATAAAAGCAACTCTTAAATATTGCAAATTATCCATAGCTTTAAAGTACTTATCTCTTACTTTTTGAGTTCTAGCTTGTCTTGCTTCTGCAAATAATTCTTCACAAATTATTAAGGATTCTTCTATGATACCATCAGCCATTTCTTGTAAGATTTCATAAACTTCTTCTTTAGATTCAGCACCAGCAATATTAAGTATAATATTTTCTTTTATCAAGTTCTTCATGTAGTTTCGACTACCAGGTTCTCCTCTACCTCCTGCCCAAAGTCTCGTAGAATATGCAGTAGGTCCTTTATTAACATCATAATCTTTTAGTCTTAGCTTTAAATTTAATGCAACCCAACTCAATAAACAACTTCTTTTTTGAGCTGGTGTTAAATCTTGAATAGTAATTTTTGAAATTAAATTATTCAGATTCATTAAAATCATCCTCCTCAAGTATTATATAGTCATCATTTAATATATCAATTAATTGATTTTTTATAAGGTCTAAATATTTTAAAGTAGTTTTAATTGGTCTTTTTAATCTTATAGATATTTTCTTAAATTCTGGGTTTTCTTCTAAAGTGTTAATATTTATAGATGTTTTAGAAATTTCTTGATTTAAATTTATTAAACTTCTTTTAAAAGAAGCAATAGCACTAAATGGATTTTTTTCTTCTCTTAACATCTCATAAGTTTCTAAAACTTCTTTTTCAAATTCAGTAATCTCTTTTTTAGAGTATTTTTTCTCTGGAATAATAGAGAATTCTTTTGGAAAATTTTCAATTATTTTTTTTAAAAGTTTTTCACTTATAGAAATATTTCCACTTTCTATTTTAGAAACCATTTGATTGCTTATTCCTAAAATTTCTCCAAGCTCTTTTTGAGTTAAATTTTTCTTAACTCTAATTTTTTTTATTATATTAGAAATATCCAAAAATAACACCTCCATTTTTAGTAGGAATTAGTAGGAAAAATACTTATAAATAATTAGTATTAAATAAAAAGTAAATAGGAAAATTAGTAGGAATATTTTATCATAAATTTATTATAATGTAAAACCTCTAATCTTTTTTTAATTCTTCTATTACTCTTTCTGTTATTTCTAAAAGTTTATCAATAATATCTAATATAAAGTCATAAGGCACTAATCTTATGTGTTTATTTTTTATTGAAATAATATAATTTTTAAGTTCTGTTAAACCTTCATATGAAATTGTACGATTAAATTGAAGATATGCAGTCATTGTTTTTAGTTCCTTATCATAGTTTTTTGAGAAAAAATAATAAAATGGACAACTAGTTTCAATAAATAGATTATTAGCTTCATCTTTTTTATAAGCATTTTTTTCTAAATAATCTATCTCTGTTTCTGTAAATCCTTTTTCAAAAATGATATCAACAATATCATTATCAAAAAGTTCTAGTCTTATAATATAATTAAATGTATTATCTCTTCTATTTTCTATTTTATAATTATCAATTATTTTATTTTGGTTTTTATTGTATCCTAAGTAAATAACTTTTACTATCTCCATCTTTTACTCTCTCAACCTTTCTTTAATCTTTTATGTGTACTCATATTTTTATAATATTTCTACACTAGATATATTTTTTAAATTCCATACAACTTCATTGTATTCTTCGCACCAAAGTTTAATTATACCTTTTTCTTCATCAATTTCTAAAATTTTAAAAATATGCTTATATTCTTCTTCAGCATGGTAATTTAAAATTTTACAAAAACTATCATTTTCTTTTGCTTTTTTTAACTTTTCTAACTTAGTTAAAGCAGTAACCAATTTAAAATTTTTATTTTTTTTAATAATTGTATCCATGACTCCCCTCCCTTTTTTTATTTAAAATGTATGTAGTTTATTTTTTAACCCCTTTAAAGTTACGAACTTAAGAGGGGTATTTTTTATTTTATTTTTTACAGTGAATCAATTAATTGCTTTATAGCATAATATTCTATTAAAATTCCAGTATTTTTCAAAGATTTGAGTTCACCTAATTCTTCAATCAATGGAGTACTAACTAAAATCCCCCCTATTTTTGCTCGGCTATTTTGTTGCTCAATAATTAAAGGACTTCCATTATACAAATCTATATCAGGCATAGATATAAAAGAAAAATTTTCTGTATCCCTAAAGCTCACTCTTCTATGCGTATTTTTAAATAAAATTGAGAAATTATAATTTTGTACAGCAGAAGCTGACATTCCCATTAAAAAGCTACAAAAATATAAATAGTTTGGTTGTATTAAGAAAGTTCTATTTCTAAAATCATCAACATCACAATATTTTAAATTTAATAAATGCTGTGGAGTGTATGCTCTATTCTTATCAACTATAATGCTTTGGTTTTTTATTTCTTTTAATTCTAAGTCCCTTAATTCAATAAAAAACAAATATGAAGTTTCATCTATATTCATATTTTTGTCTAACTCAAATTCAAATTCCATGTTATCAAAATTTGAAAATATAGTTATGTTTTTCATATATTGAATATCTCTATCAAAAGGAAATTTAGGTGTGAGTAAACCAATCATTCCTCTTTTTAAATCTCCAAAAACAATTCCCTGTGTTTTAATATGATGTGGATTATCTCCTTCTACTTTAATATTCATTCTAACAAAACAATCTGTCAAATTATTATAATTTCCAGTATATTCAGGTATTGCAAAATTCATTTTATATCATCTCCTTTTTTTATTTTAAAATTGTATCATAAGCTTCAATTTTTTCATTATCCATTTCAATAAGTTTGAAAATAATTTTTTTTATTAGAAATAATTTTTTATCTGAAATATTTTTTAAACGCTCGTATATATCTGAAAAATCTTTGTCTAATTTTATATTTTTATTAATGATTATTTCAGATATTTTTCTTGGGACATTTGTCAACCCTATTAAATAATTCATGTCAATATCAAAATATTTTGCATATGCAACAATATGCTTATTATCAGGAATCGCAGTGCCGTTTTCCCAACGCGAAATCATACTTTTATTAACATTCAAATTATATTTTTCTTTAAAGATATTACATAATTCATCCATACTTATTCCTGTATTATTTAGAGGTTTTCTTAACTCTTTAAGTCTTTTTCCTATTATATTTTCTTTCATAAAAATCTCCTTTTAAATTACATTGTTATTATATCATATATTTCTTAAAAAGCAACTTTTTTATTTTTTTTAAAAAAAGTTATTGACAAAGCAACTCAGATATGTTATTATTTTGTTGCTTAAACGATAACAAGAAAGGAGGAAATTATAAGTGTATTTAAAGTTAAAACAATTTATGTTAGAAAAAAACATAAAAAATAAAGATATGGCTAAAATACTGGGGGTTAATGAAGCTGTTTTTAGTAAAAAAATAAATATGAAAGGTTCAGATTTTAACTTGAATGAGGTTAGAAAGTTATGCGAGGCATATCATTTAGATGGAAATAAATATTTTTTTTATTAATTTTGTTGCTTAAACGATAACAAAAAAAATAAAAAGGGAGGATACATATATGAACAAAAATTATGAAGAAGAATTAGAAAATGAAGATTTACAAGATGAAGAACTAGAAGATGAAATGGTAAATGATGACAGAACAGATGACAAGTATGCAAATGGCTATCGTAGAGAAGGTCGTACATGTGCTGACTGCATTTATTCTGACTGTGATGGGAATCAATTATGTAGCTTATTTGAGCCTTGGTAAAAGGAGGAGTTATGGAAGAAATAATAGAAATTATCAATAAAAAATTTATAAATGAAAAGCAAAAAATCAAGAAAATAACTATTCTTCTTGATGTTTATGACGAGAAGACAGAATTAGTTCATGGTATTCTAATAACTTTACCTTCACAGAATAATTCTTTCTTGGAGTTACTAAAACAAGTTTAAAAGAAGGGTTAGTATTATTAAAAAAAGGAAAATGAAAACTAGCATATTGAGTATCAAAAGGAGAGAAGAAATGAAAGATTTATATTTTATATCAGAAGAAACAAGATTAATATTTGGACTTGCAGAACTTGAAGGTAAAGCTCAACTAGATTTACTAGGGATAGATCCAAGCTATTACCTTAATAGACAAAAAGCTAAACAATGGTACACAGAAACAAAAGAGAATTTAAGAGGTTCTACACATCCAAAATTAGAAATAGCATTAGCAAATTTGGAAAAATTATATAAGGGTATGAAATAGTGAGGAATAATTATGAGAGTATTAGAAAAAATGGATATTCAACAAAAAAAATCTTTAGTATGGGCATTACTTTATGATGTTAGATTTATGAGAGCAGGAAAAATAACATCATCTTACTTCAAAATTTTAGAAACTTTATTAAATATAGGAATTATTGGAAATGGAGAAGAATTTTTAAATAGTGATGAATTAATAATAGATTGTAAATTTAGAGCTTTTGGGAATAAATATAAAACTAATTCATCTTATCAAAGTGAAAAATATACAGAAAACTGGAATATTTTTAAAGCTAATATACTATTAGATCCTAATATGGGATTAATGGAATGGTTAGAAGTTGTGAATAGAATAGCATTTAAACTCGCTTGTGATAGCTGTTGGACTTTGACAAATATAACTATTAATGATGTTGTAGTTTATGAGGAGGAAGAACAATGGTAAATATAAGAAAAATATGGGAAGACACTTACCTAGTAAATGGTGAGTACCTAACACAAGACTATAATCAAGCAATTATATTAGCTAACACTGGCAGAAAGATAAAAGGTTTTGAGGTTTATTATATGAAGTTAAGTTTAAAAAATTATTTAAAATTCAAAATTAAATGGGTATTTAGAGTTCTTAATTATCCTTTTAAGAAATTAGAAAGTTGGATGTAGGAGGAAATTATGGAAGAAATAATAATTAAAACAAACTATACAGGGAGAGTACTTAAATTAGTACATAAAGGAATATTTAAAAATCATACATTTATTATAACACATACAGATGATGGTTTTTATAACTGGTATTGTGGTTATGTAGAAGTAAAAGAGGGACATCCTTATTTTAATAAAAATTATGAAGAATTAAACAACATTGAATGTCATGGTGGATTAACTTACAGTGGAAAAAGATTTGAAGATGATAACAATTTCTATATAGGTTTTGACACTAACCATTTTAATAGTGCTCCTTGTAACAACTTAACTTTTGTAGAAAATGAATGTATGAACATAATAGAGCAATTAATTAAGTTAAACAATTAAAAGGAGGGATAAAATGGCAAATTACAAAATTAGTGTAGAAGAAGCCATTGCTTTATCTGATGGAGAATTAAACAAAGATGATATTTATAGTTTAATTCAAGCTAATGAAGTTCCAGGTTGTATCTATATAAAAGATCAAGAAAAGGAAAGGGGGAAATATTTAATAATAAAACCACATTGGTTGAATTTTTTAGCAGGGAAAAGTTATAAAAAAATAAAAACATCTAATAGCACCGACCAAAGTTTATTAGATGTTTAGGTTAAAAGAAAATAGATAACTCTATTTTCTTGAATTGTACCATAAAAGGAGATGACAATGCAAGAATATGAAAATTTTATTTTTAACAAATCCACATCAGTTATAAGTAGTGGATTTGATATTAATAAAAAAGAACTAAATGAAAATTTATATGAATTTCAAAAAGATATAGTTAGATGGGCATTAAAAAAAGGAAAAGCAAAAGTAAAATTAGAACAATCATCTTTATTTGAAGATATGGAGGAATAGATTATGACAGTTAAAGAATTAAGAGAAGAAGCAAAAAGTTTAGGATTAGTAGGATATAGCAAATTAAATAAAGCAGATTTAGAACAATTAATAAGTGTTACTAAATCAGAAGTAATAGAAATGACAAAAGAAGAGTTTGAAACTTCTGTAACAGAAAATAATCAAAACACAAGAGTTCTTGGTTATGATAATGAAGATGATTGGCATGAACTTAGAGCAAAAAGAATAGGTGGAAGTGACATAGGGGCAATAATTGGAGTTAATCCTTATAAATCAATAGTTGATGTTTATGTAGATAAAACAGAAGGTAGCAATTTCAAAGGTAATGAACTAACACATTGGGGACATATGTTAGAGGGAACTATTTTAAAAGAGTTCTCAAATAAACATAAAGAATTAATTGTATATGAAGTTCCTTACTCGGTTGTAAATGATTTTTTAATTGCTAATTTAGATGGAGCATTAAAAGATAAAGAAACTGGAGATTATGGAGTATTAGAAATTAAAACAACTTCTATCTGGAATAAAAAAGACTGGGAAGATGATGTAATACCTCAGTATTATTATGCACAAGTACAGCATTATTTAATGCTTACAGGTTATAAATTTGCATATATAGCTGTACTAATTGGAGGACAGCTATATAAGGAATTTAAGATAGAGAGAAGCGAGGAAGATATAAATTTAATTAAAAATAAAGCTACTGAATTTTATCAAGAAAATTTATTAAAAAAGATTCCACCAATGCCAGATGGTTCAGATGCCTATATGGACCACTTAAAGAAAAAGGCAATGGAGATAGAAAATAATGAAGTTATAGAGTTTGATTATTTAGAAGAAAAAGCTGCAAAAGTTAAAGAATTAGGTAAACAAATTAATTCTTTAAAGAAAGATCAGGACCTTTTAAAAGAAGAAATAATGTTGGAACTTATAAATAATGGTACTCAAAAGGGAGTTGCTGGGAAACATAAATTTAATATTCAGAGCAAAAAAAGTCCTGATTTTGAGGCTATGGCAAAAGAAAATTTAGAACTAATGGAACAATATAAAGAATTAGAAAGCAAACATCAAAAAACATCAAAATTTTTAATGGTTAGATAAAAAGGAGAGTAGATAAAATGGGAGCAACAACAGCTAAAAACAGTTTAACAACAAATAATGGATCAGTAGTAGCAGAAAAAAAAGGAAAAACAATATTTGATGTAATACAATCAGGAGCAAAGCAATTTGCAACTGCACTACCTAAACACATAAATTCAGATAGATTTGTAAGAATTGCTATAACAACTATAAGACAAAACCCAAAACTTGCTAAATGTAGCCAAGAAAGCTTATTAGGTGCATTGATGGTGTCTGCTCAACTTGGTTTAGAACCTGGTACTTTAGGACAATGTTATTTAATACCGTTTGAAAATAAGAAAGCTGGTACTGTTGAGTGCCAGTTTCAAATAGGTTATAAAGGATTAATTGAATTATTAAGAAGAAGTGGACAATTATCTGATATATACAGTTATACAGTATATGAAAATGATGAGTTTTACATTGAGTATGGATTATCAAGAACATTAGTACACAAGCCAAATTTTACCGATAGAGGAGAAATAAAAGGCTTTTATGCAGTAGCAATATTAAAAGATGGAGCTAAGGCATTTGAGTATATGACAAAAGATGAAATTACAAAACATGAAGAAAAATACAGAAAAGGTTCATATAAAAATGATGTATGGAATAAGAATTTTGAAGAAATGGCACAAAAAACAGTAGTTAAAAAGCTATTAAAATGGTTACCAGTTTCTGTTGAATTTCTTGAAATGGCAGCAAAAGATGAAAAGACATTCAAAGTTGCTGATGAAAAGACAGGAGAAACAGAAGAAATAATAGTACTAGATGACGGAATGGTTGTCAATGGAGAAACTGGAGAAGTCATAGAAGAACCAAAAGAAGATAAAAAAGGCGCTTATGATGATACCATAGCTCAAAATTTATTTAAAGATAACAAATAAGGAGGCAACTATGAGTGAAATAATAAACAAAGATAAAATTACAAGTTTGGAATTATTAACTGAAATAAATAAGTTTAGAAAAGAAGAAGGAAATAGAACAGACTTACAACATAAGGATCTATTAAAAATTATAAGAGAGGAATTTTCTGAGGAAATAGGTGAGGGAAAAATTTCGCCGACCTCTTATAAAGACCAATGGAATAGAGAACAGCCAATGTTTGTCTTAACTCTTAGCCAAGCAAGACAAGTTTTGGTTAGAGAAAGTAAATATGTCAGAAAGTCAGTTATACATTTTTTAGAAAGATTAGAAGAGCAACTTAAAAATCCATTCAAAAAACTTTCAGTGCAGCAAATGATGATAGTTGCATTGGAAGAACAAGAAAAGATTGTTAATAGAGTTGAAATATTAGAAAACAAAGTTGACAATGAAATAAGGGTAGACAATGGAGAACAAAGAAAAATACAAAGGGCAGTTGCTACAAGAGTGTATCAAAGATTAGATATTGTTCCAGAATTAATAGAAAATAAAAAATTTGTATTCCAAGCTATATATAGAGACTTAAAAGATAGATTTGGAGTAGCAAGTTATAGAGATATTAAAAGAAAGGATATAAAAGATTGCCTTGAATATATCTCTGCTTGGATAGAACCAGCAGACCTAAGAAGCAAATAGGAATACAAAGGAGGTAGAGGAGCTTGGAAGAAAAAGAACCTTATTTCCAAGTTCCTAAAAGCCTTTTTAGGAGCTGGAGAGCAGGAGAAATAAATAGTACAACATTTGCTGTATATATGTTAATGCTAGATAGATATAAGATTTCTTGTTTAAAAGAAAATAGAAATAAATTTACAGATGAGGGTAGAGAAATATTTTTTTATTATTCTTATAACTCTCTTGCAGATGATTTAAATATAACAAGAAGAAATGAAATAGCTAAGGCTATACAAGATTTAGAGAAAATTGGATTGATAAAAAGCAAAAAAGTTTATGGAAAAGCTACTATGTATTACATAACCAGTAACCTAAACGATACTAGTACCAGTAACCTAAACGATACTAGTACCAGTAACCTAAACGATACTAGTACCAGTAACCTAAACGATACT
>ERZ772960.3359-NODE-3359-length-10812-cov-2.960398_pt1 | contig 10812 bp, 7 predicted proteins | sample MGYA00580678_ERZ772960 | MGnify/ENA primary metagenome ERZ772960 (study PRJEB29015, sample SAMEA2737930) | human oral metagenome | biome: human oral; feature: human-associated habitat; material: dental | place: China | collected 2059 ...
TGTACGTCTTTCGGGTGCTTACTACAGGTTGATAGAAGAGGGCAGTATGGTCGGTTTCCGAGTGAGTCGGCACCTCGCAGTAGCTGGGAATAGTGTAGTAAACAAAGCGTGCCGCCTTGTTATGTATGAGGGTGTAGCGCCCTGTGCTATCGGTTTTCACGCACGAAAATCCGTCGCTTACGACAACGCCTCCCATCGGTTTGCCCTCATCGTCTTTCAGTTCGCCGTGTATGGTGTCAGTCGTTATGGGAGGCAGCTTGTGCATCGCGGTCTTCTTTGTCTGATTTTTTTGCCCTGTTTTCAATGTGTCTAAGACCAAAGTGTGGATAATAGGCGTCGGCGGGTCAATAGGCTCCGGATTAATTTTCCAAGCCCAAACCACCGCAACCACTGCTATAAGGCATATGATTGCGGCGGCAGAAAGAAGCTTTTCGCGTTTCTGTGAAGACATAAGAGAACTACAGCTCTTCTATTTTCCGTACATTTTACGGCATGGCCGCTTATAGATCATTATGCATTTGCCATCCTGTGATGGCTGAAATCTGCGGTATCAGCGTCATGGCCACCTTCTGCTGGCCGCTTACATTCGGATGCCAGTCGGAACCAAGGTCGTATCCGCGTTGAATAATGTCGCCCATCGGCTGGGCCATATGCACGTTCTTCATACCCGTAAGCTTTTGCCCCACTTCCGTAATGGCGGCACGAAGGAAGATGTTGGCAGAGTGGGGATAGACGCAAAGGATGGGTGTATCAGGATAATGTGAGCGTATGGTCTTTACCATATTTATATATGCTTCAACGTATCCGGCCGGGGCTGCCTGTGTGGAAAAGTCGTTGGTTCCAAGGTTAATCATCACCAGATTTGGGGTATAGGCCTTGAAATCGTAGGCTATGCTGTCAGCCTCATCGAAGATGTGGGGATAACGTTTCGTCATGGTGTTCATGGTTTTACCGCCATAGTTGCGGCACATACCCATGCCCGAGTGGGCCACTATCACGTAATCGGCATTGAAGTAACGTGCTATCGTACAGTCGTATGCCTTGTTCACGTCTTCAGTGCTCAGCTTGAAGTGCTCGTTTTCATCGGCTCCGTCCACACCATATCCGCATGAATAGGAGTCGCCTATAAACTCAATCAGCCTTCCGCGTGCGGGTACAGCCTTCAGCGTTCCGTTTGAAGCTACGGTAACCGAGTGAATGGTGGTGCAGCCATATTCGCCTTCGGTGCACTTCTGCAGACAGAGACGGTGGGTGCCTTTTGGCAGTTTGTCAGCCAGAACCATCTCATGGGGTTCTTTCCCCTTGATGTGAATCTTTGCTTTCAGCTTGCCATCGATGAACACGTTATGGTAGCTTTCACCGCTTTCCGATACATTGATGGCAATCCTGCCGCCTGTAAAGTCGGTCTGAAAATAGGTCCCAACCCAGTCGTAGCGTACGTTTCCGTCGTTGTTTTTCAGCACACGGCCCGTGTAACTGATGGCAGAATCAGTGGCTTTTACGGTGCGGTCAGCCCAGGCCGACATGGTAACGGTACAGGTCAATAGTGTTAAGGTGATAAGCTTTCTCATGTTGTTTGTTCTGTGTTTTTTAATATTTGGTTCTTTCTAAGGGCAAAGTTACTAAACCTCGGTGAGCTGTCCGCGCAAATGTTGAATAATTTTAGTTAAATCCTTATATCGGCAGAGCCTACATCTGCGCCTGGCATCCTTTTCACTTTAAAAAGCAGGGGCAAAGCGTATATAGTATAATTTATTTGCGTATCTTTGCGCAACAATGAGGCTTCCGGCCTGTTATTCCGACAGGTTCTTGTGCTGTCTGTCTGGCAGCATGCGCTTAAAAGGTTTTTACATTCACCTAATTTATAAAATAATCAACCGTTTATGAGAAAATCTGCAATCCTATTTGCGTGTTTCTTAGCGTTTACACTCTCTGTAAGTGCGCAGAAAGCACGTCGTGACATCAAGGCAAACATCAGCCTTGCAGGCAGTAATTATCTGGCCTATCCAGGGCCACAGAAACAGCTTACAGCCGCTCCGGCTGGTTACGAACCGTTTTATATCAGCCATTATGGCCGCCACGGATCGCGCTATGTCATAGGCAAAGACGCTTACGACCAGCCTTACACGGCGCTGCTTAAGGCCGACTCGCTGGGCAAACTCACACTTCGGGGCAGGGAAGTTCTGGCTATTGTCGGGCAGCTTCGTGACCAGGGACGCAGCCGAGATGGCGAATTAACCCTCCTCGGTGCGCAGCAACACCGCGACATTGCGCGCCGCATGTACGAGCGTTTCCCACAGGTTTTCAGCGGCAATGCGCACATTGATGCCAAATCGACCGTCGTTATCCGCTGCATTCTGTCAATGGAAAACGAGCTTCACCAGCTGTTGATGGAGAATCCGAAGCTTGATATCCGCCATGATGCCAGCTATCATGACATGTACTATATGAACGATCCGCACAGCCCTTATGACAAGCTCCGCCGTGACAAACTGTCACAGGACAGCCTCAAGGCGTTCAACAGCCGTCACAATAATTGTGATCACGTGATGTCTGTGCTTTTCAACGATGCTGCCTACGTGAAGTCAATCAATGCCAAAAAGCTCACGTCGCAGCTTTTCAAACTGGCAAAGAATATCCAGAGCACGGACCTTAGAGGCAAGCTTTCGCTGTGGAACATTTTCTCTGACGATGAGATTTACAACTTCTGGCAGATGGATAATGCCGGCTGGTACGTTTATGGCGGTCCCAACAAACTGTGTCAGGGCGCAGGCATGTATACGCAGTTGAACCTGCTGAAGAACATCATTGCGACGGCCGATACCTGTGTTCTGCTGCCTCATCCGGGCGCAACCATGCGCTTTGCCCATGAAAGCGACGTGCTTCCACTGGTTTGCCTGCTGAACCTTAACGGCTTCGGCAATGCCGTCGACAACCTTGAGGAGCTGGATGACAAGGGCTGGAACGACTACGAAATCTTCCCAATGGCCTGCAACGTGCAGTTTATCTTCTATAAAAACAAGCGCCTGACCACGCGCCAGCAGATGCAGAAGGCCGATATTTTAGTAAAGGTTCTGCTCAATGAAGACGAGGCAAGGCTGCCCATCGCTACAGACAAGGCCCCCTATTACCACTGGAACGACGTGCGTACCTACATGAAGCAGCGCATCGCTTCGGCACCGAGCATTAAGTAGCAGAATGTGAATTTGCTGGTTGTGAGACGATTATATCTCACAATCAGCAAATTTTAATTTATGGTATGTTTAAGATTGTTTGATAGATAACTCGGCACGGGTCGAGTGCTTTGGCAGTCTTGTTGTGCCAATATGATTGATAATGTCGAATCAATCATTTCAAAGAGTTTTATATCTTTCCGCATATAAAATCTTAATATAACCGGCAAATTATATTGCTTCTGATATAATTCCGCCTTGTGCGGATGCTTATCCGGCGGCCTCTGTGCCTGTTGGGGGCTGCCTTTTTGTTGGCCCCTTGCTGTTTTTGTGATGTGGGGATGATTGTACGGCGGCCGTGGTACACGTGTGTGACGGCCTCCGTAACGGGTGTGTGGCGGTCGTGGAACGGGCGTGCGGCGGCCGCCATACGATGACCCTTATGCTGTAACGGAACGGCTTGTTATATATAATAAAGGTGGCCGACTGAGGAAAGTCGGTCACCTTGTGGGCTGCCCACGCCGTATGGTGCGGCATCAGGCACAGCTGTTATCTGCAAGGATGGCAGGCATCATTGCATACAATGTCGGAATTTTACCGGTTGCCGTCGGGTTTGCTAATCAGCCCTTCGCGCGATTGCCCCACGCAGCTGTTCGGCATCTGTATGCGGAGCATTGAGCAGATGGTCGGCGCAATATCGGTAATATGCACGGTTTCTGTTGACCTGCCATGCCCGACGCCCCATCCGTACAGCGCAAAGGGGATGTGTGTATCATACGGATTCCACTGCCCGTGGGTGGTTCCCTTGTAGTCCTTGCCCGCAGGGACGTTCTCCCAACCGGCACGGGGCACGTAGAAAATGTCGCCGCTGCGTTTCTTGTCGTAGCCATTGACAATCATTTCACGCACGGGTTGCGGTACGCTGCTGACCATAACCTTGTCATAATCGACGGCAAACAGGATGTTCTCGTTCTCTTCCAGCTTGCGGCATACGGCGGCACGAACCTCTTCTACCGTCTTCCTGCTGCGGGCAATGGCTTGATGGTTGAGGTATATTTTGCCGTTGTTCTCGCTGCTGATAACCGGTGCGAAGCCGAGTTCCTGCTCCAGGGAGGCTTCGATGGGCTTTATTTTGTTCCACATTTCGAGGCCGCCTGAAGCTATGTTGTGCTGTGCGAGGAGGTTGTGATTATGCGCAGCGCCGTGGTCGGCCGAAAGAAAGACGAGGTAATTGCCGCGTCCGACTTTCTCGTCAAGAACCTTGAAGAATTTCGATACCTGACGGTCAAGTTCCATGTAAACGTCGTGATTCTCCGGCCCGCGCGTGCCAAAGGTGTGCCCCAGAGCGTCGGTAGACGACACGCTGATGGCCAGCAGGTCGGTAATTTCGTCCTGTCCCATCTGTTCGTTCTCCAGTGCGGCCTCGGCCATCTGGAAGGTTTTGGTGACACCTGCCACCGAATTCTTCACCTCTGTACCAGGCTTTTCGCCGATGATTTTGTTCTCGCGCCTGACCCATTCGGGCAGCTGCTTCATATAATATGTGGACGAAACGAAGTGGCCTGCCGACTTATCCCACCAGTATGCCGCGTCAGCGCCGAAGCCTGCAGGCAGTATGGCGGCGCGGTCCTTGAGGGCAACGCCAATCACTTTCGACTTATAGTCGGTGGCAATCTTCAGCACGTCGCCTATGCCCGTGGCCAGAAGATAGTGGGGCGACATCTGTCCCTCGCGGCTCTTTGAGCCTACGCTCTGCACGGTGGTGTCGGTGCAGCAGTAGGTTGGCTTGCCATCGACATAGAAGTTGTTGCTGACAATGCCCGTAAAAGCAGGTACACTGCCCGTATAAATAGAGCTGTGGCCAACGGCAGTTACGGCCGGAACATAATTGATAAGCGTGTTCTCGAAGCTGAATCCCTGGTCGACGAAGCGGCGAAGACCGTCTTTTTGGAACTGGTCGTAATAATAATAGAGGTAGTCCCACCTCATTTGGTCAACTACAAGCCCCACTACAAGTCGCGGACGCACGACCTGCGCCATCTGCGGCAGCGAAAGAAGGAGGGCGGAAACAAGCGTCAGTAATTTTTTCATTTCGTAATATCCTTTCTGTTTTATAGGTAAAATTTAAGTTGATAATTGCGGTTCAAGCGCCGCTCCCTGGGGCTGTGGTGCGGTTCTGGTGGTTGCAAAGATACGCCTTTTCGGGTAAAAGACATGCACGATTACGTCGTAATCTGCCCTTTATGCCTGTTTTTTTATTAACATAATGAGCCGGAGGCGCCCTGTCTTTGCGTTTAATTTTCCGGTGGAAATGTTTGTTTTTAATAAAAATAACCTATCTTTGCAGTCAATATTAACGACTGTTATAGATTATCTGCGAGCAGGCCGCGCGGGCAAGAATCGGGACGACAAGCCAGAGACATTGTCATACCTGTCTCGTCTTTCCGTGGCCTTCTTTTAAGCTGATATGCTCTTTCAGCCGGGCTTTATGCCTTTATACCTCCGCTTATAGCCGAAAGTGGAGGAGGGAAGAGTGTTCTCAGGAGGTTCCATGACGAAGTCTGAAATAGTTTTCATTTATACGAATATTTATCATCAGGCCTGTCTGATTACGGACAGACAGATGTTATAAAGTTTACCATATCCTTTAAATCTTACGTGAATAACTCTGAAACGTTTGTGCCCGACAAAAGCAATCGCAGCCTTTATCTGGATATTGTGAAAGGCTTCGCTATTATTTTAGTAGTTTATGGGCACTGCATTGACTATTATTCAGATGAGTATATCAGTGGAAATCTCTTTTACTCTGACGAACTTCATAAAATTATATACAGCTTTCACATGCCTTTGTTTATGCTGGTCAGCGGTTACCTGTTTTATGGTTCTGTTGTACGGCATTCATGGAGACATAATCTGAAGACCCGCTTTTCTAAACTGTTGCTGCCGGTTGTGCTTTGGAATACGCTGTATCTTGCTATTTTGAATACTGTCAATCTGTTGAACGGGAAGCCTGTTCCATGGGGTGAGGAGCTGTTGTCATATACCTCTGCACTTTGGTTTCTGTGGGCTATCTTCTGGTGTAGTTTAATAGTTATGGCTGTATCTCGATGGTTTCATGACAATATAGCGGTTTATGTAGTCCTGTTATGTGTCATGCTCTTTATCCCCGGCCTATATGGCATAAACATGTATGTGTATATGTATCCTTACTTTATCGTGGGATATTTGTGGAATAAGTATCGGCTTCATGATAAGATAAAATGCAGATTGAACGCTTACACACGGGTGATGGTTTTTGCGTTTCTGTTTGTTTTGTTTGTTATTCTGTATCGACAGTATACGGTAGAAGATTATATTTATGTATCAGGTAGTGGTATTCTCAAGGGATTGAGCACTTCCAGTCCCTTTATTGATTATCATTTGCTTTCCATAGACCTGTATCGTTATTTGATAGGTTTTGTAGGCTCTGCGGTGGCTTTCATCGTAATAAGATTCCTTTTTAAATGGGGAGACATGACGTGGGGCAGGGTTATGGCGAAGCTTGGGCAGAAAAGCTTGGGGATATATGCCATAAGTGTAATCCTCTTTAATGGATTTATCTTGCCGAATCTGAACTTCGATACTGGAATTAATTATGGTATAGCAGGCTTGGAAACGATAGTAGTGTTAGCGATAACATACATTATGACAGTTTTATTAGAAAGATATTCGTTGACAAGAAGATTGCTTCTTGGCGGGAGATAGAGTGTTTTTGTAAGGTAATCAGTATGTTGGAGGAGTCTCAAAACAACAAACGTATTGCCAAGAATACCCTTTTCTTGTATATGAGGATGCTTTTAAGCATGCTCATTTCTTTGTATACCTCGCGGGTAACACTTGCAATGCTGGGCATTGTTGACTATGGAGTTTACAACGTTGTGGGAGGCGTTATCTCCATGTTTGCATTTCTGAACTCCAGTATGGCGTCGTCTACGCAGCGCTTTCTTACGTTTTCGCTTGGCAAAGGAGATTTACCCCAATTAAAGAAAGTATTTGCAGCATCGCTGAATATTCATATTATACTGGCGTTGTTTGTTGCATTGTTGGGGGAAACGATAGGCCTGTGGTTCCTTAATACTAAGCTTGTGATACCGGCCGACAGGTTATTTGCAGCTAATATTGTTTATCAGTTAACCATCCTCATGTCTGTAATGAGCATTATCCAAGTCCCTTTTGACGGAGCTATCATAGCTCACGAGAAGATGGATGTCTTTGCTTATTTCAGCTTGCTGGATATTACTCTGAAACTGATAGTTGTTTTCATTTTGATGGCTGTTAGTTGGGATAAGATGATATTACTGGCAATATTGAATACTCTGGTTGTATTGTTGATGACAACTCTATATAAGATTTATTGTAGCCGGCATTTCAAAGAGGTAGGATTCCATGTGTTTTATGATAAGCCATTGTATAAGCAATTAGTGTCTTTCGCGGGCTGGAACCTTTTTGGTGCTGGTGCGGTAATTTCTAAAGACCAGGGCTTGAACATGTTACTGAACATGTTCTTTGGCCCTGTTATCAATGCAGCACGGACGGTAGCCTATCAGGTTTCCAGTGCTGTCAGTGGTTTTATGTTTAATTTCCAGTCGGCAATAAATCCGCAGGTCGTTAAATATTATGCTTCAAATGAGCGAGACAGCATGGAACGACTTGTTTATCGGGGTAGCAAATTGTCTTTTCTTCTGACATTCTTCATAGGATTTCCGGCTGCACTCAACATTGATTTCATATTGAATTTATGGTTGGTGGATGTTCCGAAATATGCCAATATCTTCATCATTCTTCTCTTAATAGACAATATTATATTTGGTATTTTCGGAAGTCCTATGTCTAATGCGTTGCAGGCGACAGGAAATATCCGGAGGTTTCAAGTTGTTGTCAGTTGTATTATTATGGCTATATTGCCAATTTCTTACGTTTTTTTGAAATTAGGCTGTGGCCCACAATTTGTTTTTATAATTAGTATCTTTATAACATTTTTCTCAGGAGTAGCCCGATATTCATTTTGTGTATATCAAGTAGGTTTTCATATAAAGCTGTTTTTCAGCATGGTTGTCAAGAGAGTGTTTTTAATACTTCTTGTATCAATGCCGGTTCCTCTTATGGTTAAGCACTTTTATGCTGCATCGACATGGCATGATTTCTTGATAGTTTTAATGGTTACATTGATAATTTCTCTCATTGCCATCTATGCTGTTGGACTTGAGAAGGGTGAAAAGCTTTATGTTAGAAAGATTTTGAGTGATAGAATTAGAAGATGGATGTAGTTATAATATTTAACGGCTTAGGTAATCAAATGTCGCAGTATGCCTTTTTTCTTTCTAAGAAAAGGCATGTGAAAAGTTGTCGATATTTATATTTTACATCAAGCTGTAGTCATAATGGTTCAGAGTTAGATAAACTATTTAATGTTAAATTCCCCCATACCTTTTTTAATCGCTTCCTGCATAAGGTTTATAATCTTTATGATGGTATTCCAAGGCTTCGTAAATACTTTCATTTAATAGGAATACGATGTATCAATGAAAATAAGAAGTATACTTATGAAGAAAATGTACTTTTGCATCATACAAAATGGGGAATTACCTTTTACGTAGGCGGATGGCATAGTGAAAAGTATTTTGCAGGATGCGAGAAAGAGATTAGGGACGCATTTAAATTTAATATAGATAAGGAGGATGAAACATTTCGTCTTTTGGCTGATAAAATATCTTTAAACCCTAATAGTGTTTCTGTACATGTCAGGAGAGGTGATTATCTGAAGACTTCGGCTACTGATTATTACCAATTCTCTGGTGTCGCAACTGAGAACTATTATCATCAAGCATTTCGAAAGATGAAATCAATTATAGAGGAGCCGATGTACTTTGTTTTCTCTGATGATATAGCTTGGTGTCAGGGACATTTTAGGAACATAAAATGTCATTATGTGGATATTAATAACGGAATAAAATCTTGGCGAGATATGTTTCTAATGTCTTTATGCCATTACCATATTAATGCAAATTCTTCTTTCTCATGGTGGGGGGCTTGGTTATGCAAATACGAAGACTCCATTATAATTTGTCCGGAGGAATTCATAAGAGGAGTTGATATTAGAGACGTGTATCCAGAGTCTTGGATACGAATAAAGAGATAATTATATGAAACCGACAATATTAGCATTATATCTTCCGCAATATTACCCATTTAAGGAGAATGATGAATGGTGGGGGAAAGGATTTACCGAATGGACAAACCTAGGGAAAGCCAAGCCATTATGGAGAGGGCATTATCAGCCTAAAGTTCCTGCTGATTTAGGCTACTACGATCTTCGTGTTCCTGAGGTTCGTGAGCAGCAAGTGAAGTTGGCGCGTGAGGCTGGTGTTACAGGTTTCCTTTACTGGCATTATTGGTTCGGTAACGGAAAACGGCTCATGGAACGAGTATTTCAGGAGGTGCTGGATAGTGGAAAGCCAGACTTCCCTTTTGCTTTGGCATGGGCTAATCATTCTTGGGATAAAAAGGATTGGGAAGGCGGACGTCTTCATGATATTATGCTTATGGAGCAGACTTATCCCGGAGAAGAGGATGCACGACAGCATTTTAACTTTCTACTTAAGGCGTTTAAAGATGACAGATATATCAAGATTAACGGTTGTCCCTTTTTCTATATCTTCAAGCCAGATGAAGTTCCGTCTGAATATTTGAAATGGTTCAGGCAATGGGCGCGCGAAGCTGGATTTAAGGATCTATATTTAGTAGCTAATGTTTGGGGGAAAAGGCCGTTAGAGTATTACCAGTCTAAAGGCTACCAGGCCGTTGTAGAAAATAATATGCTCGACTTGCTTCAAATGAAGTATTCTCAAATGCCAAAATATAAGGAAATTTTACATCGTGTTTATAGAAGATGTACTCAAGTAGCGACAGGTATGTCGCGAGGAGCAATGAATTACAAAGAGTTTGTTCATCAAGTTATTACCCCAGAGTGTAAGAATCGTTTTGTTATACCAGAGATATTTCCTAACTGGGATCACAGTCCACGTAGCGGCAGAGCTGCTACAGCCATATACTATAATGAAGCCCCCAAATACTTCTATGAGATGGCATGCGATGCGTTGGAAGCCGTTAAGGATAAATCACCCGAAGAGCAGATTATTCTTCTAAAATCATGGAATGAATGGGGTGAAGGCAACTATATGGAGCCTGATTTTAAATATGGTCATGGCTATATTGAGGCTCTAAGAAAGGCAGTAGACAAATTTAAGTAATTATTGCTTGTATAATTTATATGGAGTGTGCTATTTCTGTTATAGTCCCCATTTATAAAGCTGAGAGTTATTTGCGGAAATGCATAGATGGCATTTTGCTGCAAACATTTACCGATTTTCAGCTGATACTGGTTGATGATGGAAGTCCAGATAAGTCGGGAGAGATTTGTGATGAGTATGCTCAAAAGGATTCTCGGGTTGTAGTTATTCACAAAACCAATGGAGGACTTACGTCTGCTCGTAAGTATGGCATGGAACATGCAAAAGGAGAATATTCCATTCATATTGATCCTGATGATTGGGTAGAACCTTTATTGCTTGAGGAACTTTATAAAGAAGCAACAGAAAAA
>ERZ772960.3361-NODE-3361-length-10810-cov-4.037471_pt1 | contig 10810 bp, 8 predicted proteins | sample MGYA00580678_ERZ772960 | MGnify/ENA primary metagenome ERZ772960 (study PRJEB29015, sample SAMEA2737930) | human oral metagenome | biome: human oral; feature: human-associated habitat; material: dental | place: China | collected 2059 ...
ATGCACCCTTGAAGTTCTCGATTAGGATACCGATGAAACGCTCAAATGAACCGAAAATCGCACGGTGAACCATAACCGGGCGCTGCTGGCTTCCGTCAGCTGCAGTGTACTTCAAATCAAAGTTCAAAGGTAGCTGGAAATCAAGCTGGATTGTACCCATCTGCCATTCACGACCTAGAGCGTCTGTCATCTGAAGGTCAATCTTAGGACCGTAGAAAGCTCCGTCGCCTTCATTGATCTCGTAGTTACCCTCTCCATACTGATTGTCCAAAATTGCCTTTAGACCTGCCTCAGCCTTGTTCCATGACTCGATATCTCCCATGTAGTCATCAGGTCTTGTTGAAAGCTCTGCACGATACTTTAGTCCAAGTGTTCCATAGATTTCATCAGCAATCTTCATGATATCAGCGATTTCATCAGCCACCTGATTCTCGGCTAGGATTGTGTGTGCATCGTCCTGACGGAACATCTGAACACGGAAGAGACCGTTAAGTTCACCTGACTTCTCCTTACGATGGATGGTATCTGTCTGGCTGATTCTAATTGGAAGGTCCTTGTAGCTGTGAAGATTTCTCTTATATGCCAGTATTGCATTAGGGCAGTTCATTGGCTTGAGCGCATAAATTTTGTCACCTTCGTTTGCCGGAGGAACGACAAACATGTTCTCCTTGTAGTGACCCCAGTGTCCGCTTATCTCCCAAAGCTCGCTGCTGCTGAGTACAGGACCTGAAATCTCCTGATATCCATGCTCATCATGGATGTCTGACCAGAATGACTTAAGCGCATTGAAGAGTTTCCATCCTCTTGGTAGCCAGTAAGGCATACCGGGAGCACTTGGTTGGAACATAAATAAATCAAGTGCCGGCCCAATCTTCTTGTGGTCGCGCTCCATAGCTTCCTTAACTAATCTTAGATGTTCCTTGAGATCCTGCTTGTTTAGGAATGCGTAAACGTAGATGCGCTGTAATTGATCGCGCTTTTCGTCGCCTCTCCAATATGAGCCGGAGGCTGACTTAATCTTGAAAGCGCAGTTCATCAATTCCTGAGAATTACTGATGTGCGGACCACGACATAGGTCAACGAAGTCATCACCTGTGTAGTAAACTGTGAGCCTCTCATCCTCCGGAAGCTCATTGATTAGTTCAACCTTGAATCTCTGATCCTTGAATACATCCAGAGCTTCGCTCTTGGAGAGCTCCTTACATACCCAATCTTCTCTGCGCTTGATAATCTCACGCATCTTCTCCTCTATTGCAGGGAAGTCGTCGTTTGTCATATTCTTAGGTAAAACGAAATCGTAGTAAAATCCGTCGGCAATCTCCGGGCCGATGGCTATCTGTACATTCTCCTTGCCGTAAATTTCCATAACAGCTTTAGCTAGGATATGTGCAAGGGAATGGCGATATACTTTTGCAAATTCTTCTTTATTCATAAAACTATCCCTCATATAAAATTTAGCATTAATTAGTATTAAAAAGGTATTTTAATTGTACCCCTTATATTAACATATTATCCATTTATTGTAAAATAAAACCAATAATTTAAGACAATTTTATTAGATTTACTAATCTTTTTGCTTATTATTGGCTAAATCTCTTAGAATTTCCTCGTGCGCGCGCTTTGTTATCGGGTAAAGGTATACAGAAACTGCCGCAACTGCTAGAAAGATGACAGGAATTATGGTTGTACAGGTCTCGATTCGAGCTAAAGTCTCTGAATTTTGCACGGTGGCATTCCCATCAAAGCCGGAAAGTTTAAGCAGTGTACCAAGTATCAGCGAGCCCGCGCCGACAGCCACCGCTTCGATGAGTCCTTGAAAGGATACTATGGTTCCCTGTCTGGACTTACCGCTGTGAAGCCGGTCGTAATCGCATACGTCGTAGTAGATTGCAGGCATCAGTTGCCAGTAGATACATGTGCAGAGCATCAAAGCGAGAAGGTATAGCGCAATGGTAAACTTGCTCTCTATACCGAGAAAGTGAAGCAGCACCATCAAAGCGATACCGAGAAAGTAAAAGGCGATTATAGCCAGGCGCTTGTCTGTTTTGATTGCTATTCTTCCAACAAGAGGAATAATAGCCACCGCAAGAAGAGGTCTGATCAAAAGAAGAAATGCAATAATCTTAGGGGAAAATCTCAGATTGTACGTCATAAAGTAGAGCATATCTGACATCAAAATCGCATAGCAAATAAGCGATGCGAGGCTTGCGATGGTCAGGTATATCATAGGTCTAAGCTTTGCAACCGACAGGTATTCGGCAAATATACCCGGGATTCCCTTGCCATTATCCTTTATCGGAGCGTCTTCCTTAGAACATGGAAGGTCCTTACTCTTTGATAGATGAACCGTGATAAATATCACGGTCATGATAATCAGCCCGAGCATTCCTGCAGTTAGTGACCATGCGTGATCGGTTTCAACTCCCTTTGATTTTAGGAAATCTATTAAAAGTGTCGGTGAGAACATACAAATCAGAATGCCCATCATATTAAAGAAAGAAGCGTAGAGCCTGAGCACGATTCTGTCGTCATAGTTTGTAGTGTATTCGGCACCGAGCGCCAGATACGGAACGAAGAAGCCCGTGTAAGATGTCCAAAACAGCATGAGAATTAGACCGTAGTAGATTGCTTTTAGGTTTTCCGGAAGTGGAACAACGGTGTAAAGCAAGAAGAGTGAAACCCCAAGCGGAATTGAAAACGCAAGCATTACGGGTCTGCGCTTTCCAAAGCGCGTTCTCACCTTGTCAGAAAAGTACCCCATGAAGGGATTGAAGATGGCATTCCAAATAGCACCGACAGCGCTGATTATACCGGCCTTTGCCGGGTCAATCTTTGCCACGGTGGTAAGAAAGAACATCAAAAAAGTACCTATAAATGTATAGGCAATCGCATCTCCGGTCGAAGCAATGCTGTAGCCGAGTTTATCTGATCTTTTCATGTTTGCAAGCTACTTGCTTTCCGACTCTAAATCGGAACTTACCGTATTGTTCTTGCGAACAGGTGCGAGGGCAATTATTGAAAGTCCAATTAGCGTTGTTAGGGTTAGAGCTGTAGCAATGTTTAGAAATACATTTCTCTGACGCTGTTTCTCTCTTGCCAGGATTTCCTCGGCTTTCTTCAGTTTTATTCTATTTTTTTTGCGCATTTCTTCTCCTTTACGTCCAAAAGCATTTTATCTGTAATTTCATGTTTTTATTATCATATGATTGTATCATTAAAAACCGGTAGATGGAATAGTTTCAATAATGATAATGCAAGATATTAATTAATTTGTAGTTATCCTGTGTATGCGGTTTTGTTTTGAGTTCGCCGGATGATATAATATAATGGTTGTTGAAAGAATATAAATAAATTAGGAGATGAATATATGAACGGTTTTGAGGGTTTGATGATAGCAGAAGGTGCAGTTGTAAGCGGCGATGTCATATGTGGAAAGGACTGTTCCATTTGGTACAACGCAACGGCACGTGGAGATTCGGCTGAACTCAAAATGGGCTCGAGGGTGAACATCCAAGAATCCGCAGTTTTGCATGTCGATGCCGGATATCCTATGAATATAGGTGATGATGTGACGATTGGACACGGGGCGATAGTTCACGGTGCAGTCATTGAGGATAACTGCATGATAGGCATGGGTTCGATTTTGATGAACGGTTGCCATATCGGGAAGAACTCACTCGTAGCGGCAGGAAGCCTAATTCCGCAGAATAAGAAATTCCCGGAGGGCGTGCTCATAGTCGGAAGTCCGGCAAAGGTAGTCAGGGAGTTGACTGCGGATGAGATAATCGGCAATCAAAAGGCGGCGGAACACTACGTAGCTTCCGCTAAGGCTCACTTCGGAAAGCCGGCTGAGAAGACTGCGATAACAAAGATTGGCGGGCAGGATACTGCAGGTGGATTAAAAATGAACCTTAAGCAGCTGCTAGAAGGCTGTAGGACGTATAGAAGGTTTAAGCAGTTTGAAATTCCAAAGGAAGAACTTGAGGAAATCGTTTCCATGGCGGCGAAGAGAAGCTGCGGAAGAAATGCTCAAGAGCTTCGCTTTGTTGTTGTGACAAATAAGGAGAAGATAAGAACTCTCTGCGACCATGTTAAGTGGGCAGCATCGCTGCCAAGCGAGCTTGGGACTCCAAAGGAAGACGAGATGCCGGCTGCTTTCGTGGTGATTTACTACGCCGGAAGTGCTTCGATGATAAAGGATATGGATACAGGAATCGCAGCGGATACCATTGCAATAGCCGGCTATGAAAAGGGATATGGAAGCTGTATACTAGCATCTATAAATGCTAAGGCCTATGCAGAGGAATTAGGGCTTGGCAAGGATATTACCATGCGACTTGCGATAGCGCTTGGAAAGCCGGCTCATACCAGCACCATAGTTGAGGGAAAGGCCGGTGAACTTAGCTACTATATAGATGAAGAAAGAAACTACTACGTGCCAAAGCTTCCTCTAAACGAAGTTCTTAGCTTTGATGAGTAGTGCAGGAGGATTTTGATGAAATACAAATTAGCTATCTTTGATATGGATGGAACTATTCTTTCGACACTGGACGACCTTGCAAGCGGCGTGGATTTTGCGTTAAATGAGAATGGACTTCCGCCAAGGAGCAAACAGGAGACGAGAGCGGCGCTCGGCCGAGGCGTTAGATTTTTGATAGAGCAAAGCGTTCCGAAGGGTCTAAGTGAAGCTGGAATATCAAAGGTTGAAGAGGATTTTCTAAAATATTATAAGGTTCACAGCATGGATAACACCAGGCCTTACGATGGGATAGTCGAGCTTATCAAAGAGCTTAGAGCAAGCGGTATCAAGACCGCCGTTGTTTCCAACAAGATTGAAAGTGCGGTCAAGGAACTGTGCGACAATTTCTTTGAGGGAGCCTTTGATATAGCACGGGGTGAGAGGCCCGGCATACCGAGAAAACCGAACCCAAAGCCCATAAATGCAATAATTGATAAATTTGGTTTTAGCAAAGATGAGGTGGTTTATATCGGAGATTCGGAGGTGGATTTGCTCACAGCAAACAATGCGGAAATAGATCACATAATAGTCACATGGGGATTTCGTGACAGGGAGTTTTTGGAGCAAAACGGAGCGAAAACTTTGGTGGAAAACATGGAGGAACTCAAGTCGAATATTTGCAAGTAAATGCTTGTAGAACTTGAAATCTGAAGATAGGGTTTAACGCTTTAAAGAAATAAAATAGTCAAGTCTTAATTTCTAATGGAAGGGACTGCTTCTATTACCGAATTTCATAACGAAATATTCAAAAAAAGGTAGATATGTGATGAAATTGTGTTATAATACAGGAAAGTTATGACTGCATTTGTTATGTAGTCCAAATACCACCTAATAAATCTAAACGCTAGTAAGACGAAATGTTTGTAGGAGGCAAAGGAATGAAGAAAAAGATTTTTGTGACGCTAGTCAGCGTACTTCTAGTAGCTGGCATGCTGACCGCTTGTGGAGGCGGAAGCAACGATTCAGGAAAAACTGAATTCAGATCACTGTATTCATCTGACGTAACAACGCTGAATTACCTCAACACAACACTTACCGGGGATATGGGCATCCCGGCTAACACACAGGAATGGTTGATCCAGTACGATTCTACAGGACATATCAAGCCGGCGCTTGCAGAGAAGTGGGAGACATCCAAGGATGGGAAGACCTGGACGTTCAAACTTCGCAAGGGAGTTAAGTGGTACAATTCCGAACACGAGGAAATGGGTGAGGTTAAGGCTCAGGACTTCGTAAATGCAGCAGAATACGCATTAAAGTGCGATGCAGCAGCAGCTTACATGTTCCCATCAGCAAAGATTAAGAACTCAGACGCTGGTTCTGAGGCCCTTCTGAACGGTACAGTTAAGTGGAAGGATGTAGGAATCAAGGCTAAGGATGACTATACTCTAGTGTTCAAACTGGATGCAGAGTGTCCTTACTTCCTATCATGCCTAACATACGGATGCTTTGCACCTGCTTCGGCAGACATGCTTAAACAGTTCGGTGAATGGAATAAACGTGATAAATGGACAGCTGAGGATTGGAACAAATTCTCCGAGTCTCTAGACGGCGTAACCGCTGAGCAGCTATGGTACTGCGGGGCATACTACCTAAGCGAATACAGTGCAGGTGAGAAGTATGTAATGCAGAAAAACCCGGATTACTTTGAGGCTGATCAGGTATACATTGAAAAAATTACAGATACATATAATGCGGAAGCGGCAACTCTTTCAGGTGAGATGTATCAGAGAGGTGAGCTCGAGCAGGCTACAATCACAAATACGATGGCTAAGAGCTGGTCCCAGAACGATAAGACTAAGGACTTATATCATCCGACAAGAGTGACTCCGGATTACAGCTACTTCTTCTCATTCCAGTTCGATCCTAAGTTCGACGAGAAGTACGAGCCGGAGAATTGGAAAATTGCAGTAAATAACGAGAACTTCCGTAAGTCAATATTCTACGGCATCAACAGAGTCGGTGCCAAGAAGATTTCCAATGAGAACAACGCGGATGCTTTGGTATTGAACACAATTACCCCGGAAAATTTCGTTTCAGCTGACGGAAAAGACTACACACAGCAGAAGGTATTTAAGGATTTAGCTGTGAATAAGGATGGCGCTGATGCATATTTTAACGAAGATAAGGCTAAGGAATTTGCAGCAAAGGCTAAGAAAGAGCTACAGGCTTCAGGAGCTAAGCTTCCGGTCAAGGTTGTAATGGTTTACAATCCTTCAGTTGCTGATTGGGATTCGGAATGCACGTATATAAAGAAGCAGCTTGAGGGACTACTGGGAAGCGACTATATCGACATAGTAGTTGAACAGGGACCTACACAGAGCTTCCTAACAAATGTTAGAAGGAGCAACAAGTTCGGATTCATGAAGTGCAACTATGGATGCGACTATGCAGACCCTCTAACATATGCAGATCCTTTCGGTAAGGATAACTCATACGGACGCGAATACATGAGTACCGATTCATCAACAAAGAAGATCATGGACGAGTACTTCAAGCAGATTGAGACGGCTAACAAGATTACAGATCCTGATAAGATCGCCGAAAGATATGCGGCATTTGCAAAGGCAGAAGCTATTTTGATAGAGCATGCGATGGTTGTTCCTTACGGACTAGATGCAGGATACACCGCATCTTATCTGGATCCGTTCGAAGGTCAATATGCTCCTTACGGTGTAGCTTCACTCAGATACAAGGGCATGCATATCCTGGAGAAACCTCTAAACACAGAGGAATTCAATAAGAAGCTTAAGGAATGGGAAAAGGCACTTACTGAAGAAAAGTAAATTATTAAAAGAACTTTCATAAAGAATTAGCGTGATTATTGGTGTTAATATAGCCAGAGGGATTTACCGTCCTTCTGGCTATTATTAGATACAGGAATTGACATAATAAACTGACATAAAATTTAAGGATTGGAGACTTATAAATGGCTTCGTATTTAACAAAAAGAATCCTGCGTTCCTTTATAACTCTATTTATCGTATGTACGATAGTGTTTTGTTTGCTGAGGCTAATGCCTATCGAGGGTTATTTCAATAACTTCGATAAGCTTACAGAATCACAGGTACAAAGACAGCTGGAGATGAAGGGGCTAAAGGATCCGCTACCTGTGCAGCTAGGACGTTTTTATAACGATTTGGTTCATGGTGATTTAGGTAAATCAACCCGTTATCGTCCCGGTGTAGAAATAACAAAAATCTTGGCAGACAAGATTCCGGTATCCATGTGGCTTGGTGCGATTTCACTTGCAATATCACTCCTTTTAGGCATTCCGCTAGGAAGAGCTATGGCTCACTACAAGGGAAGACTTCCTGACCACCTTGGAACGGTATTTATCGTACTTATTAACGCAGTTCCGGCAGTAGTATACTATTTGTTCATACAAATGTATGGTACGAGCATTTTAGGTATACCTATATTATTTACGCGAGGCAAATGGATTACATATATATTGCCTGTATTCTCCTTGTCTCTAGGAAATATTTCCTATTATGCGATGTGGCTCAGAAGATATATGATAGATGAGAGCAATAAGGATTACGTGAAGCTCGCGGTAGCAAAGGGCATGAAATCTAAGGATATTATGAACAAGCAGATTTTCCGTAATGCCTTTGTTCCGCTTATACAATATATACCTACATCATTCCTCTTGACACTGGTAGGCTCAATCTACATTGAGTCTCTATACTCGATTCCAGGAATGGGTGGACTTCTGGTAAAATGCATTCAGGGTCAGGATAACACCGTTGTTCAGGCACTGGTTTTGATTTATTCAGCGCTGAGTATTGCGGGTCTTATCCTCGGTGATGTGATGATGACTATGATCGACCCAAGAATTTCATTTAGCAAGAAGGGAGGTGCTCGCTAGTGAACAAGTTTTCCATTAAGGACCATATGTCCAAGAAGTTAGAGGACAAAGCTTCCGAGGCTATTGCTAATGAACTTGATCGTATAGAGAGCGGTGGACTAGGCGATGCACCTGTCAAGACCGGAAAGGTAGATAGATCTAAGATGTCAGATGCTGAGAAATTCAGCTTTGCTGCACATGATCTTAGGGATTCGGAGAGATTGGGTTTTAAGGGATACTCCTACTGGCGTTCAACCCTAAATACATTTTTTCATAGAAAGGTAGCTGTTGCATTTTTGATAATAATGTTTGCCCTATTGGCATTTACATTTATTCAGCCATTGCTACCCGGACAGGCAAAGCCAAACGATGTATTTTTCTATCCTAACGGAAATGCTATGAGCAACCAGCAACCTAGTGCAAAGTTCCTGTTTGGTACAAATAACGCCGGTCAGGATCTGTGGTCACGTATTTGGGCAGGAACCCGAACATCGCTATTCATAGGCTTTGTAGTTGCCCTGGTTGAAGCAGTTGTTGGTATTACAATCGGACTTCTCTGGGGTTATGTCAGAAAGCTCGACTTCTTCTTTACGGAGCTTTGGAATATTTTTGATAATGTACCTCAGACAATAGTGCTGGTTCTACTCGCATACGTAATGGATAGAAGCATATTTACGTTGATATTTGCAATGAGTATCACCGGATGGCTTTCCATGGCACTGTTTATCAGAAATCAAATTTTGATGATTCGAGACCGCGATTACAACTTGGCTTCGAGATGTCTGGGAACTCCTATTTACAGGATTATTCTTAAGAATCTATTGCCGTACATAGTCTCGGTTATCATGCTCAGAATGGCTTTGACTATTCCGGGGGCTATAAGCAACGAGGTATTTGTGACCTATATAGGTCTTGGATTGCCAACAGATGTGCCTTCATTGGGTAATCTGGTTAACTCGGGTCGTACCCTTATGATGAGTCCAAATCTAAGGTATCAGCTCATTTTCCCAACGGCAGTTCTGTCGCTTATAACTATTTCATTCTATGTTATAGGTAATGCGTTCTCAGATTCTGCAGACCCAAGAAATCACAGGTAGGAGGTGGATTTGATGGATAATATGGATAAAAACGTAATATTGTCAGTTGACGATCTCCATGTAAAATTCAGCCTTAGAGGTGATACTCTCAATGTAATTAGGGGGATAAGCCTTGACATTCATAGAGGTGAGAGCCTTGCTATCGTAGGAGAGTCGGGTTCGGGTAAATCCGTATTCACAAAGACCTTTCTAGGGATGCTGGATTCAAACGGCAAGATAGACTTCGGGCATATATATTTTAGGGACAGAGATAAGGATGGAAACGAAAAGATCGTTGACCTTTCCACTTATGCAACGGAGAAGGAGTGGCTGACGATTAGAGGAAAGCAAATCGCCATGATTATGCAGGACCCTATGACTTCACTCAACCCGCTTAAGACTATAGGACATCAGCTTGAGGAGACCGTACTTCTTCATAGAGACGTGAGCAAGGAAGAGGCTCATAAGAGGGCTGTAGAACTTTTGACGGATGTTGGGATAAATGAACCTGAGAGACGATGCAAGCAGTATCCACATGAGTTTTCAGGCGGCATGAGACAGCGTGTTGTAATAGCTATAGCGCTTGCTTGTGATCCAAGAGTTTTGATATGTGACGAGCCGACGACAGCGCTTGACGTAACGATTCAGGCTCAGATACTTAAGCTTATTCGTACGCTTCAGCAGAAGCTTGAGCTGACAACGATATACATCACTCATGACCTTGGTGTAGTTGCCAATGTTGCCGATAGAATTGCGGTAATGTATGCAGGGGATATCATTGAAGTCGGAAAGTGCGATGAGATTTTCTATAATGCGAAACACCCATACACATGGGCGCTGCTAAGCTCTCTGCCACAACTGGGGATCAAAGGTGAGGACCTCTATTCAATTACAGGTACACCTCCTAATTTGATGCAGGAAATCAAGGGAGATGCCTTTGCACCTCGTAATCCTTACGCTTTGAATATTGACTTTGTTGAAAGACCGCCGTTCTTTGATGTAAGCCCAACTCACAAAGTGAGAACATGGCTGATGGACCCACGGGCTCCTAAGTTGGATCCACCTGAAGCCTTACAAAGACTTGCGGAGAGGAGGTTGTAATATGAACGAAAAAGAGAAGAAAGAAAAAAAGGTTCTCGTCGACGTTCGCGACCTCACGGTCAAGTTCGGATCGCGCAGAAACCCATTTACAGCCGTTGATAAGGCAAGCTTCCAGATATATAAGGGTGAAACCTTCGGCCTGGTTGGAGAGTCCGGCTCAGGTAAGACGACAATCGGACGAGCAATAATTCGTATAAATCCTACGGCTGGCGGAGAAATCATCTACGATGGTGAGCGCATAAACGGTAAAATATCTAAGGAAAA
>ERZ772960.3366-NODE-3366-length-10804-cov-12.827333_pt1 | contig 10804 bp, 9 predicted proteins | sample MGYA00580678_ERZ772960 | MGnify/ENA primary metagenome ERZ772960 (study PRJEB29015, sample SAMEA2737930) | human oral metagenome | biome: human oral; feature: human-associated habitat; material: dental | place: China | collected 2059 ...
CGCTCTCCGCTCTATCAAAAAATGTGGCAGTCCCATATCAGCAGCAGGGATAATTAATTCATAATTAAGAATGCATAATTATGAATTAAACGGAGTAATGGATGATACGGAATATACGGCTTGAGGATGCAAAGGCTATTCGCGATATAAGTGAGTTTTCGCTTGGGTATAAAACAACGGAAGCAGTAACCGAGCTGCAAATTGAAAAACTCTTACAAAATACAGAGCATTTTATACGGGTGTACGAAGATGATGAAACGCACATTGTGGTCGGTTTTATTCATGCCGAAGCATATCAACTCTTGTACAAAGAACCGGGGTTTAATATTTTAGGACTGGCTGTATTGCCTGAATATCAGCACCGCGGAATCGGAAAGCAATTACTGCAAGCGGTGGAAGCCGAAGCCGCCGCACGGAATTACCGTTTTATCCGCCTTAATTCCGGAGAACATCGGAAGGAAGCCCATGCGTTTTACGAACACTGCGGCTATAACTATACCAAATTGCAAAAACGTTTTATAAAGGAATGGTGAGAATCCTATGATATTAAACGGATTTTAGTAGGTAGAAGCCAATGGGTGAAACAATCATATCGGATGACAATCTTTTTGAATGGGATAGTCAAAAAAATAGTGATAACATAAAAAAACACGGATTTGGGTTTGATGAAATAACTGATGTTTTTTTAGATCCCTATCTGCTTACACTTTATGATGAAAAACATTCATCTGAAGAAGAGCGATTTTACAGTGTTGGAAGTCTACAGAGTTTGCTGATTATTGTGGTGTACCACACTGAACGGAATGGCAGAACACGCATTATATCTGCACGGCAAGCAGAGAAAAAATTGCAGGAGGTGTATTATGAGTCCATCAAAAGGATTAACGGCTGAACGGATAGAAGCCATAAAAAAACAGCCTATCGTGTATGATGACGATATTCCTGAATTTACAGATGAACAGTTGCGGCAATTCAAACCGGCTCATCCGGAGTATTATACTGCAGCTGCCGTAGAGAAAAAACAAATACAAATCGGAATAGATAGTGATATCCTCGCTGCTCTTGAGGCTTTTGGTACCGGTTATCAAAACCGTATAAATGATATTCTTCGAAAAGCAGTATTCGGATGAGTAAGCCTTGACGATATGCTGCTTCTGCTTATTACACACGTTTAGAAACTGTTAGGTTATAAAGGAATGGTAAGATTATGTTCGATTTACTGAAAAAGATATACGCGATTGCGGGGAAGCAGTCAAAGCGCATAACGGTTATGTTTATCTGCGATATGCTGAAAAGCATGTTTGAAGGTTTTACACTCGGCGGTTTAGGTTATTTTTTACTGACGCTGAGCCGCGCTATATTTCAATCGCAGCCGGTTACAAAAAGCAACATTATCACGGTGTTCTGTATTCTGCTGGCAGGTCTGACGGGGAAAATCATTTTTTCCTATATTTCCGACCGGAATAAAAACATCGCATCGTATACGATGGGCGCGGAGAACCGGCTCGTTATTGGGGATAAGTTGAAAAACGTACACATGGGGTATTTTTCCGAAAGCAGGCTCGGCGATATTTCCGGGGCATTGACAACGGTTATTGCCGACGTTGAAACAATCGATATGATGATCCTCGAAATGATGCTTGCGGGCAGCATTCAAACGGTTATCATGGCGCTGTTTGTCTTTCCGTATGATATGGTTACCGGCTGTATCATTTTTATTACATTGGTTGTTGCGACCTTATTCAACAATCTGTTTCAAAAAAAGACGGATGCGGTAACAACAAAGCTGACGGAGCTGAAACTGCAGCTCCGTACCGATATTTTGGAATATGTGCAGGGAATCGGCGTGGTAAAGGCGTTCGGTAGAACAAGCGAAGCGCTCAAAAATGTAACGGAGAGTATTAAAAAAAGCAAGACCGGATTCTTTGCCGTAGAAAAAACACTGACACCTTCGCTGCTAGTGTTCTCACTGCTGCTTAAACTGGGAACCGTCGCAATTATTGTGAGCGCCCTATACCGCTATTCCGTTGCGGCAATCGATGTTGAAAAAGCGCTGATGTTGATTGTTGCGAGCTTTGTGGTGTTCGGCGGTTTTGAAATAGCGGGCACGATGCAGCGGATGCGCGGTGTAGCGGTACAGAATTTGGACACGCTCTTTAAAGTGAAAAATATTCAAGCCTTGCCGGAAGGTACGCAGCTGCCGCAGGGAGACGACGATATTGCCGTCAAAAACATTACCTTCGGATACGGCGGTAAAGGACAAGCCGAGGACAAGCTTTTCCGCAACTTAGATGTGCACATTCCGAAAAACAGCACGACCGCCTTGGTCGGGTATTCCGGTTCGGGAAAGACCAGTTTGTGTCAGCTGATTGCCCGCTTTTGGGATGTCAATTCAGGGGAAATAAAACTCGGCAATACCAATATCAAGGATTTTGCGTACGATGCGTTTTTATCGAACTTTACCTTTGTCTTCCAAGATGTATATCTCTTTGAAGACACGATAAAAAATAACATCAAATTCGGAAAACCGGATGCAACCGACGAAGAAGTTATCGCAGCGGCAAAAGCAGCGCAATGTCACGACTTTATTATGGAACTGCCGAACGGTTACGATACCGTGCTGCAGGAAGGCGGCAGCAATCTTTCAGGAGGGGAACGCCAGCGTATTTCCATCGCGCGGGCAATGCTCAAGCCGAGTTCCATCGTGATCCTCGACGAAGCGACTTCCAGCGTCGATCCCGAAAACGAAGAAAAACTGATGAGCGCCCTCGATGAACTGCTAAAAAACAAAACCGCAATCATCATCGCGCATCGGCTTTCGACTATCAAAAATGCCAATCAGATATTTGTCATGGATAAGGGCAGTATCGTCCAGCACGGTACACACACTGAGCTGATGCGGCAGGACGGTATCTATGCGCACTTTGTCGGTATGCGGGAAACTGCGGCTGCATGGAAGGTGTAGGAAAACAAAAACCTTTGCAGTTATCTCAATGCCGGTAACATCCGGTAAGATTTTAAGGCATCTCTTCACGGAAAAGCTGCGGCTTTATTCCGTATTTCAGCAGCAATACGTCTTATATCAAACGTATCTTTCTATTGTGCTATTCCTTTTGCAATAAACATTTCTTGCCAAAATGCATTTTCCGCAGTTATTGTTATGGTACCGTTCAACGTATTGGTTCCTTTTTTTATATACACATCGATTCCGTTTGCTACAAATTTATCATAGTTGTTAATATCTTTCGGCATTCCGACAATCACGGTCGGATCTACAATAGTACCGCCTCACGATGCTCCCATCGCTACACAATAGACGACAGCCGCTTTTTGCTTACTCAGCGCTGCAAGAGCCTTATCGTCAATCACTACACAGGCAACCGGCTTTTCGGCAATAGTTTTAACCTTTGCGTTTGAAGCACAGGAACGAACTGGATCTTGCCGTCCTTCAGATTTACAAGCGATACTTCCTAATGCCAGCAAGATGCAGCATATATACGGTAAACTTTTTTTATATTTTGCCATCGTTGCTCTCCCATCACGAAAATAATAAGGTTGCAATCGGCTCTAATACCCTTTGTACCGAATTGTTTGATTAGTAGAAATTATTTCCCGTACGGACTTATGCGGTATGGGCAATGCTGGAATCGAACCAGCGACCCCAAGCGTGTCATGCTTGTACTCTAACCAACTGAGCTAATTGCCCGCATCAAACAAATAACAGGGAAGAGTTTATCTTATTTTACTATTTACGTCAAGACTTAAAATAGGTATACTACTTTCCATCTATGAATCTGGAAGCTTTTATCTTAGGCTGCGGAGGCATGATGCCTTTACCGTACCGCCACCTTACTTCGGTTTTACTCCGTCGTGAAGGCGATTTATTTCTCTTTGATGCAGGTGAAGGCACGCAAGTTTCCCTACGCCGCCTCAATCTCCGATGGAAAAAAATCAACACGATCTTTATCAGTCATACTCATGCGGATCATGTAACGGGTTTACCGGGAATTCTGATGTTATCGGCGCAGGTTGACCGCGATGAGCCGCTTTACATTATCGGGCCGCCGAAAATTAAAGAATATATCGAAACCAGCCGGCAAGTTCTCGATATGTACATTAATTACGAAATTATCATCCGCGAGATTACCGAACCCGGTATCGTGTATAAAACCGACGAATTTCAAGTGCGGGCATTTTGGCTTGAACATACGAAGCCATGCCTTGGATATGTATTCGAAGAATTTCCGCGTCCCGGCGCATTCGATCCCGAAGCCGCGCGTAGGCTTAATGTCCCGTGCGGGCCGCTCTGGTCAAAGCTGCAGGTGGGGGAAGCGGTAAAAGCTGCGGACGGCACTGTCGTAGAAAGCAGTCAAGTGCTCGGCCCCCCCCGAAGCGGCCGAAAATTCAGCTTTGTAACCGACACAAAATATCTGCCGACTATCGCGCCGGAAGTTGCCGGTTCCGACTTCTTAGTGTGTGAATCAATGTTTGAAAAAGGTATGGAACAGGATGCTGCCGAAAAAAAACACATGACCTGCACGCAGGCAGCCCGAATTGCACGGGATGCCGCGGTAAAAAAGATGGCGCTTATTCACTATAGTCCCCGTTATACGGATCATGATTTAAAGCAGCTTCTCAAAGATGCTCAAGAGATATTCCCAAATACGGTTCTATCAAAAGACCGAATGGTAGAAACAATCGAATATCAGGACTAAACAATGGGACTGTCCAAAAGCTTTCAGTTTTTGGACAGTTTCCTTAGATTTAACTGCGGTTTGTGCGGAGAGAGCTTCATATCTCCGCACCTCAACGGCGCTCTATACCAAAGTTATTAATTGAGGAGTTTCTTAAAAATCAATTCGTTTTTAGCGGTACTTTTTTAGAATTCCCATCCGATACCCACCTGAGGTTGGATGATATATTTCGGGAATCCATTCCCCCTTCTGATTGGAATAAGATGGTCAATATTGATTTCCACATAAAGCCTTTTATATACATACACATACAAAGCCGTACCGACATTGTATGTTACCCCCCAATACCATGCCTTACCGCTCGTCATCTTTTCCGTAAGGTTATAGACAAACTGGGTATTTACAAGAAACATCGTACCGAATCCCGTATGCACATCGAATACTAACCGGCGCTTAATAATCGGCACAAAGTACGCGGCATTCAGTTGGGCAAATAACAAACCGGCACTCAGCGTATATCCGTTGGTTTTATTTTTTAAATAGGTTCCGGAACCGGCAAGATTAAAACCGAAATTTCCGTACAACCGTTTTATCGGAACAACAGTCAGCCGTATACCGCCTGCCAAAGGTGCAATATTCGTATTGAAATGATCTTTCTTGCCCAATATTTGATTAGCGATAAAACCGTTAAAAACATAATCAGCTGAAACAAATATATCAATCGGTTTTTGAAACCGGAACACGATATTATCTTTCTCGGATGATAAGCCGCTGGGGTCAGTTGCCGCAAAGGTATAGGTTCCGAGATTTGCTCTCATAAATTCAAAGGCAACGACGGCATGAGTACCGTTATCTTTAAGCTCAATAATAGTCCCATGTAAAACCGAGCCGCTGAAAGCATTTGTAAGGGTAAAAGACGTTTCCTCATGGAAATTTTTACCGGTTATGGTAAGCGTCCGGTCTTTCAGCTCATCAAAGTTGATCACGTGCGGAGAAACAGCGGTAACTTCCGGTTGATATGCAATACGAATAGCAAAGTTGCGATATGCGCTCGAGTCTTCTTTTTGCCCTAAAAGATTGATAACCCGCACACGAAAACGGTAATCACCGGGAGACAAAGAGACATCCGCATAATTAGTCGTTACGGTGCGTTGCTCTATAACCCGCCATATTTTTGTTTTTCTATCCTGTTGCTCAAGGTCAAATTCAAATCCTAAAATATCATCCAACGATTTCCAAGAAAGTCGTTGGACAAGCGCAACACCTTTATCGGTTTCTTTGATAAAATAATTTCTCTTTTCATTTGTCGTTTTTTTTGATTCCTGCACAGGCTCCGCAGCCTGTTGAGCAAACAATGGAATAAAACAAAAAAAGAAAAGCCCTGCAACTAAACCGTACTTATTTTCCATATAAAACACCCGTTTCATCCGTCGATACCGCTCTTGCCTTAGGAATATCTATTTTAAAACGTATACGGGCGACAGTACCGTCTTGGAATACTTTTCCGTTACTTAATCGCCGTTGCGGTCTCACTTCTGCAGAAAAATATCCGCGGGATAAACGCACAAGGTCTTCAAAGTTGACAGTCGGCTCTGTTGCCCCATCCGCACGGATATCGGCTGTAAATATCGAACGTCCGGAAGAGTCTAAAAGTTTAAACTGATAATGTGTAGCATCCGGCACCTTGCTCCATCTAAAATCGATACTCCTATTTGATTTAAAGAAAGCAGCATCCAACACGGTATCCGTTTTGGGAAAATCGAATACAGCCTGCGGCAGAGGAGGCGTCGGTAAAACAGTAAACGTAACCCTCTTTCTTGATGAAATATCAAAACCTTCCGGAATGACAGCCTTCACTTCCCATGTATATTTTCCCGATTCGAGAGAAGGTGCCCGTATCTCCCTAGACGGATTGGATACTTCAAAAACAGGGGCGGTTACACCGGATTTTCTCAATATGAGTTTTGATGAAGCCGGTTCAATCTCCGACTCCCACTTAAAGGTAAACGGATCAAGCATAGCGGTCAGTCCATCGATTCTTGCATTGTCGTTAGGATAAACAAGTTCAACAGGCAGTAAATGCTTCATTAGAAAATCTTGATCAACGGCCAAACCGTACCGCCGCGTTGAAGTTACGGAAGCGGAAGCGAAGCCTTGGATACTAATGCGGTAATTTCCATCTTTAATATTCTGCAAAGCTATTTCAGCTTTCGTACCCGTAATAAATAAATTCTCGTACACCGGCGAATTTTCGTTACCGATTTTTATAATACGTATTTGATAATAATCCGCCCCCTTAACAGGAGACCACTCGAATTTCGTTTTGCCTTCGGGGAATACGACAACCATGTTGCCGATATCGAACAAGGAGGGCTTTTCCAATGGCGGCGCAACGGTAAAACGCTTTGTTTCAGCTTTTAAAAAGCCGGCTGCGCTATCGGCGACAACCCGCCAATACCATTCACCTTGCGGCAACGAAATACCTTCAACACCGTTGCCGGTTGTCTTCATATCAACGGTAAGCGCCGTAAAATCTTCTGAAGCCGATACCTGAAAGCGTTTTTCCGTTTCAATATTCGTTTTCCACGTAAACCGAGTATCGGGACAGAGCGTATCTGCGAGTACATACCCGTTAGGCGGGAAAATACTGCGCAACATATAGTCGGTATTAACCGTTTCAAATTTAACCGGAGCGGAAGCCGTCATCTCAGCGCCATTCGAATCGATCCCCGATACTGTCCAGTAGTAATCGCCATTCGGCAAAACCGCTGCGGCATCGTCAAGTTTAAAAGAGTTGGATTCAACAACGGTATCGACAACAATCGTCTTCATTTGGGCGTCTTTTGCAACTTTAAGCCGATAAGACTTTGTTTCGGAGATATTTTTCCATGCAAAAGTCATTTCCTTTCCATGGGTAGTTTCCACCGTTACTTGAGGGAACAATATCCGGGGAGCTTCCTTTACGACAGCTTGCTTTTCTACATGGAAAAAAGCTATCTTCGAGGCTTCCGGTGCATTTTCGGTGCCGATAAGATATCGGGGTGTAACACGCCAGTACCACGTTCCCTCTCCGAACTCGGACAAAGTAAGCGATTGGGTATTGATAAAGCGGCTGAATTGAGGCTCTTTTAATTTAGGATCATCGGAAACCTCAAGCAAATAAGAAGCGGCAAGAGAATTTCCCTCCCATAAAAAGCGAACCGCAGGTAAAGCCGTAGCATAGGTATACTCTGCTTCGAGAGCGGGTGCCAACAGCACCGGAGCAGGAGCCGCAATGACATTTACCTTACCGGATTGCACATTCGCATCCGACGCCCCTTGTGCAGAAGAATAAAGCCGCCAATAGAATGATCTCTTCTGTTGTGTAAGTGTAAATTCGGTCAAATCGGTAACCGTATATTTTCGGATCTCCTCGGAAAAATTACCAAGCGGAGAAGTTTCAAATATTAATTTCTCACCGGCGGGCAAAGAGTTTTGCCATTGGAAAGAAACATCGACACCGTTCCCGCTCTGATCGAGCAATCTTATAGTTTTACCGGGGCTGATCATCACCAGAGGTATTTCTATTCCCGTCTGTATAACCGCGCCTTGCTTCAACAGTTCCGGCTCTGCCGTCCCTTCTTTTCCGGTAACGGCGGCTTCGCCTTTTTCTACAACGAGTTGTAGATTTCCCTCACCGCTTTTATCCGCACGGAATGAAGAACCTTTTGAAACCTTTGCCGTAGTATTTTCCGAACTGACGAGCATATTGGAAGCATCCGAGGTTTCAACCGATACGAGTCCGTTCGTCAAATCGATTCGGGATTCATCGTTGTTGACAAACACCTGAATCATCGTACTTGAGCCGAGCTCAACGACATTGCGGTCAACAAAATACAATGTTGCTTCCGCTTCGGGGGACGTACGTATGGTATCACCGTTATACACGGGCGAATTCTGTTGCGGACGATCCCAAACGGCGCGGTCAAGGAACTTACGTTGTACCGATTTATACTTATACTGTACGGTTGCAACCGGCGTCTTATCGTTACGCGAAAACGTTCTATTTAAATTCCTCACGAATAAAAACGAGCAAATAAAAACTACCGATAGACAAAGGGCTACAACGAAAATATCCGACCCCGTGTTTTTAAAACTAGGACTGGATCTTGTACTTTTTCTCGTCTTCATCAAGATTCACCTTTGCAAAATCGGGAATGGGAATACCCAATACTTTTCTAATTTGGTTAAGGCTCGTCGGGCCGTTTTCTCCCGCACCCGGAATATTCTTTTCGTTGGGCATATTGACAACCGCAAACATACGGAGCGGTTTTTCTTTTCCTTTTACGGTAACGGACGGCATCTCTTCTACCAGAACCTGATCATGCACCAGTTTGTAGGTGTATTCGGTGATAAGGATATCGGTACCCATCGGCTTATTCAAAGCTTCCGTTCTGGAAGCGAGGTTTACCGCATCGCCGATAACCGTATATTCCATACGCTTTTGAGAACCGATTTGCCCTGCAACAACGGGGCCTGAATTGATACCGCAGCCGATACGGATAATCGGTTTTTTATCCCCTCCCCGTCCGCGGTTAAACTGCATCAAAGAATCCCGCATTCGGAGCGCTGCGCGGATGCAGTTTAGCGCATCTTCACGCGGAGAGCCGGAACTTGTCGGCGCACCCCACACCGCCATAATCGCATCACCGATAAACTTATCAACAACACCGTGGGTATCATTGACGCATTCAACCATCCGCGTCATATATTCATTTAAAAAGCCGACAACTTCAAACGGTTCAAGTTTTTCGGAGATTGCGGTAAACGAACGGATATCGGAAAAAAAGACCGTCGTTTCCTTCGTTTCACCGCCGAGCGTCAACCGCCCCTGCGCCGCAAGCTCCGCAATCTCCTTATTGATAAATCTGCCGAACGTGTCTTTTAAGCGTTCGCGTTCCGCAAGACCTTTTCCCATCTGCACGAAGCTGGACGTTAAAAGTCCGATTTCATCACGTGTTTTCGGCGTTAGATCAAGCTCATATTCGCCCGCCTCAATTTGGTGAGCAGCAGCGGTCAACAGTTTAATCGGCGTACTGATGGCTTTTGATAAAAACCACACAAACATTGCCGAAAGCGCAAGCACCGCGACACTTAAATAGAGGTTGCGTTTTGCCGTATCATTGACGGGTTCAAGCACCTGTGCAGCTTCTGCTGTGGTAAGCACCGCCGCATCACCGAATGAAAGCCGCGTATATGACCCAAAGTATTTTTTACCGGTTTCATCATGGAACAGTACCTGCCGGTTGGTATCGCCGTTTTCACACATTTGAGTAAAAAGCGGAAAAGAGGCGACATTTGTACCGCGGCGGATCAGATCAAAATCGGAATGAATAAGCACATCACCCGTATCGTTTACAAGGTACGTCGTTTGCAGTGTCCCCTGCCCGAACCCGTCTGAAAGTTTTTCTACGGAAAAGAACACCGCAAGCCCTTGTGCAAGGCCTTTTTCTTTATACGGATAAAATAAGACAAGCATCGGCTGATTAAAAAGCGGCGCAGCATTGAGGATTTTCATAATTCCCTGCTCAACCTGAATCGCAGCCTCCCGCTCCTGTTTTAAAAACATTTCTACCAGCGAAGGTTCCATCTCATGGGATAAAAAGAACGTAGTATTCAGTAAGGCACGATCGATCCCGTCCGAACGCCGCAAATCGGTAACAAGGACAGCGGCAACCGAAGGATTCCTTTCAAAATAAAAGGTAGCAGCCCGCTTTGCAAAACTGCTTGAGCTTTCGGCCGTATTGATGATATCTAAAAGCAGAAAAGCATTTGCTCTAATAGATGCAAGTTCATTTTCAACGGAATTTGCCGCCTGCGCATTAACCGTCCGGTTGTTTTCTTCGGCCGTAATTTGAACATCTTCACTACCGAACCATGTTACCAGTAAGGTAATGGTACCGAGTGCAATAATGAGCAAAATAGAAATCATTATAACCAATTTTGCTCCTATCGGAAATTTTACCTTATCCTGTTTAACCTTTTCTTTTTGTCCTGACATTTATTTCTCCGTATTCGGAATAGCCATAGTTTTCCTGAGAAAAACTATACTAATGAGCGGATTTCCATAT
>ERZ772960.3368-NODE-3368-length-10801-cov-2.337242_pt1 | contig 10801 bp, 5 predicted proteins | sample MGYA00580678_ERZ772960 | MGnify/ENA primary metagenome ERZ772960 (study PRJEB29015, sample SAMEA2737930) | human oral metagenome | biome: human oral; feature: human-associated habitat; material: dental | place: China | collected 2059 ...
CAACACTTTTAATGTTGGGGTCATGGGTTCGAGCCCCATGCGAGTCACAAAAAGGGGTACAGATAATGTGCCCTTTTTTTGTTGATTATAAGGAAGTTACAAATGAAGTAGATATGGATGGGGTGAATATTCAGTATCACAAAATAGGGAAAATATATCCCGATTGTTCCCGATATTTCCTAATTTTGTACCTGTTGTGATACCAAGTGTGATACCAAAATAGAGTTATTATGACAAAGGTTTATCCTACAACGCGACTTGTTTTCGATAGAAAGCATGTGGCAACGAAAGAGAAGAAAGGTTTGGTGCAGCTTGAAGTGCTTTATCTTAGGCGGAGAAAATGGATAAGCACTGGGATAAAAGTGTATGCTGACCAATGGAGTGACAGGAACTATGTTGTAAGGGCAATGGATAGCATTGCAATTAATGATAGACTCGTAAACTTTAAGAGTAAGGTTGACGATTGGATAAATGAGCTTATTTCAGAGGATAGGCTTTTTACTTGGGATGCTCTTGAAGAGATGTTATCTTCTGTTTCAATAAACACCAAACAGAAAGAGACTTTTTTGCAATATGTAGAGCGGCGCATTGACGAACGCAACGACATTACAGAGAGTACGAAGAAAAATCATCGGAAACTTATTGCTTCGCTTGAGAAGTTTGGACGTATAGTTTCATTTAGCGATTTGACGCGTGCAAATATTGCCGACTACTACAACTATCTACAAGGAATTGTTATTACAAAATCTGATGGAAGCACCCACACGATGATGCAGCAGACGGTGTATAGCTATATGAAATTTTTAAAGGTATACATTAATGATGCTATTAAGCATGATATCATGAGAGATAGTCCGATGTTGGGACTTAAAATAAAGCGTGGCGAGAGTGAGCAAGGTAAATGGCTCAGCGTTGAGGAACTTCAAAGGATAGAGGTCTATAAACCAACATCTATGAGTATGCAACAAGTGAAAGATTTGTTTCTTGTGCAGTGTTATTCGGGTTTGGCGTATGCCGATTTGATGAACCTTTCGACAAGTAAGATTGAAGATGTTGATGGTGTGATGACTTTATCAGGTGAGCGAGTGAAGACACATGAACCTTATTTTACGGCTGTGTTGCCTGCGCTAAAGGTGATACTGGAGAAGTATAACTACAAACTGCCCAAGTTGACGCAACAACCTTATAACTTGCGTTTAAAAATACTTGCAGATGCTGTTGGTATAGATAAGCCTTTGGCAAGCCACTGGGGGCGGCGTACTTGTGGTATGTTGATGTTGAATAAAGGTTACCCGATAGAGATTGTGGCTAAAGTATTAGGACATTCGGATATAAGAACAACGCAGAAAGCCTATGCGCATATTCTGAATAAGACTGTTGTGGAGGCTTTTAAAAAGATAGAAAAGCTTTGATGTGAGGAAAGGGAGTGATCATTTAGGATGGTCTCCCTTTTTTTGTTTGTAAATCAGCCACAATAAAAGGAGCAGTCTCACGACCACTCCTGTTACACATATGATTTTTATTACATAAACAAAAAAGTTGTACGGTGCAAACATACAACTAATATTTTAAAAAACGCAAATATCTATAGTAGATGTTTGTAGAAAAGGCTTATTGTTCTGCTTTTTATTACATATTATTTTCTATTTGTTACTTATTGATAGTTATGCGTCTCTTTTTATTGCTATTCATTGTCCATATAAAATACTCATTGAATATGGAGCATTACTCTTCATCTGCAGATAGTTCTACAAGGCGGTCTTCAATGGTCTTCTTTGTTTCTGTATCGACTTCGAGCGTTGTTGATTGTAGTTTCGGTGCGACGTAATTCGTGAAGCGTTCAATGACCATTAGGCGGTCTTTTGGCTCGAGGTCGGCGAGGTCTTTTTTGAAACGCTCTGAATTGTAATATTCCTCCGTGACGTTTGCCAATACGGAACGCACTTTGGCTGAAACCTTATTGGGTGTTCCAGCTACCCTTCCACCTGTTTTTGGTTGCCCTGCTGGACGTCCAGGTCTTTTACAGCTACTTACTATTGCATTTGCACTTGTGGTAGTAGCTGTTTCTTTCGTAGCTGGTGTGGCTACTTTTGTTGCAGTCTTTGTCGAGTCTTTGGCTTTTATAGCCTTTGTCCGCGTTGTAACCTTACGAACCTTTGTAATCTTTGCTTTCGGGGTTTTCTTTGTTGTCGCCATGTTGTTGTGCTTAAAAAGTTAAACCTTTCTTGCAAAGGTAAAATACTATTTTCGCAGGGTGAGTTTAAGTTTTTAATATTAAAGGTTTATTCGTATGGGTATGATAGGTAGTGCAGTAGGAGCAGCGGCAAGTATTGCTGGTGGAATTGCTTCTGCTGCTACAATGAAAAAGGTTAAGCAGAATATAGAGGAGCAGCAGCGCAAAAATGAAGATTGGTATAACCGCCGTTATAACGAAGACTCTACGCAGCGTGCTGACGCACAAAGCATCTTGAATGCAACATTGCAGAGCATTAAAGACCGCAATGCACAAGCTGCAGGTGCACAAGCTGTGATGGGAGGTACAGAAGAGAGTGTCGCAGCAGAGAAAGCGGCGAATAACAAGGCATTATCTGATGCTACGGCACAGATAGCAGCTGCAGGTGACCAGCGCAAAGACGCTATTGAAAGTCAATATCAAGCTCGTGATGCGCAGTTGGCTAACCAAATGAACGATTACTACAAGAACCAAGCGCAGAATATTCAGCAAGCGACATCCGCCATGGCGAGTGCAGCAGGTAGTATGCCTTTCTAATTCATATAAATTCATGGCAACGAAATCACTTCACGATATTTTAGGACATGATGGGAATGCGAATAGCCAGCAACAGGCAGGACAGCAATCCGTGCCGACACAAGTGGCTGAGCCCTCGAAGACAGCTAATGTGTTGCAGCCGCCGAAAGTTGACACCAGTACGAATGGTGTAGCTGAAATGGGCAAGAGTTTGGCTGCAAACACAACTGTACCCACTGCATCTGCTACAGCAGCAGCTAATAATGGTTCGCCGTCTACAAGTGGCTCTTCTCCTGCACCTGTTGCGCAAGCTACAGGTGTTGCGCAGTCTACGGTCATAGCCCCAACAGCAAGTACATCGCAAACTGCATCGCCGAAGTTGGGTGCTTTGGATAAGGGAAGTGTTACCGACCATCTTGCTCGTGCTGGTATGACAGGTGTAAATGTGGCTGATGGTGTTGCTGGTGAAGCCCCTACTAATTTAGACAATGATCATCTGACGTATGCAGATATGTATAAGCTCGCTAATCCCTATAGTGAGTTAACGCCCGAAGAAAAGGCAAAAGAAGAGAAGCGACGCAAGCGTGAACAACTCTTCGCTGCTATCGGTGATGGTATATCGGGTTTAGCTAACTTGTATTTTACAACACAAGGTGGTCTTCATTCTTTTGATGGTAGTCACACACAGTCTCAACAAGTTGAGAATAGGTGGCAAGCTTTGATTGCTGACCGCGAGGCTAAGCGTAAGGCTTACCTTGATGGGCTGTTGCGTGCACAACAGGCCGATGATGAAAGAGCAGACAAGGAGAGAGCATGGAAACGACAGTTGGGTCTTGACAAATATAAGCAAGACAAGGAAGCAGCAGATGATGCCTATAAGAAAGGGCGCGACGCTGCAAAAGATAAGCAATGGCAGGAGAGTTTCGACCAAAAGAAAGAACAATTAGGGCGTGCTGCTGGACAAAAAGATGCGCAATTGGCAGAGCAGAAACGCGCAAACAAAGCAAAAGAGGGCTTGTTAGGTAGGCAAATTGGTGAGACGGCGCGGCATAACCGAGTGATGGAGGGACACGGTGCTGCTAAGATTGAAATTGCGAAACGGAATGCAGGCAAGAAAAAGAATGGACGCAGTTCTGCAGGAAGTGCTGATGGCTATACTATTCGATTGAGTGATGGCAGTGTGCATGAATATGAGCCTAAGCAGACAGGTGCTATCAACTCGCTTGCCCCCACGATGGCAAAGAAAGCAATGGCAGCAGCACAGCGTTATATGAAAGCAGGTGACATGGATAGCTACAATCATTATAAGGCTATTGCAGAGAAGATAGATAAGGCCAAGAGTGACAAGGAGTTGACCTCTATTGTTACTTCCAATGTGGGCGACTTCCCAACGATGGACAGCGATATTCGTAGAGTGATTGGTGCACCCGAAAATAAGAACTGGGCATCGGGACTTAAATTTTAAAATGAACGAATTGTTTTACACGATTAACAACAAAGAATAATAACATGGCTATTGACAATAATAAACTCAAGCAGGTATATAACACGCTGAAACAGGGTGGTTACACGCAAAGTTATGATGAATTCGCAAAAGGCTTTAGCGGTCATGCGAATTATAAGAACCGCCAACAGGTTTATGATGTGCTGGTGAAGCATGGTGCAAAGGTTGGTGACACCTATCAAGCGTTTATGGATAACCTACAATTACGCAAGCAACCCACTCAACCGCAAGTACAGAATGCCCCTCGCGTGGTACAGGACAATTCATCCACGCCGCAGCAGGTAGCACCAGCCAATCCTGTGCAGCGGGTGAAAGACAATGCTCCTATGACAGAGGCGGACAAGCAACGTTATATGCAAGGGGCACAAGGTGTTATTGCCGATAGCTATGGTGCATTGCAGCAGGCGAAGAACAGGGTTGACTACGCGAAAGGAAACACAGGACTAAAGGTGAAGCCTGTGAAGCTTGGTCAGAACAGAAATGTTGTTGAGCGAAAGAATGCTAATGGAACAACGGACTATCTAACAGAAGATGGCGCAGCCTATGGCCAGCGTGGCGTAGCAGACTTGCAACAGCATGCTATTGACAAAGAGAGGCAAGATGCTATGAACCCCGTCAATGCGGAGTTGGAAACCGCTTATGGAGAGCGTGACCGCTTAGACGAGGCTTTGCGTGCGCGGCGTGCAGAGTTGGATAAGCAGTATCAAGACCAACCCTGGTATCAGAAGTTATTGCAGGAGGGAGGTAAAGCTGTACATTCTGATATTAACCCGATGGCAACAGCACATGACTCCGAGAATATGGGTTATGAAAATGATGAGGTTTACAGGCAACTGATGTCGGCCGCGCGAAAGAACCACCAGACGATAGCTACACTCGAAGATAAGAAACAGGGGAAGATGAATAACTTTTGGCATTCTTTTGGAAAGGATGTTATGAGTGGTTATCGCTTTGCCGACGGACTTCCTGAGCTGCGTGATGCTATGGCGCAGCTGGATGCACAGAAGCGTCTTGCCACTATCAATAAGAAACGAGCACAGGGCGTAGCCTTGACGAAAGAAGAGGAAGCGGCCGAAGCTGTATTGCGAAACAATATTATTGATGACGAGATACAAGCGAAATACCAAGGAGATTATGGTGCTTGGGCTCGTGCAGGTAAGATGACTGCTGGCTCGCTTGATTTTATGAAGGACTTTATGTTGTTCCCTGGTGGAACATCCATGGCTAAAGGTATTGCAAAAGGAGTTGCAGGTATTGGAAGGAAGTTCTTAGCCAAAGAAGCTGGCGAGGCCGCACTTAAGGCTGTTCCGAAGATGATGGCTCGTGGACTATTGAAAGCCACGGGCGTATTGGTTGGCGCACATACAGCAGGTGCTGTTATTGGCAACACTACAGGATTGGCACGCACGATGGGTGATGCAGCTTCTCAAACTGCGGGTAGCGTGGTAAAAGATAAGGATGGAAACTATCAAGTTGTCAATCAGCAGGAACTTCTACCCTCCATTACAGGTGCTGAACGCAATGCCGTACGCGAGAATGGTTCGGAGATGTTTGGCGAGTTTATTCCTGGTGGCAAGGTCATTGGCAAGGTTATTACTAAAGGTTTAGAAAAGATTGGTCTTAGCAAGATAGCAGGCGCATTGACCAGTATTGGTAGCAAGCAATGGTATAACCAATATGGTAAGGTGTTGCGCGCAGGCGGTTATAATGGTATACCAGGTGAAGCAATAGAAGAGTATGAGGGTTCTCTCTTTGATGCATTGACAGGTCATGGTAAAGATGCCTGGCGTGACATGACAGATAAGCAAAACCATATTGATATATGGTTGGGTTGTGCTACTATGGGCGCTTTGTTTGGTGCTGTTCCTATGATTGCCCAAGGTCATTATACGGCGCAATACTATCGTTACAAGCATAAGGCAGATGTTGCCGACAAACAGGCTGCTACAAAGATAGGTGATAAATGGACGGCTTTGCGTGAGAAGATAGACGGCACGGATAATGGGCGCATGGCACAGGTTGTTTCGGAAATCATTGATAGCAAAGATTTAAGTTATCGACAGACGAATGCCGCTCTGAATTATGTGCGTAACCTAACGAAGATGCGCGGCTTTAATATCGCCGAGGCAAATAACGCCCATGAGATAGATAATGCTCCGCAGCAAACAAAATCGGTTAACGAAAACTATGGTAAGGGTTATAACACCACAATGCCTCAGGATATGAATGCCACACGTAACATGTTGGACTTACGCCGTGTTAAGGTAGCAAAGCAGTTAGGTGTGACGGAAGACGAGGTTGATAAGGTGTTGGGTAACCCACAGGTATATATTGCAGAACAACAGAAACAAGGTAATGAAGAAAAAGCCAAGGTTGTCGCTGACTATGCTAATGCGAAGTCGGCCTATGATGGAATGATCCAGCGTGTTCGTGATGATATTGATGCACAGGTAACAGCCAGCAATGATGCTCTTGATGCACAAACGAACCTAAAGACGGGCGTTATCCAGCCAGCAACGATGAAAGTGGATGACAGGCAGGTGTACGTAGTTAACGGTCGTATCGCTTTGCGTGAGGATGGCACGATTGATACAGAACAATCCGATAAGTCGGCTGTTGTCCGTGATGCAGAGACAGGCAAAGAAGAGCAGGTGTCTCCACAAGCTATCTTTAAATTGGGTGAAGCTACTCCAGCAGCACAGGCAAAGGAGGCGGCAGCACAGCAGATAAGACAATCGTATGCAGAGGAGCAGTCGAACCATATCGATGGTGTACTCCCGTTCTTGCAGGGCGACACTTACTCTGTGTTGGGCAAAGATGGCACGGCACACTCTGTGCAAGTGATTGGTGATGCTGTGGACGAACGGCAACAACCTGTATCGGGCTCTGTGATGGTGAGCGTTGATGGCGGCGCAGCTGTGTCTATGCCTAAGGAGCATGTGCAGGCCATGAGTGATGCTTTTGATATGCAGCAGGTTGCTCTGCAAGATGAGGAACAGGTACATCCACAACCTACGAAGCAGTATGAACTCAACGAAGAACTAACATTGCGTGGTGAGAACGGAGAGCCTATCCAAGCCACTGTCACAGCTGTTCCGTATGGTGAAGGTAAATATGAAGTGGCTACCGACCAGCCTATAGCAGGCAAGCGTGTGAATATCTTTACAGCAGAGGAACTTGCTCAAATGGATATGAACCATGACGATGTACAAGGCGAAATGGAAGCTCATAACGAAGAAGATGGGCAAGTGCAAGCAGGTGGTACTGATGGCGTATCAGATACACCTGTTGCAGGTGAGCGTGGTAAGGGTTTGACTGGTGGTGCACAAGCAGAGAAAAGGGAACCGATGCCCATGGTTGGTTCAGGTATAGATGCCGAGCCTGACTTCTCGCAAGTTACCCCAACGCGTGCACATGCCTATATCTATGAAGAGGCAGGGCTAACGAAAGAGGAAGCAAACGCTTTTGTTGCAGCTAATTTGAAACAGGCTAATGATGTGCTGAATAGAGTAGAGAAGAAGAAGCCAGTTATGGGGTTGAGCATGGCGAAATATCGTCAGCAGCAAGCTATCTACAGCCAACAAGTAGAAGAAGCCCAAGCCTCTGTAGACTATTGGCGTGCTGTAAAGGGCGCACAAGATAAGATTAATGCCGAAGAAAATCAGCGCCTTGCCGCCCGACAGGCAGAAGACACGCGACGTGCACAGACCGAAGAGAAAGAACGGCAACAACAGGTGTTGCAGAAAGAAGCCGAAGAGGCAGCCCGAGGGGCACATCGTGTTGCTCCAGCTATTCGCGAACGATGGGATAATACGCCAAAGATTGATGGCGTGCCTAATGAGATAGTGTTGCCTAATGGTGAAAAGGTGAGTGGTCACTACGTGTTAACGGAGAGTGGCGCTGCCAGTGCTTCACATAATGCCACGTCTGAGTTTGCAAAGACAGATGGTTTTCCCACCGATGAGAATGGGCAGAGTGTTAATGACAGAGATTACGAGCGCGATAAAGATGCGCAACGTGTTACTCGTCAGATAGCCAGTGCATACGATAGTCGTGCTTTGCAAACGCCTGTTGTGGTGAGCCAAGATGGTGTGGTGCTGTCGGGCAATGGTCGTACGATGGCAGGCGAGCTTGCAGCAGCGAATAATAGCGATGGTGCTTATATTGATTATTTGCGCCACTATCCACAGCAGTATGGTTTTACTCCCGAGCAGGTGAGCAGCATGCAGCATCCGCGTGTGGTGTTTGTCCCTGATATGGAGATGCCTTATAACGCAGAGACGTTCGCGAAGTTTAATCAGCAGGAGATGAAAGGGCAAAGCAAGACCGAACAGGCTGTAAAGTTGGGTAAGGTTGTTGATGACACTACGTTTAGCCGCATTACTCGTTCTATTAATAGCTATGACACTTTGGGCGAGTTTTATGCAGATACACATGCTACACGTGAGGCCGTAAAAGAACTGCAGCGTGCTGGTGTTGTTAGTCATGCCCAGGTGGCAGAGCTTTTTGATGGTGAGGGTTTGTCGGCACAAGGAAAAGAAGTGTTGGAGAATATGCTTATTGGTAAAGCTTTTGAGAGTAACCCCGATGCTGTTAGAGAGATTACTGCTTACAAGAGCGTTCGGCAGACGATTATCACAGCATTGGCTGAGATTGTGAATAACAAGTCGTTGGGTGTGGACTATAGTCTTGAAACTGAGTTGTCGCAGGCTATCGACTTGGTTTATAAGGCTCGTAAGGCAGGCCAAAAGTCGGGTGAGCGAGTGAGCAGCTTTGCTCGCCAGCAAAATATCTTCACCTTTGATGAGGGCGATACGGTGGCCGACTACACCAATGCAACGATGTTGATGCTCTCTGATGTACTGAATGATACTCGTAGCACGCAGTTGAAGAAGATACTTGCTGTTTACAACCAAAATGCAGCCGACAGTGCCGCTGGTCAGCTTGATGTATTCAGTGGCGGCGTGAAGGACAAGGAGAATATTTGGAATGAAGTTAAACAATTAATAGATTATGGAACAGAAGAAGAGCAACAACAAGCTATCAACGATGCAACCGAACGCCGAAAGGCGCGCATTCAGGAAGATGAGCCTACTGGCAGCAGTGGTGAAGAGAACCGAGGAATAGATGAGGGAGGCTATACCCTTAGCAATAAAAGAGCCTACAACGGGGAATATTTTTATCAGGATATCAATGGGAATATTGATTTAGCAGATATCCCCAGTGCCATATTCGTGGCCATAGGCAAACCAAAGGCTCCGTTCAGACTAACCCCATCTATGCTGGAACATGTGTTTAATAGACATGGTAAAGAAATGGGGTTGTCGCAAGCTGACGATGCTATTGATTTCGTTTTAGATGTCATGGATAACTTTGATCATGTGCGTCAAGGTGATAAGGGGGCAATTGTATTCTCTATAGAGAATGGAAGAAGCCGTACTGGTAGGCGTGCTGTTACAATTCTTTTAGATTCGAGAAGTGGTGAATATTATGGTATCAAGACATCGGGTTATGAGCGAATAGAAGGCTTAACAAAACGACCACTGCTTTGGGAGAAGGGCGCGATTGAAACTTCTACTACAGGTGTTGCTCCTGCAAATGTTACCACCGAGCAAGCCCAACAAGGCAACGAGCTGACTGGCAGCGCATCAAACCAAAGCCGTGGTTCTGCAGGCAAAGATAGCAAACAAATAGATACGAAGCAAGAAAACGGGCAAGAAAATTTGCAAGACAAGGAAATTCAGGGTTTAGAGGGATATTCTGAGACTGAACTCAAAGATATGTTCCGTGGTGATGTTGAAGCCATGTTGGAAGAGGCAGGTATCGAAGACATAACGATAGATGATATTGCTATCCATGGCAGTCGTGCTCGTGGTACAGCTAAGCCCCATTCTGACTTGGATGTCGTTGTGGCGTATTCGGGTGACCTACGCGAGGACGATTTCTTCAATTTATTACATGAAGAGACACACGAGATTAATGGTATCACTATAGACTTTAATCCTATTCGCGAGGAAGAGAGCGGTAGTTTAAAAGAATATATGCAACGCTCAAAGGCTTATGATGAGCAGCAGTTGAAACGAGAGGCTGAGGAGGCTAAAGTTGATACTAACCCAACGGAAAAGCAAAAGGAAGCAGGTAACTACAAGAAAGGGCATATCAAGGTAGATGGGCTTGACATAACCATAGAACAACCTAAGGGGAGTGTAAGACGTGGGACAGATGCTAATGGTAAAGAATGGGAGACCGAAATGCACAATACCTATGGATATATAAAAGGTACGGAGGGTGTAGATGGTGACCATATCGACATCTTCTTATCTGATAATCCTACAGAGGGGAATGTGTATGTTGTAGACCAGGTGAATAAAGATGGTTCTTTTGACGAGCACAAGGTTATGTATGGTTTCCCTAATGTGGAAAGTGCAAAGCAAGCGTACCTTTCAAACAATGAAGATGGCTGGCAAGGTTTAGGCAATATTACAGAGGTTAGCAAAGAAGATTTCAAAAAATGGATTAACAGCAGTAAGCGAAAGACTAAGCCTTTT
>ERZ772960.3369-NODE-3369-length-10800-cov-5.435179_pt1 | contig 10800 bp, 12 predicted proteins | sample MGYA00580678_ERZ772960 | MGnify/ENA primary metagenome ERZ772960 (study PRJEB29015, sample SAMEA2737930) | human oral metagenome | biome: human oral; feature: human-associated habitat; material: dental | place: China | collected 2059 ...
AATTTTTATTTTGTCATTTGCGGAAGCTCCGCAAGCACTAAGACTTTTATTTTGGTTCGTCGGGGCTTTCAGCCCCTTGCCGGCGGCGTTCCCCGAGCGTTTTTCATAGTCCTCTTTTAATAAAAGAGACTATTTGCGCTTCTTAGTGGAACTTATGAACAGGCACTCATGGCCGATTTGAGATGATTTGTTTGTCCGTTCAAGGATGTTTTACTACTTTTGCATCTAAAATCCAATGTATGTATATCAAGCAACTTGCCCTCTGTCTATCCATCGGCTTTGCTCTTTCTTTTACCGCGTGCAGCGATGGAGACAGCAACCGTTCTCGTTCTTCTTCAGAGATAGTCGATGAAGACGACGATAACACCACCGCCACGCTCGACGACAGCTACACTTATCGTCTGCCGGTTGTCTTCCATATCTTATATACCGACGCTGCAGACCCCACGCAATACGTGAGCGTGGAACGCCTGAGGCGGATTCTCACCCATGTCAATGAACTCTACCGAGGCGGCGTCTACGGCGAAAGCCAAAACATACGCGTGCAGTTCTTTCTGGCCGAATACGATGAACAAGGGCGCAAGTTGCCGATTCCCGGTGTAGACTATATACGCTACGAGGGCGAATATCCCATTGATGCCTATCGGTTTCTGACCAATCAGGAAGATGGGAATGAGAAATATCTGTGGGAACCCAACGAATATGTCAACGTGATGCTCTTCCACTACAAACAAAACCATAGCGGCGGAATCTTGCTCGGCCTTAGCCATCTGCCCTATATCGTAAGGGACGAGACCGACTTAGAAGGCCTGCATTTGGCATCGAACCACAATATCACGAAGCGCAACCTGAGATTCGCCTATAGCGCATCCATCAACAGCCGGTATATCAACGACGAGTCGAGCCGATACACCGACCCTGCCAAAAGAAAGGAGGGTTATCTGTATTCGTCTACCGACATCAACGTGACGCTCGCACACGAGTTAGGGCATTATTTAGGACTGCATCACACCTTTTCCGAGACGGAAAACGGCGGCACGGCCAATGGTTGCGAAGACACCGACTATTGCCGCGACACGCCGTCGTACAACAAAGACGAATACGATGCTTACGTTACCTACTACCTCAACACACACAGCAAAGAGCAACGTAAGTTCTCCGACCTGCTGAAACGTCTCAGTTGCACCAACCAAATGTTTATAGCCACCAACCTCATGGACTATGCCGTGAATCGAAGCTACGAGTTCACGGCCGACCAACGCTATCGCATGCGGCAAGTGCTCTACAACAGTCCGCTTATGCCTGGCCCCAAGAAGAGGAAAACGCGTACATCCGACGTCACTCCTCAAGGCTATATCAACCTGCCCATCCGCGTTGTCAGATAATGCGGTTGCCCATTCGTTTACTTTCCTATCCCAAACAAACCACGATATGCGGGTGTTAATCGTCAATACAAGCGAGAAAACAGGAGGGGCGGCACTCGCTGCCAACCGACTGATGACGGCGTTAAACGACAACGGCATCAAGGCGCGTATACTGGTAAGAGACAAAGAGACGGACAACGTAAACGTGATAGGGTTGAAATCGTCGTGGCTTCAGATGTGGCATTTTCTATGGGAGCGATGGTGCGTTTTCCTACATCTGCACCTTTCCCGTCAGCATCTTTTCGACATCGATATAGCCAACACGGGCAACGACATCACCTCATTAGACATTTTCAACGAGGCCGACATCATCCACCTTTCGTGGGTTAACCAAGGCATGCTCTCACTTGCCGATATTCGGAAGATACTCCGTAGCGGTAAACCTGTGGTATGGACGATGCACGACATCTGGCCTGCCACGGCCATTTGTCACCTCGCACTCGACTGCCAACGCTTTACCGACCATTGCCGGTACTGTCCTTATCTGCCCAAAGGCGGCAGTATCCGCGACCTCTCTTACCGAATCTGGCAACGCAAGGCGGCGGTCTATGCACGAGGTAATCTCACTTTTGTGGGGTGCAGCGAATGGCTTTCCGCTCAGGCAAGGCAGAGCGCACTGCTCGCAGGGCACAACGTGGTGAGCATCCCTAACCCTATCGACACCCGCATCTTCCGTTCCTATGACAAAACGGCTGCCCGACGGAGGTTAGGATTACCCGAAGATGCTGCCGTGAAACTCGTACTCTTTGTGGCACAACGTATAACGAATGTCAATAAGGGTATGCAATATCTTATAGATGCTTGCCACATGCTGACGCAACGTGACGACGATTTCGCAAAGCGCACAGCCATCGTGATACTCGGTGGACATGCCGATGCTTTTGAACAGGCTTTCGACTTGCCCGTTTATGCACTCGGATATACAAGCGATACGCGCAAGATTGTGGATATATACAATGCCGTAGATGCTTTTGTACTTCCCTCTCTTTCCGAGAATCTTCCCAATACCATCATGGAGGCCATGGCGTGCGGTGTGCCTTGCATAGGCTTTCGCGTGGGAGGTATTCCCGAGATGATAGACCACCGGAATACCGGCTATGTTGCCCGCTTCCGCGATGCCGAAGACCTGGCAGAGGGCATCCGATGGGTTTTGATGCAGGCCGATACCGAGTCGTTGGCGCAGGCTTCTCGCCGGAAAGTGGCGCAGCAGTATTCACAAAGTGCCGTTGCTACGCGCTATATAGAAGTTTACAACGAGGCGTTACGCCGGAACCCATCCCGTTTATGATTACATTTACCATCGTTACCGTTACTTACAATGCCGCGCAGGTGTTGCAGCGCACTCTCGACAGTGTGTTGGCGCAAACCTATCCGCACGTGGAACATCTTATTATCGACGGTGCTTCATCCGATGGCTCCGTAGCAATGGCACAGGCTTATCGCGCTTCTTCCGATGAACGAAGCGATGGTCACAACGTGTTCGTTGTGTCTGAACCTGACAGCGGATTGTACGATGCGATGAACAAAGGGCTGCACAGGGCTACGGGCGATTACGTATGCTTCCTCAACGCAGGCGATGTTTTCCCTGCTGCCGACACGCTCGAGACCATTGCCAACAGCGTGGGCGACGGCGAAAACTTGCCGGGTGTGCTCTATGGCGATACCGACATCGTAGACGATAATGGCCGCTTCCTGCGGCATCGTCGTCTGTCTCCACCGGCACGGCTCACATGGCGTTCGTTCCTCCATGGCATGGTGGTGTGCCACCAAGCCTTCTATGCCCGCACCTCCATCGCCCGCCATACCCCCTATAACACGGCGTATCGCTATTCGGCCGACGTAGATTGGTGCATACGCATCATGCGGGAGGCGACGCGACAGAAGCTCGCTCTGAAACCTGTGCATGCCGTTGTGGTCAACTATTTAGACGGAGGAATGACGGTACGCAACCACAGGGCATCGCTTCAGGAACGGTTTCGGGTGATGAAAAGTCACTACGGCCTGCTGCCCACTGTGGCGATGCACTTATGGTTCACCCTGCGTTCGGCCATCCGAAAATAGATGACGATTCCCAAAGATAAATGAAAGAAAGGTGACAACATGATAGTAGAAGTATGCGGCTTACGAGAGCCGGAGAATATACGGGCGGTGGAACAGCTTGCTGTAGACCGTATCGGATTTATCTTTCATCCGGGCAGTCCGAGGTATTTACCCATGATTCCCTCGTCGGCAGGTATTATTCCCGACCGCCCCGTCGCTGATATGAATATTCCACGCTCGTCGCGGGTCAGTCGCTTGGGTGTGTTCATGGACGAAATGCCCCAGAATATCGTGACACGTGTCTATAATTACCGGCTCGATGCGGTGCGGCTGCAGGGCACCGAGACGCGCGAGGCTTGCGAGAATCTGCGTCGGACGCTCGACCCCGACATCTACCCCGGCATAGCCATCATCAAGGGATGGACGGTGCGCACCGTGGCCGATATACATCGTTGGAAAGATTATGAAGGTGCGGTGGATGCCTTTTTCTTCCATCTGCCTATGGCGACGGCAGGCGACCGTCTTGACCTTGGTCTGCTGGAGGCTTACGATGGCAACATCCCCTTTATCATCGGCGGAGACATTGCGCCCGAGGATGCGAGCCGCTTGGGTGAGCTGCGCCATCCGATGTTCATGGGCGTAAGTCTCAACACACACTTCGAGACGGCAGCCGGCATAAAGGATATAGAGAAGTTGCAGTCGTTTCTCGAACGCTTGAGAGACGGGAGGCAGACAGAAAACCATCGTCATGCGGATTGCCATCATTGATAATTATGACTCGTTCACCTATAACCTCTCACACCTTGTTAAGCAGTTGGGAGCCGAGGTGACGGTGGTATCCGTCGATGACGCCGAGCCACAGACCTTGCAACGGTATGACCGCCTGATATTGAGCCCCGGGCCAGGCTTGCCGCACGAGGTGCCGCGTTTGAGCGAAATCATACGCCTTTATCAGACCCGCAAGCCCATTTTGGGTGTATGTCTTGGTCATCAGGCTATCGGCGAGTTCTTCGGGGCGCATCTGACACATCTGCCTCATGTCTTCCATGGCATCGCCGCCGATTGCATCCCCTTGCCGGATGAGCCCTTGTTTCAAGGGCTGGGCAGCCGGTTCGCAGTGGGGCGTTACCATAGTTGGGTGGTGGACGACGAGGGATTCCCTTCCGTTTTACAGGTGACAGCCACGAGCGGCGACGGACTCATCATGGCGCTGCGTCATCGGATGCATCCCGTGTGTGGCATACAGTTCCACCCCGAAAGCGTGCTCACGCCCCAAGGTTTGCAAATCATGGATAACTGGCTGTCGCTGTAGAATCCGGCAGTTTCCGCATCTTATATTTTGCCGTTAACCCTCATTTCCTTACCTTTGCTCCATCGTTATGAACCCACTGACAGATATTTTTCCCCCATCTGATACCAACGGTCTGCACGACGACACGCCGTGGCTGGCCGTTCGTCTCTTCACGCTTCGCCAACAAGAAACCAAGGCACTATTTGAAGAGAACGGAATCGAAACGTTCGTGCCCATGCAGTATGCCGACGTGGAAGACGGAAGAGGTCGCGTGCACCACGTGCTCAAACCCGTGGTGAGAAATCTCCTTTTTGTGAAAAGGCCCCATGATATCGCCCTTCTGGCACAGTTGTCGGCATCGCCGGAGTTGAAAATGTCGGTAGTGAGAAACCATCCCCGCAGCAGCAAGTATAGTGAGATTCCTGCTCGGGAGATGCGGGAATTCATGCTCATGTGTCATCCGTCGATAGAATTGCGGCAATTCCTCAACGAGGAGGAGGCACATTTCAAGGCAGGTGTGGCGGTAGAAGTGAGGTATGGTCCGTTGCGCGGTCTGCACGGAAAGCTCGTGAGGCGCTCGGGCAAGTACTATCTACTGAAAGAGATTTCGGGCTTGGGTGTGATGGTGAAGGTGAGCCGCTGGTGCTGCAAAGCATTGCATTAGGCGGCCGCAGCGCGTTTTTTTATCGGATTGTTTCAACGGGAAGTCGCCGATGAAACCTCCTCCGTTTTTTTAATGCTTCGTAGCAGTTTTACGCGAGTTCGGGATAAGGATTCTCTTATTCCGAACTCGCATATTCGTTGTAAAATGATTTTTTTATAACAGCGAATTTTCCGCTGTTATATCTATACATGATTTTATAACGGCGGATTTTCCGCCGTTACATCTGCACTTGATTTTATAACGGCGGATTTTCCGCCGTTACATCTGCACTTCATTTTATAACAGCGGATTTTCCGCTGTTACATCTGCACATGATTTTATAACGGCAGATTTTCCGCCGTTATATCTGCACATGATTTTATAACGGCGGATTTTCCACCGTTACATCTGCACATGATTTTATAACGACAGATTTTCCGCTGTTATATCTACACGTGGAAATGTAACAAAAAATTTTATTTTGTTACTTTTTCAATAAAAACACGCAGAAAATCAGTTCATGCTGTATTGCCGATAAAGGTTTATTCACAGCAGGACTTAGTTTTCCGCTTGTACTGAAGCATCAGATGCTGATTTCCTGTACACCACCGAAAGGTACGAGGTGGGTAAAACAGTTTTCGGGAGGGAAGAGGCCGGCATAGATTCCGGCACATATCAACACGCCGCCGTGGGCAAAGATGCCCACACATTGGTGGGGCGTGGTGCGGAGATGGTCGAGGAAGTTCGCTACGCGGGCATACAACTGCGGGAAGCTCTCACCGTTGGTGGCGGCCAAGTGCATGTAGTCGTCGAACCACGTCTGCAACGCGGGGTCTTTTATCTCGTCGTAGCGCAGCATTTCCCAGTCGCCCATGTTCATCTCTTTTAGGCGTTCGTCGAGTATCGGAGCCGGATAGCCGCAGAAGTCGGCCAGCTTCCGTGCACGAGTGAGCGGCGAAGCATACACGGCATCAAACCGATAGTGCTCGAGCTGCTGACGGGTTTGGGCGGCCTCTTGTGCGAAGGTGTCGGCCACGGGCACGTCGCTCCATCCGTAGCACGTGCCTTTGGGAACTGCCACGCTGGTGTGGCGAATCAGTACTACATTCATAGGAAAAGCAGATTAGGGTAGGAGTGGGCTGAGAAAGACCGAGGCCGTCAGATAGAAACTGAGCTCAACGAGCAGGCATAAGGCGCCGCAGCAATCGCCCGTGTAGCCCCTCAGCCGTCGCCATATCAGTAGATAGAGGAAATACATCACGACACAAGGTAGGCCAAGCATCAGTTCCCACGGTGCTCTTGCATGCAGAAAAAAGAAGAACGGAACGAGCGGCAGCAACCCCTGAAATGCAAGGCCGATAGCACTTTTAAAGCCGATGCGGCGATAGACGGTGCGGTTCTTGGCCTCTTCTTCGGTGCGGGCGTAGGGCATCATCTGGATGAGTTGTCCTGCCACCATTTTGGAAAAGGCATCGCCGGCAAAGATAGTGAGCATGGCATCAAACGGCGTGAGCCGCGTGAGGGTGGCAAAGAGTAGCAATTCGTAGACCACAAGCCCGAGTACGCCATAGGTACCGATGTGCGAATCTTTCATGATGGCGAGGATGCGCGCACGGTCACTACCGCCCCCTCCGAAGCCGTCGAAGAAGTCGGCCAGTCCGTCTTCGTGCAGTGCGCCGGTGAGGAGCAGTCGGAGCGCAAAGGCTAATATCAGGGCTACGGGCATACCGAAGATGCTGCTGCCGAAGTAGACCGCAAGGGCTGTGATGCCACCCGTGAGCCATCCCGTCAGCGGCCAGTACTCCACAACAGCGGTGAAACTCTCGCGTGGAGGTTGGTGCAGACGCCAGAACGGCAGGCGTGTGAAGAAGATGAGGGCTGCCCAAAGTGGGTCATACCATTTAGAAGTATTTAGTGATTTGAGCATTTTGAAAGTTGTTGAGTTCGTTAATCATGCGTACCGCACTGTCGATGATAGGAAAGGCGCATAGTGCACCGGTGCCCTCGCCTAAGCGGAGGTTGAGGCTCAATAGGGGCTGGGCATCCATGAGTGCGAGCATGTGTCGATGGCCGACTTCGTCGCCGCAATGCCCGAAGATGGCGTAACGGAGCACGTCGGGATACAAACGGGAAGCCGCCAGCATACAGGCCGACATGATGAAACCGTCGACCATCACGGCCATCTTCAGCTCCGCAGCCCGCAACATGGCACCGATGGCACCTGCCATCTCATAGCCGGCAAAGTATCGAATCACGGTTTCGGGGTTATCGGGGTCGTTTCCGGCGGCAAGGAAATTGTCTACGGCACGTTGCAGGATGGCGCACTTGCGGGCAATGCCTTCGTCGTTGAGCCCCGAGCCTGCCCCGATGCATTCTTGCAAGGGGATATTTCCCCACAAACTCATCCAGATACTTGAGGGTGAAGTGTTGGCGATGCCCATCTCGCCGATGCAAATGATATCTGCCCCCATCCGTCGACACTCATCGACAAGCTCTGCCCCCGTGTCGATGGCCTGGTGGAACTGCGACTCGTTCATGGCCGGTCTGTAGAGAAAATTGTCGGTGCCGCGGGCAATCTTTCTGTCGATGATGGTAGGGTAGGCACTTAAATCGTAGTCCACGCCCATGTCCACGATTTTGAGGTCGAAGCCGTGTTGCCGACAAAACATATTCACGCCGCCCCCGCCTCGGGTGAAGTTAATCATCTGCTGCCACGTCACATCGCGTGGCGAAAGGCTCACTCCTTCGCTTTCTATACCGTGGTCTCCGCCTAACAGTAGGTGGCACGGATGGCGTAGCGTGGGCGAAAGTGTCTGCTGAATCATAGCCATCTGCATGGCCAGCGACTCCAACCGTCCGAGCGATCCTTTGGGTTTGTTCAAGTTGTCTATCTTCTGCGCGATGGTCTCTCTCAAGGATTCATCGGGCTTTTGTATATCGAATTTCCTCATTGCGATGCCGTTTTCTCATCCTTTTATCTTCACCGGAATGCCCGACACCATCAGTATCACCTCGTCGGCATGCGCAGCCACGTATTGATTCATCCACCCCTCCAAGTCGGTAAACCGGCGTTGCACGGGATTATCACTCACGCCTCCACTGCCGATTTCGTTGGTTACGAAGATGAATACTGCCTCTTGTTCGGTGAATCGGTCGAACTCCTCCTGCAGGTTCTTCAGGGCTTCTTCCACCGTGTGTTGCTCCCATTCGTTGGCCGTTCTGTCGTAAAAGTAGTTAGTACACCACAGGGTTATGCAGTCTATCACCACCACCTTATTATATATAAGGTGTCGGCTTAGGTGTTTTTCCTCCTCTATGTTCGTCCAGTTATCGCCACGGCGTGCCTGATGCATGGCCACCCGTTGCCGGAACTCCTCGTCCCAGATATGCGCTGTTGCCAAATATACGGGGGTATCAGACAAGCTGAGTGCTAATTCCTCGGCATACCGGCTCTTCCCCGATCGCTGACCTCCTGTGATTAGGATGATTTTCTTCATAGGATGTTCCATAGACCTGCAAACTTACAAAATATTATTGAGATGTATTGCGTTCTACCTTGAGAATGTGTCTCTTACCGATAAGAGAAAGGCTAACGGATGAAAAATAGTATGCAAATGATACAAAAAATAGGAAAAATGACCCGTCAATTGTCTTATTTGTGTTATAAAACATACTTTTTCGTATGATTTATTTGGATGTTACAATACTTTTTTATTACTTTGCAGCCGAAATTAGATTTCAGATAACATTAATTATTTATCACTAATAAATTTAGAGTTTGATATGAAAAAGTTAGTTTTATTTGTTGCTGCCGTTGCAATGGCAGTATCAGCTTCTGCACAAACGCTGACAGAAAGCAAGACTTTCGACAACTTCTACATTGGTATCAATGGCGGTGTAGCTACGAAAGCAACCGGTCACAAGTGGTTGAACGACCTCGATCCTAACGCAGGTCTCCGTATTGGCCGTAACTTTACTCCCGTCTTCGGTCTGGCAGTAGAGAGCAATGTGTACTTCTCCAACAAGCCTTATGAATCGTTCGGTACTATCGTAAGATTCATTAATACCTCGTTGCTGGGTACAGTCAATCTGAGCAATTGGTTCGGCGGATACAAGGGCGAACCTCGTCCGTTTGAAGTGATTGCCCTCTATGGTCTTGGTTGGGGTCACTCTTTCAACAATCTGCATACTACGAACATCAATAACTTTACCTCGAAAGCAGGTGTTGATTTCGCCTTTAACTTCGGTTCCAAGAAGCAATGGCAGTTCTATGTTGAGCCGTCTGTTATCTATGCACTCAACGGCACAGGCTACGAGGGTGTACAATACAACCTCAACAGAGCTTTCGTTCAACTGAATGCAGGTTTTGTTTACAAGTTCAAGAATTCCAATGGTTCTCACAACTTTACTATCGCTCAGATGCGTGACCAAGGTGAGATTGATGGCTTGAACGCTCAAATCAACGATCTTCGCAATAACCTCAATGGCAAAGATGCCCAGCTTTCTGCTAAGGATCGTCAGATTGCAGAGCTGCAGAGTGCCCTCGACGAGTGCAACAAGAAGCCCAAGTACGTGAAACCCGCTACAGTTACCAACCTGCAGCCCACCGTACTCTTCCGTCAAGGCAAGGCCGACATCGACCCCGCACAGTACGCTCCGATTGAGTTGATCGCTACATATATGAAGAAGAACCCCTCTGCTGTTGTAGAGATCAAGGGTTATGCTTCTCCGGAAGGAAACCCCGAGTTGAACCAAAAACTCTCCGACGCACGTGCCGAGGCAGTGAAGAATGCTCTTATCAAGAAGTATAAGATTGCTGCCAATCGTTTGATTACAAAGGGTATGGGTGTTACAGACCAGCTCTTCGAACAGGTAGAGTTCAACCGTGTAGCAACATTTAACGATAGCACGAAAGACAATAAGTAATCATATTTCTTTCCATTAAATCATCATAATCCCGACATCTGCATAACCAGATGTCGGGATTTTTTGTGTCTCGTTACCACTCTATTTCCCTCTTCATCGTATGATGATGCGGCACAGCAATACCCTATTGTAATGACATGAGGTGTGAGATAGGTCATAAAAAGGTTGTTTTGCGGCGTACATGGATGTGATAAATTTACTGTGTGATATATGGAATAAGCTCTGAAACAACGTTCGCTGTGCGAAGCGAATAAGCGGAGCTAAAAGCAAAGAGCGCAATATATCAGCTCAGTGCGTAGCGCTGGGTATATGATGTTCCCTCAAATGGAGCGCTGTAGGTGCGACAGAACTCCCCAAACGATACGATTTGCCGCGAGAAAGGTTGCCGACCTTTCCACGGATAAATGCCATCTGTACATAGGACAAACGCCATCTGTACGGGGCACGAATGCCGACTTATCAATCGTAACTTTACG
>ERZ772960.3375-NODE-3375-length-10793-cov-2.498696_pt1 | contig 10793 bp, 6 predicted proteins | sample MGYA00580678_ERZ772960 | MGnify/ENA primary metagenome ERZ772960 (study PRJEB29015, sample SAMEA2737930) | human oral metagenome | biome: human oral; feature: human-associated habitat; material: dental | place: China | collected 2059 ...
CTTCTTCCGGTCTGCGACGAAAAAAAAACAAGGCGTCCTTGAGGATTTCGTTTCTTAAAATTGAACAACTGAACAAAGTGTGAACTTTGGAAGGTGTTCATAAATTCCATGCCTAAAGAAACTTCAAGTCCGTTTATTTCTTCAACTATTTTATAGAGCAAAGATTCATTTATACATTTCTCTTTTATGTTGCTGTCTTGGTGATTGCCGTAAGGTTACGGCGATTAGCCGCTCTGAAATACTCGAGCTGAGAAACTTTTATTTTGATAATTTAATGCTTTCCTGTTACCGTTTTTTTATTTTTTTGTTATTCTATGAAAATCCCGATACGGGCTGCGAGGAATATCCAAATGTCAAAAACTTACGGAAAGCATCTTCTTACGGTGCTTTTATTGTTCTGCCTTAATTCAACCTTTGCTGAAAGCTACATACCTGAAACTTCCGAAGAAAATCCGGAAATATCCGAACTTTCGCTGGACGATGCGATTTCATCCGCATTAAAAAACAATACGGGAATCAAAAATGCAAAAAGCGCACTTGATTTATTGAAAACTAAAAATACTTTTTCATGGAACAGTGCAAGTCCTTCAATAGGTTTAAGCGGAAATTATGTCGATGATTTGAAAAATAAAACTTCATCTTTGTCGATTTCCGGTTCGATAAACATATCATTGTCGGCAAATCTTTATTCGGAAATACAAAGTGCAAAACTTAATTACGAAAAGGGAAAATTATCTTACGCGGAAACTTTGAGAAACGTTGAATGCAATGTACGGAAAGCTTTTTACGGGCTTTTATATGAACGCGAAAATATTGCTCTTCAAAAACGCAATCTTGAAACAAGTGAAATTCAATTTAAGCAGAATCAAGAGAAATTCCGCAACGGAAGCGTTTCCGAACTTGACGTACTTACAAGCCGCGTTAATTATGAACAGAAAAAGCCTGCCGTTGAACAAGCTGAAATTACATTTGCGAACGACCTTGATTCATTTAAACAGCTTATCGGAATTCCGCAAAATGTAAAAATCGAATTAAAAGGCTCTCTCGATGACGTGCTTGCAATAAAACAAATTACGCTTCCGCAAAATTCAGACCTTGCAGCGGATTTCCCGGTGATTGCAGAGGCGGAAAACAATGTAAAAATTGCGGAAAATGCTTTGCTTGCCTCGCGCTTTAGGGCATATTCACCTAACATAAGCGGCGGTTACACTTACGGTAAATCAAAATCTTCCGCGTTTGATGAATGGTCGGAAACAAATCGCATTACAGCCGGAGTTTCCATTCCGCTGGACGGAATTATGCCATGGTCAGCATCCGCCTTAGGCGTAAAAAGCGCGAAAACTTCTTTGGAGCAGGCTAAAATCAATCTTGAAAACGAAAAATCTTCGGCGGTAATCAAAACGGAAAGCTATATACGAAAAATAAATCAGGCAGTTCTGCAGATAGATTCTTTAAAAGCGAATGTTGAACTTGCGGAGCAGTCTTACAAGATGACACAAACCGCTTACAATTACGGTAAAAAGGATCTTTTAAGCCTGCAAAATGCTTCTGATAATCTTTTGAGTGCACAGGTCAGCTTAAAATCACAGGCATATTCGCTTATAAGTACGATTTTAGATTTGGAAAAAACGCTCGGCATTGATTTTGGAACGCTTGGACGCTAGATAAAATGATTTTGAAAATTAAAAGAACTCAAAAGTCCAAATTGTTTGTAAAAAATCCATAACAAAAGGAATATTATTTATGAGTGAAGTTCTGTTTATACAGCCTGCAAAGATGAGCGATATTGAATCGATAATGCCGATTTTCGAATATGCACGAAAAATTATGAGCGGCACCGGTAATCCTAATCAATGGGAAGCAGGCTATCCGTCAAAGGAGCTTATCGAACACGATATTCAAAACGGAAATCTTTATACGATTATTGACGGAAATGAAATAAACGGCGTATTTGCGCTGATTGCGGGAATTGAGCCGACATATTCGTCTATCGACGGTAAATGGCTGAACGACGAGCCGTATGCAACAATCCACCGCCTTGCATCCAACGGAAAAACAAAAGGGATTTTTGATACCGCCGTAAATTATGCAAAAATTTTGTATGAGAATCTAAGGATTGATACGCATGAGGAAAATAAAATTATGCGTTATTTAATAGAAAAAAATAAATTTAAATTCTGCGGAACCATATATATTGAAAAGAGCTTCGGCGGCACGGAACAGGATACTCGGCGGCTTGCGTATCATTGGCGCCGGACGCAGCCGCTTTCAATTCAATATGTGTGAAGAAAGCAGCAGCACGGTTTTAGACAATGCTGTTTGACGAAAGAATGTCTTGCAGATACGTAAAAATGCGGAAAAACGACAGAAGGTGAAAGATGAAGCCTGCGCCGGATTGCAGGGGCGCACGTAAGTGCGTTGCGAAATGAGCGTAAGCGAACGGAGCAATGGAGCCGAAAGGCGGAACCCCGAAAAGCCGATTACGGAACAAGTTTGCGCCCTGAATGATTTTAAGAGATTTTATATCAGACGATTGAAATAGAAGAGGAAAATATGAGTGAAAAAAAATTATCTAAGAAGATGACGATTTTGGCGGTTGGAGCAATTATCGCGCTCACCGTTATTGCCGTTGTTGTAATCAATTTGATGAAAAAAAGCGGCGGAGCGATGATGTTCATAGACGGAACTCTTCCTGAAGAGAACGCACTGCCTGTTTCTGTAAGGACTACGGAAGCCTCTTTTTCTACGCTGACGGACTATGTTATTACAAACGGAGAAGTTCAGTCGCAAAGTTCGATAGAAGTCTATCCGTCCATGAGCGGAAAACTTGCTTCTGTCAACGTCATGCTCGGTTCTGCCGTAAAGGCGGGCGATATCATTGCGCGGATTGACCCCTCCGAGCCCGGCACAAACTATGCGCTCAGTCCCGTTACGGCTCCGATAAGCGGAAATATCATTTCTTCTCCGCTAAAGCGCGGCGCAAAAGTTTCGACAACGAGCGTTATTGCGATGATAGGCGACTTGGAAAATCTGCAAGTATCGGCAAATATTCCTGAGCGTTATGTGGCGGAGCTTAAAATCGGACTGAAAGCCGAAGTTTCCCTTGAAGCCTACCCCGATGTCATCTTTTCCGCACAAGTGGCGCGTATTTCTCCGGTTGTGGATGCCGCAACGCGCACAAAAACGGTGCTTTTGACATTCAATAAAAGCGATTCGCGCATAAATGCAGGTATGTTTGCAAAAGTTAAATTGTACACGTCAACGTATAAGGGATTTGTTACGATTCCGTCCGATGCGGTTATATCGCAGGACGAGGAGAATCATATTTTTATTTTGAATGACGACGGCACGGTTTCAAAAAGAATTGTAAAACTTGGAAAAAGCGTTGACGGCTCTGTTCAAGTTACGGACAACCTTATGCAGGGAGAAAAAGTCGTATACGAAGGTATGCTTTCTCTTGCCGACGGCGTAAAAGCACGCGATATAGAAGACGTGAATGCCGCTAAAACGCAGCAGACTTCTCAAGATGAAAAAGAAATGCCTGCGATTACGGAAGAAGGTGCTGCGGACAGTCAGACGGCGGTATCCGATTCAAAAATGACTATAAAAATGGACGGCAAAGCGAAAAAGTTTTCTAAGAAGGCGGCTAAAAAATGAGTCTTTCACGAAAAACGCTTGAACACCCTGTCCTGACGCTGATTGTCTTTTTTTTGTTAGGCTTCGTTTCTCTTTTTACGATAAAAAATATCGCGCTCGGACTTTTTCCGGACGTGGAAGCACCGTTCGTGCTTGTTATGACGACGTACTCCAAAGCAGGGCCTGAATCCGTTGAAAAGTCGATTACCAAACCGCTTGAAAGTTCTTTAGTGAGCGTCAACGGACTAAAAAACCTGTATTCACAGTCATCGGAAGGCTCTTCCACCATTCAACTTGAATTTGAATACGGCACAAACCTCGATAATGCCGTCTCCGATATCCGCGACAAACTTGACCGCGTGGCGCGCGCCCTCCCCGACGGAGCGGGCTCACCGATGATATTCAGAATGTCCGGCGATTCGATGCCGATTATGGACATTGCAGTGCGCGGCAACCGTTCCGTTGACGATATAAAACAAATTGCTGAAGACGATATTGTAGATATCATCGAACAGGCGGACGGCGTTGCGGAAGCGTCGGTAAGCGGCGGACGAAAAAAGCAGGTCTGCGTCGATTTAAGTCAAAATCGACTTGCCGCATACGGATATTCGGTGTCCCAGATTGCCGCTGCATTATCAAAACAAAATCTTGAACTTGGCGGCGGTACCTTACGCGACGGGCAGAAAAGTTATGTTGTCCGCACAACCGGCGAGTTTACAAGCATAGACGAAATCAACAGAACGGTTATTTCAACGATAAACGGCTACGACGTGCGTTTAAGCGACGTGGGAAAGGCGTATCTTGGGTTTGCGGACATGGCAAGCGAAGTTTTTATCAACGGTGAACACGGCGTATATGTTTCCGTTACAAAACAGTCGGGCAAAAACACGGTTTCCGTCGCAAATGCAGTCTACAAAAAAATCGATCAGCTTAAAACAACGCTTCCGTCGGATATTACGCTTGAAATCATCAGCGACGATACGACGATAATCCGCGATACGATAAACACGCTTGTGCAGTCGGCATGGCAGGGATTGCTCCTTGCCGTCCTCATTCTCTTTATCTTTTTGCAGAATTTCAAAAGCACTATTATCATTTCGATTTCCATACCGCTTTCGATTCTCATAACGCTGCTTGCAATGAGTTTTGCGGGTCTTACGCTCAACATGATGACGCTCACGGGTCTTATACTCGGAGTCGGAATGATTGTTGACGCGTCAATCGTTATGATTGACAACATTTATTCCTACCGTGCGCGCGGTGCAAAAGCGCGGATTGCAGCCGTACTCGGCTCACAGGAAATGATTATGTCCGTCGTTTCGGGCAACTTAACGACGGTGTGCGTATTTGTGCCGTTCCTGTTTTTTATGAAAGAACTTGAGATGATAGGACAGATTTTTAAAAGCATGATTTTTACAATCGTTATCGCGCTTGTTTCATCTTTATTCGTTGCGGTCTTTTTAGTGCCGGTACTTGCAGGAGTTTTCCTGCCTCTGTCCAACAGAAAAGAAAAGCCTGTAAAAAACATAATGCTTAAAACCATGTATGCACTTTTTCAAAAACTGATGGATAAAATCACAGATTTTTACGGGCGGCTTCTTAACTTCGCACTTAATAACCGGCTCATCACGATTCTTGTTTCCATAAGCCTGCTTGTTGTTTCGTTTGCACTTATTCCTACAATGAAAGTCGATATGCTTTCGTTTGGTAACGACGATTCCGTAACGCTCAATATTACAATGCCTATCGGAACACCGCTTTCCGAGACAAAACGGGTTACGCTCAATTTTGAAGACATTATCAGAAGCGAAGTCAAAGGTTATAAGACGATTATTTCAAGTATCGGTTCCGGCGGCTGGCGTTCGACTCTTTCCTACAAAGCGAATATTCAAATTACGCTGCCGGACGCAAAACATCAAATCGACAATGCGGAAACGGTCAAGCAAAAACTCCGCGCTCACTTTGAAGATTTTACACAAGCTTCATTCAGCTTTGACCAAGGATTCCGCGGACAGATTGCGGGTTCGGACATCAGCATCGCGCTGCGCTCAAACGATCTTGATGCCGCGCTTGAAGTTGCGGAAAAAATACGCGGAGTAATGGATAATATTGCCGACATCGGTGAATCGTCCGTCGATACGGAAGAAGGCTTGCCGGAAGTGGAAGTCGTTATCGACCGAGACAGAGCGTATTCGTTCGGAATAGACGTTACGACGGTCGCGGACGAAATTAACCGCGCAATAAACGGAGTTACATCCACCGTTTACCGCGTCGGCGGCAAAGAATACAATGTTGTGGTGATGTACCGCGAAGAAGACCGCTCAAAGGTTATCGATTTGGAATCGATGTATGTGCGCGGCTCTAAAGGAATGGTTGCAGTTTCGAATTTTGCAACGCTCAGGCGCGGTCTTGGCCCCGTTACAATTCGTCGGGAAAACCAGCGGCGCATTATAAATATTTCCGCAAATATTATTTCGCAGGAAAACGCCAACGTCGTTGAAGAAAAAATCAAAAAAGGTATTGCAGAGTCTCTTATTCTGCCTGAAAACGTACAGCTCAGCTACGAAGGCTCGTGGAGTAAAATCAATTCACAAATGCGCGTATATCTTTTAATCATCGCAACGGCTATCATTCTTGTATTCGGGGTTATGGCGGCAACATACGAATCGTTTAAGGCACCGCTTATAAATCTTGCGACAATTCCGTTTATGATAATCGGCGTTGTGTTCATCTATAAAATAATCGGACAGGCGGTGTCGATTATGGCTATGGTCGGTTTGATTATGCTCGTCGGTATCGTCGTCAATAACGGTATTATCCTCGTTGACTACACAAATCTTCTTCGAGGGCGCGGCATTCCTCTTAAAGATGCCTGTTATAAGGCAGGAACAAGCCGTCTTCGCCCTGTATTGATGACAACATTGACGACTATATTGGGAATGCTTCCTATGTGCTTTGCTTCCGAAGGACAGGCGGCTATGGTTCAGCCTATCGGTGTTGCAGTTGTAGGAGGACTTGCGTCCAGCACATTCGTAACGCTGCTTTTAATCCCCGTGCTGTACTCGCTGTTTATGCGCGATAAGAAAAAGTCTTCACGGCTCCGTATTGAACATGAAGACAAAAGAATTGAGGAATAATGGGAGAATCTATGGACTACAGAGTTGAAATAATTGCAAATCAATCTGTTGAAGACGACATAACGGATCTTTTGGAACATGAACTTCCGGATATTGAATACACGGTTCTTCCCGTTGTTCACGGAAAGGGGCTTAGAACAAAAAAACTTGGAACATCAATATGGCCCGAGCAGAATTTTGTTTTGTTCTCGTACATAAGCAAAGAAAATGCGCTTAAAGTAAAGGAGATAATCGCAGCATTAAAAGAAAAGTTTCCCGATGAGGGTATTTCGTTTTTTTGCACAAAAGAAGCTCAACTGTAGACGCTGGTAAATCCGAACTTACCGATTGAACTTTTATGTACTACACAAAAAGCCGGGCAACGTAAATATTGTCCGGCTTTTTTATCGATTATTCTGACTTAATAAAATCAGTTTTTATTGCGTATTATGCGGAATCCTGTGTCTTCGGCTTTATCTTTTGTGCAAGGCCACTCTTTCAATGCAAGTCCGCCGTAGCCGTCTTTATAAGAGCCGCCCAGACAGACATAGCCGTATATTGTCGCCCATGTTGAAGTAAACTCCTTGACGTTCCCGGACATATCGCACAAACCTAACGCATTCGGCGATTTTTTACCGACTTCCTGCAATGAAGAAGAGTTTTTCTTAAAGTGCGCAAAGTTTTGTGCTTGGGCTTCGCCTGCTCCGTCAGTATAGCCTGCGAAAGGCTGCATGAAACCTTTGTCGTAGTCATACGGGGCGTTTACAAATCCCGGCCCGCTTGACGCTCCCATAGCAGCCCATCGCCATTGATTTTCATCCGGCAGATACCATCCGTCCGCATTCGATTCGGTCGTTATTTTTCCGCCGTTTATTATGTAGTAGGGCTTTTTACCTTCCCTGATGCTTAGCGCATTGCAGAATTCGGCAATATCGTTGAACGAAACATTCGTTACGGGCTTATTGTCGCCTCGGTTTTCTCCTTCCGGGACGGGATTGTCTTTTCCGGTAATCTCGGCATACATTTTCTGCGTTACTTCAGTCTTTGTCATCATGAATGCGGCGACTCTTGGAGTGCCGTTCTTTGCGACAAACGAGCCTTCGGGAACTTCGATTATGTCGGAAGATTCTATAATCGATTTCGGAGCTTCGTATTTTGACGGGTCGAATTTACAAACCGTAAACGAATCCGGCGGCACTTCAAGTTCAAAAGAATTTGCGCCGACAAGGACGGTGATTTTATACGTCTGCCCGACGGAACCGTTTCCTCCGCCCGGAATATTTCCAATCAAAAGAGAAATCGAACCGTCTTTCTGCTTGATTGCCGTTTTGAAAATATCGCTCGTGTCGCTTGTAGAAAGATCGCTTTCGGTTTTTACGCGGACACTTCCGGGACGCACTTCGCGGCTCATCCTCTTTAGGACATAGTAAGCAGGGTTTATGATAAGTTTGTCGTCGTCAGGATCGTCGTTTCCTTTCGTATCGACGTGGATGGGCGCATGGCACTTGTTCGTAACTTCATGCGTCGGGCCTCCGTTTTCATCGAGCAGGAGATTCCAGTCAATCCATGAACGAGAGCCGTTTTCAAAACAGTTAATCATATCGTAGATGTAGCGGCGCGCAGGATACCATTCCCGAAGAACAGGACCGTTTTCCTGGCAGGCTTCGCTTGCATAAAGCTCCGCACCGTAATTTTCTTTCGCTTCTTTTAAAAGATTGTAGGCGCGCCCCCATGAAGTTCCGGCATTTCCGAGACCGCCGTACCAATGGAACGCAATGCCGTCTATGTATTTTGCCGCATCCGCGTCTTGGAACACGCTTCTGTTCCATTCTTCAAATCCGTCGGCATGGCTTTTTATTCCGGCGTACGCCTGGTTAGGTCTGTCCCAATCCCAGACGACCAATTTTATGCCGCCTTTTCCGCTTGCCTCTTTGTAGCCGTTATTTACCAAAGACGGTCCAAGATGACCTTTGATAAATGTCTTTGCGGCATCCGGTTTCCACAAGCAGCATTCCCATGCAGGGTGATTTTCAGCTTCGTTGTTCAAAGAAAGCGAATAAATATCTATGCCGTTATCCTTCATCGCATTCAGATATTTTATAAAATAGTCGGCATAAGCAGGATAATATTCTTGCTTTACGGAATGATTTTTGTACTGATTTCCCGGAAGCTGCATCCATGTTCCGCCGAGTGCGGTTCCGCCCGGACGCTGTCCGCCGCCTTTAAACCATGCCGGAGGCGACCACGGAGCTGCAAAAATGGTAAGCTTTTTTTCGTGCTTCGGAAAATCGGAAGCGTTATCCGGATATTTTGACACGAAAGTATCGTTCACGTATTTAAGCGCAGGAATTATTACATTCGTATCCTGAGCGTCGAGCTTGAACCATTTTAAGTCCGGATTGGAACTCAAAGTTACCCCATCGGATTCAAAAATTCCCGGGTCGGGATTAGTGTTGTTCCTGCTCGCCTTTCCATCTTTATCGTCTTCAAGCGACGGGTCATGGCAATAATCGTAGAATTTCGTGGAAAAATCGCATGAACCGATGCTTATACGTGCGACGCTGTAGCGGCTTCCCTTTTCTCCGAAGTAAAGGTCGTAAACAAAATCTCTGTTTTTCTTGTTGAGCCGGTTTATGTTGTAAAGAGCCACATCCGTAAACGCTCCTCCTACGCCGACCATTTCTTGGTCGGTATCGTCCGTTTTTATGCGGATATAACTGCTCGCAGCAGTTTTTCCGGTCTCAACGGGAATCGGGCTAAGGTAGCGATCCAGCATTCCGTCCTTTGTGGTGCGATACACAATCACGCTGTTTCCGGTTACTTTTACATCCCTGGGTTCTCCCGTAGGCATGTAACCCATCTCAAAAAAGTTCTGCCAGTCATCGTTACTTTCTGCAGGAACATAAACCGTTTCTGTCTTTGTTATCGTTTCGGTTTCCGTTATATACTGCTTACAGGAATACAGTATCGGAAACAAAACCGCCAATAATGCAATCGTTCTTAAATGTCCGTGCATTTTTTTCATGTACATCTCCATAATAATATGAATTTCCGTATATACGGATTTAAAAGGGTGAGATTCAATGCGGTTGTCCGTTTTATAGAGCGTATTGCCGCATGAACTAAAACGCGCGTATTTACATATAGAGAATAAAATTATTCCTTTTCGACATTTATTATAAAACTCGTATGGATATGCAAATAAAGAATATTCTGTAAAAAATTAACAAATATAGCAGATTTTTAAACTTGCGCAGAAAACGGCAAATCGTACTTAGCATAAAATTAACGTTGATATAGTGCTAATACGCAATACCGCAAGAAAATCTTTCTCTTGCCATATAATCGATTATTCATTTATACTTTGCCCATGCGTAAACGGCAATTTTTTACGGTGATTATTTTGTGCGTGAGTTTTACGCTGTATGCGGAGCGTTCGATTGTAACGGGCATTCAAGCTGCGGCCGGTAAAAACTCGAGAATAAATGTTTCATGGATTCTTCCTGCAGATAACGAAAGCGAAATATCAAAAATATTGGTATTCAAAAGCATAAAACCCATAAGTTCTTCCTACGATTTAATCGGACTTGCGCCCGCAGCGGAACTGAAGCCGGGTACAAGCGCATGGACTGACAATGTAAAAGATTACAGCGAATATTATTATGCCGTAATTGCGGAAAGCGGCGGGCGCAGAAATACGCTCATACTTCCTTCAATAAATTCGACGGTAAAAGGCATTCGTTTGCATATACCGGAAAGAAATGAGCCGCAAAAATTAAGCGCATCCGCGGAAGAAAAAATATACGGTGCTGATACAAATAGAATGAGGGAAACTCCTCTTCCCATTCTTGAAATAAGCGGAATATCGAATAAAAAAAAGATTGAAATGAGTAAAAGTTCCAAAGCCGCCGCGAAAACTTTGACGGGTTCCGTTGTAAGAAAACGTACGGAGAGATTGAATTTTTATGTTTTTGAAGAAGATTTGATTTCTCCCGACGGCGGGGACGATTTTTTACTTTTTGAAATACTGCGTAAATACTT
>ERZ772960.3377-NODE-3377-length-10789-cov-3.468045_pt1 | contig 10789 bp, 10 predicted proteins | sample MGYA00580678_ERZ772960 | MGnify/ENA primary metagenome ERZ772960 (study PRJEB29015, sample SAMEA2737930) | human oral metagenome | biome: human oral; feature: human-associated habitat; material: dental | place: China | collected 2059 ...
CTCATATATTACCTATCTTATTCTTGCCTTTAAGAATGCCTCCTCATGTGAAACAATCTCATCCTCACCATACTTTTCAATGTATGCATTAAATGCTTCAAGCGCTTTGTTATAATCACTCTTATACTCATAACATGAACCCCTTGAAAACATCAAAGATTTCAGGGTCTCATCGTCGCTTTTATTAAGCTTTTTCTTTTCAAGCAACGCTATGCCCTCATCCACCGCTTCAAGCGCCTTGTCATAGTCCTCTCTCTTTGACATATGCTTTGCATAGACTGCCAAAACCTTTGCGTTCTTTCTGTCAGTCTCTTTTAAAAGTTTTTCCAAGAATTCCTCGGCACTGTCAAGGTATGTATTATCCAGCTTTTTGTCATACATATCCTCATAGTACTGCACTATGGTAATACCTGCATTGATATGAAGCTCGCTTTTATCATCCTGTTTTGCTGCTTTATCATACATATCTATAGCATTATCTATATTTATATCCATATCGGTATTACTTAGCTTTGTATAGATAATGGAGAGCATATCAAGGTACTCACTTCTGTTCTCATCAGCGGATGTAAGCAGTTTATAGCTATGCTCCGCCGCCTTATAGTCCTTTGCTCTATACTCCGCCTCAGCCCTGTATCTGAGTATATCTATTTCAAGTCCTCTGATATTGTTGCTGCCATGTGCATCTATTGCCTTATCAAACGCATCTACCGCCTCGGCATATTTCCCCTCATTTAAAAGTGCTTTCCCTGCTTCAAAGTTTTTTTTCTCCTTACCTGAACATCCGCCAAGCATAATAAGGGCAAGTACACCTGCCACAAATAATCTTCTAATTTTTACCTGTACTGCCAAAGCCACCTCTATCAACCTCTTTCAATGCTTCCACTTCTTCAAATGTAAATGTATCCTGATGTCTTATTATTCTAAATTGACATATTCTGTCATTGACCTCTATAAGTGTATCCCTCATTGCAAGTACCGGAAATTTCCATTCATCATTATTTCCGGAGTATGATTCATCTACCACTCCGATTGAATTGGTTTGCAATATTCCGAAATTTTTAAATGTTGAACTTCTCGGTACCACCAATGCCTCATAGCCCTTCGGCAATTCCATGCCGACTCCCAGCCTTATAAGCTTGTAATCACCCTTTTTAAGCTCCACCCTCTCAGCAGACCTTAAGTCTATCCAATCACTTTTACCGTCTATAAATTTTAATTTATCTATTTTATCACTGAAATATTTTATCTTTATCTTCAACTATTTGTCCTCACTTGTTCCGATTGCCTCACTTTCAAAACCGAATTTCCAACCTGTCTCTTCTTCCACCTCATGCACTATTTCAGCTTCCAGATCCGAATCCAGTCTTGGCAGTGATTCCTTTGAATCTATACCGAATCTTCTTAAGAATTCCTCTGTGGTGGCAAACTGTGCAGGTCTTCCGGGAGCATCCAGCTTTCCCGCCTCATATACCAAACCGAACTCAACCAGTTTATTCACTATATAATCTGATGACACACCTCTGATATGTTCTATCTCAGACTTGGTTATAGGCTGCTTATATGCGATTATTGACAAGGTCTCAAGTATGGCATCTGTAAGCACCTGCTTTTTGGGAGTCTTACAAACTCTGATAAGCTTGTCATAGTATTCAGTCCTTGTACACATCTGCACACAGTCTCCTAATTTTATTATCTGTATTCCCCTATTGTCATTGTCATACTTTTCTTTCAAAGACTCAAAATTTTGAATCACTTCACTCTCATTCATCTCAAGAGCCGCACAAAGCTGTCTTATTTCTACAGAAACTCCAAGTGCAAACAGTATTGCCTCTATTGCCGCCTCCGTATTAGTTAATTTAGCCATCCAGTATATCGCTAAGGTCTAGCGTCTCCTCCCTTCCCTCTTCTTCCAAGGTCTCTATCTGCATCTCACCGAAAGTCTCTATCTGTAACAGTGCAATCTTTCCTATTCTCATCAGTTCAAGTACACTAAGAAATGTAACTACGACCTCAAGCTTAGTAGGCTGTTTTTCCAACAATAATCTAAAGGTAAACTTTCTATGCTTTCTGGCATAAGCCATCACCTCCCTTATCTTTATTTCAAGTGATATCGGTTCTTTTTTTATAGTCCCGAAATTGCTTCTTACCTTGTCTATTCTGTTGTCCTTTTGTTTCATCACTCTGTCAAAGACCTGCCTTAACTTATGCAGATTCAAATCTCCAAAGAGTTCATCAAGGTCTACAGGCTCTTTGTACTGTGTCACCTCATTCGGAACAGTCGGACTTTTATAAAGTATTTTTTCCGCATCAAAGTATTTCCCTGCAAGTTCATTTGCCATAAGCTTATATTTCTTATACTCAAGCAGCCGCTCTACCAGCTCGGCTCTCGGATCAATGACTTCCTTAGTATCCTCATCTTCTTCAAGCGGCAAGAGCATCCTTGCCTTTATATCTAAGAGTGTGGTAGCCGTCACTATAAATTCACTCATAAGGTCAAGATCATCCGTTTCCAAATGATTCATATAATTCAGATACTGCTCTGTTATACTTACTATAGGAATATCATATATATCTATCCTGTCTCTCTCTATAAGATACAGCAGCAAATCCAGCGGTCCCTCAAACCTGTCCAATTTGTATGAAATCTCCATACTCACCTCTCATCAACTCACTTAACCTTACCATTGTATCAAATTTTAATCTTTTTTGCGACCTTTAAGATTTATTACTATAAGTTCCGACATATCATTCAGCCTTATATTAACACTATGCGTTCCAAGTCCTGCTCCTATTATCTCCACCATTTCTTCAAATCTTTTCATTCCTACAACCAATCTGCAAAAAAAATGAAACTGTGGAGTCATCACTCCTATACCATATGGAAGCCTGACAGTGCCTCCATGAAAATGCCCGCACAATGTCAAATCTACACCGCACTTTGCATAATCTTTTATAAAAAGCGGAGAATGTGCCAAAAGAATATTGTAATGTGACTTGTCTATATGAAGCCTCTCTTTTATATATCCTTTATCAAGCGGCTTTTTAAATCTTCTTAAATAGTACTTTTTTTCAAGGTCAAGTCCATGTATACATATATTATCACTTACATCTATACTGCTGTCAGACAGATACACTATCCCCATACTCTCCAATATCCGCCTGTACATGTGATAATTCAGTCCGAACTTATTCTCAACAAGCCTCTGTTCATGATTGCCGTTTGCATATATGCATGTATATTTATTTGACAATCTCTTTAAAAGCGGCAATACATTCTCTATTCCAAGCTTATCTTTTACTGTAATCATATCTCCGCCTATCAGTATAAGATCCGGAGATATTTTATCTATTGCCTCCAAAAGTTTTTTATTGTTTTTGCCGAAGCTGTTGTTATGTAAGTCGGTCAAAAAAACTATTTTTTTACTTCTACTTATTTTATCGGCAGTTATATTATAATGTACTACCTTAAACTTTTTTCTCTCATAAAAAGAACGAAGCAGCAAGGTAATACACCCCACTGCTCCCAATCCTATAATTTTAGAAAATATATTTTTCATCAAACTCCTAGCTTACCCAGACTCCGTCGCTGTTTAAAACATAGCCGTCAGGTGTGGTGGTATTTGTCAACATTTTACCATCACTTCCCAAATAATACCATAGTCCGTTGTATTTGAGCCATGCTGAAGCATTCATAGTACCTGTATCTTCTTCCATAAAGTACCATGAACCGCTTGTGTCCTGTCTCCAGCCTTTTGCCATATTTCCGTCCGAGTCAAACCAATACTTTTTTCCGTTGATAGTCAGCACTTCCGCTCTGGCACTGCTGTTGTCGGATTTTACATAAGCCCAGTCGCCATTGTTCTCTTTCCAGCCTATATCCGGTTCCATTCCCGGACCGTAGTTTTGTGCCTTCATTGACGATGTTCTGATTTCCTTAGGTCCCGTCTCCACCATTGCACTGTCAACCATTTCAACATTCTGTGCGGTCTCGGTCTTTGGAGCGGCTTCCTGCTTCTTTGTCACCGCTACTTCCTGCTTCTTTATCGGAGCTGCTTCCTGCTTCTTTGCCACCGCTCTGCCTGTATCCTTTGATGCAATAGAAAAACCGTAGTCAAGCAGTTTTCTTGTATCTGTATAATGAGTGCCGTTACATTTAAGCACAACTACTATCAGCCTGACTCCGTTCCTCTCTGCGGCTGTTACAAGTGTATTTCCGGCACTCTTTGTATACCCTGTTTTACCGCCTATTACTCCGGCATAGCTTATCTCACCTGTGACCATCTTATGATGCATCTTTATAAGTTTAGGTGTAGGTTTTGATTTTGTAGCCGGAAAACTGTATGAAGATGCTCCCGCCACCGCTCTGAATGTCGGATTTCTAAATGCCGCCGCTGCAATGAGTGCCATATCCTTGGCTGTAGTCACATGATTTTGATTGTTCAGTCCGTTCGGATTAACAAAGTTTGTATGTGTTGCTCCCAGTTCCTTTGCTCTGTTATTCATCATATTTGCAAAACCTGCAACTGAGCCGCCCACATGTTCAGCCAATCCGTTTGACACTTCATTGGCTGAAGCCAACATCATTCCGTAGAGTGCATCTCTTACACTCATAGTATCTCCTGCCACCACCCCAAGGCTTGTTGAACCGCTCTCTAAATTGGTTGTAGCAGAACTTGAAAATGTTATGGTATCATCCAAATTTGCCTGTTCTACTGTAAGCAGTCCTGTCATTATCTTTGTTATTGATGCAGGATAAAACTGTTTATCACCATTTTTTTCATAGAGAAACTCACCTGTATCGGCATTGTAAACTGCCGCCCCCTGTGCCGATATATCGGGTTTTGTGTCGGCATATACCGCCATATATTCCGGTGCAAACGATATTACACTTATGGATAATACCAATACCAATCCCCCTGAAATTATTTTTTTTAGTTTCATATTCCCTTCCTACTTTTATTTTTAGATCATAAGCACTCCCATATAATTACTATGTAATTTACACCTGTTAATATTGTATCACATATATTAAACGTAAGTATTAAATAAATCTTACATAGCTATGACTTTATATTTAAAGCTGAAATTTGAATAAAGTGTAAAAAAACTCTATTATAAAATTTTTAATATTTAATATGAAATACCCATAATAACACAAAAGAACCAAGTCTTTAAAAACTTGGTCTGAAAATCTGTTTTAATCTATATGTCCTCTGTAAGTTCTTTCATAATATCCGCCACATGTTCAAGCTTGGTTGCTCTGTAGGCATTGGCTCCGCAAAACAGAAGTGCATGACTTTCATCGGAGTTGGCGGCACAACAAAGTGCCTCCGTGATACAGTAAGGTATGGTCTTTCTGTCACATATCGAAGTGGCAAGACAGTTGCAACAATGCCTTATCGGAATGGGTCCGCTCTTTAACCTGTCCATAAAATCGTTTCTGACAGCTCTTCCGGGCATACCTACAGGAGATTTTGTAATAACTATATCTTCTTCTTTAGCATCTATATATGTCTGCTTATAGTCATCCGGTGCATCACATTCATAGGTTGTTACAAATCTTGTACCCATCTGCACACCGTCCGCCCCCAAACTCACAGCATGTGCCATATCTTCCCTTGTATATATACCGCCTGCCACAAATACAGGAATCTTTTTGCCGAACTTATTCTCATAGATTCTTACTTCCTCTATGATATCTTTTATTTCATCATCATACTTTTCTCTTTTATAGTTTTTGCTTGCCATAGTGTCCGCACCCAGATTATGAAGCTCATCATATGAAAAGCCCAAGTGTCCGCCTGCAAGCGGTCCTTCTATAACTACGGCATCCGCGGTGGTCTTATACTTTCTGTCCCACATCTTTAATATGACTTTGGCACTCTTTCTGCTTGAAACTATCGGTGCAATACATGTTTTCTTTTCATTTTTGCTTATCTGTTGCCCCTTTTGTACAAGCTCGGGTAAGTCTATCGGCAGTCCTGCACCTGAAATAATTATATCCGCACCTGCTTTTACAGCCTCTGTTACATAATCAGCATATTTATTGGTTGCCACCATTATATTAAAGCCTATAAAAGGCACATAATCTTTTAATTTATCCAAAAACTTCGCCGCCCCGTTTGAATCTTTGAATTTTTCAAACACCTGTGCGGCCAAAGCTCTTGCTTTATCCAGTTCAGTCTTTATGGCACGAAGATTTGCAGGTATCGGATTTTTATAAAAGTCATCATCTCTAAAGCCTATCTGTGCTGTAGAGATGATGCCCATTCCTCCGTTACCTGCAACATGTGCCGCCAGGGAGGACAGGCTGATACCAACCCCCATACCTCCCTGTATAATAGGATAGAGTAAACTTCTGTCACCTATTTTTAACAATTCCATATTTACCTTTCAGCTGTTAAAATTTTCTAAATCTGTTGTATCTGTCCTTAGCGATCTCTTCTCCTGACTTTACAGCCGTTTTCTCAAAGAAATCATCTATATTTGAGGATAGCTCATCCACAACACTGTCCATAGTATCTACTGTCAAAGGAAGATTCTCTTTTATAACTCTATCTATAACACCAAGTTCCTTCAGCTCTTTTGCGGTGATTTTCATTACCTCCGCCGCCTCTTTATTCTTCTTTGCATCCTTATAAAGTATTGATGCAAAGCCCTCAGGTGAAAGTATTGAATATATAGAATGTTCAAGCATCCACACTTCATTAGCTACCGCAAGTGCCAACGCTCCGCCTGAACCGCCCTCTCCGATTACTACCGAGAGAACAGATACTCTCATATCGCTCATTTCAAAGAGTGCCCTCGCTATTGCCTCCGCCTGACCTTTTTCCTCAGCTTCTATACCGCAAAATGCCCCCGGAGTGTCCACAAAACAGATAATCGGCATATTAAAATCATTAGCATGTTTCATAAGTCTGAGAGCCTTACGATATCCGGATGGGTTTGGCATACCGAAGTTTCTTATCTTATTTTCTTTTAAATTTTTACCCTTTTGCTGTGCCACCACCATGACCGGCTTTCCGTTGTAGTTTGCTATTCCGCCTACGATTGCACCGTCATCACCTGAAAGTCTGTCTCCGTGAAGTTCCATAAAAAATCCGAACAATTTATCAATATAATCCTTTGCAGTAGGTCTGTCCGCTCTTCTTGAAAGTACTACACTGTCCCATGCACTCTTAGGCTGCTTCACCTTAGGCTGCTTGTGGTCAACTATCTTTGTATTGTCGCCCACTTCTTCCGTCTTTTTCACCTTTTTAAATCCGCAGGTATGTGCTCTTAAAAGTTTCTTTAACACACCTCTTTGGTCGGCTCTTTCCACAATAGCATCTATAAAGCCGTGTTCAAGCAAAAACTCGGCACTCTGAAACCCTTCCGGCAACTTTGTACCGATAGTCTGTGCTATTACTCTGGGTCCTGCAAAACCTATAAGTGCCTTAGGCTCCGCAAGTATTATATCCCCAAGCATTGCAAATGAGGCACTTACTCCGCCCATTGTGGGGTCTGTAAGGAAACTTATAAAAAGTTGACCGGCTTCATGATGTTTTTTTAATGCGGCTGAAGTCTTTGCCATCTGCATCAGTGAAATCATACCCTCCTGCATTCTGGCACCGCCTGAACATGAGTAGATTATGATAGGAATTTTTTCCTGTGTGGCTTTTTCTATGGCAGATGTTATCTTCTCACCTACCACATGACCCATAGAAGACATCATAAATCTTGCATCACATACAGCTATTGCGGTCCTTACATTTCCGATAGTCGCTTCACCTGTTACTACCGCCTCGTTAAGCTTTGTCTTTACTCTTTCTTCTTCAAGCTTAAGCTCATAGTTTGGAAAATCCAAAGGGTTCGATACAGGCATTGTCTTGTTCCACTCAATGAAGCTTCCATCATCCACAAGCATTTCTATTCTTCTGTATGCATGAACTCTGAAATACCCGCCGCATTTCGGACAAGTATAATAATTTGCCTTAACATCCTCTGCAAAAATAGGTTCCTTACAGATTTTACACTTTCTCCAAAGTCCCTCAGGAATATCCAGTTTCTCATTTCCGGGTTCTATCTTTGCATATGTCTTTTTGAACACATTTCTAAACATGACAACACCTCAAAACTTTCATTACTGCATCTTAAACTGCTTTTCTATAAATGAAGTATCTATATCACCCTTTATAAAATCGGGGTTGTTTATTATCTCATAGTTAAAGTCGATATTTGTATCCACACCCTCTATAATAATCTCACCGAGTGCCGATCTCATCTTTGCAATAGCCTCATCTCTTGACTTTCCATGAACGATCAACTTTAAAAGCATTGAATCATAAAACGGTGATATAACATAATCTTCATATATATGTGTATCAACTCTCACTCCGTTGCCGCCCGGCAAATGCATATTTGTAATTCTTCCCGGAGAAGGTGCAAAGTTCTTTTCCGGATTTTCAGCATTTATTCTACATTCAATGGCATGACCCTCTATTTTCACATCTTTTTGTGAAACTGAGAGCTTCTCACCTGCCGCCACTCTGATTTGTTCCTTGATAAGATCCATTCCTGTAATCCACTCGGTTACAGGATGCTCTACCTGTATTCTGGTATTCATCTCCATAAAGTAAAAGTTTCTATGCTTATCCACCAAAAACTCAATGGTTCCGGCATTCTCATATCCTGCCGCCTTTGCTGCACTTACTGCTGCATTTCCCATCTTCTCTCTCAGATTTTCATCAAGAAATATTGAAGGTGCCTCCTCCAATACCTTCTGATGCCTCCTTTGTATAGAGCAGTCTCTCTCTCCTAAATGCACCACATTGCCATAGCTGTCAGCCATTATCTGAAACTCGATATGTCTCGGTCTTTCAATATATTTTTCAATATACATTGAGTCGTCTGAAAATCCCTTAAGCGCCTCGGCCTTTGCAGTCATAAAATTCTCTGCAAAATCCGCTTCACTTCTTGAAACTCTCATTCCCTTGCCGCCACCGCCAAGAGCCGCCTTTATCATTACAGGAAATCCTATCGTTTTTGCCAATTTCAAGGCTTCACCAACATCCTTTACACTGCCGTCGGTTCCCGGTATTACAGGAATACCGGCTTTTTGCATGGTGTCTCTGGCTTTTGCCTTGTCTCCAAGCTTTGCTATAGTCTCAGACTTCGGTCCGATAAACTTTACACCTACCTCGGTGCAAAGTCTTGCAAACTTTTCATTCTCTGAAAGAAAACCGAATCCCGGATGAATAGCCTGTGCACCTGTTGCTACAGCCGCACTGAGTATTCTGTCCATATCCAGATAGCTCTTGGCCGCCGGTGCAGGTCCTATACAAATAGCCTCATCTGCCAGCATTGTATGCAAGCTGTCTCTATCCGCCTCAGAATACACCGCTACACTTATGATACCCATCTCTCTAAGTGCTCTGATAATTCTGACTGCAATCTCTCCTCTATTTGCTATCAATACTTTTCTAAACATTTATTCTCCAATGATGAATGTAAGCTCAGCCTCTACTGCAATCTCACCGTCTACGCTTGCTACAGCTTTTCCTATTCCAATTCTGCCTTTTGATCTTATTATTTCACATGAAAGCTTTAACTTATCTCCCGGAACTACCTTTCTCTTGAATTTTGCAGAGTTTATAGCTCCGAAATAAGCTGTCTTACCCTTATTTTCAGGTACTGAAAGTATCGCCACCGCTCCTGTCTGTGCAAGTGCCTCTATCATAAGTACTCCGGGCATTACAGGCTCCTCGGGAAAATGCCCCAAAAACTGAGGCTCATTGTATGTAATGCTCTTATATCCTACGCTTTTTTTGCCCGGTTCAAGCTCCTCAATACAGTCAATAAGCAAGAAAGGATGCCTGTGAGGTATAATCTCCTGAATTTCCTTAATTCCCAACATATTCTCTACTCCAATATAAACAGAGGCTGTCCGAACTCAACTACAGTCTCATCCTTTACAAGAATTTCCTTTATAACACCGTCAAAGTCGCTCTCAAGCTCGTTCATAAGCTTCATAGCTTCAATGATACCTATTACCTGACCTTTTTTCACTCTGTCACCCACATTCACAAAGCTCGAAGCGTCAGGTGAAGGTGAACTGTAGAAAGTACCTACAAGCGGTGAAGTAATTGTATGTCCCTTAGCGGCTAGTTCTTCCTCTGTATTTGAAGCCTCAAAGCTTACGCTCTGTGCTACAGGTACGGCCTGAACTTCTCCCGCCACAAGCTTTGTCTTATTCTTCTTTATAACAATTTTCTCCGCATCGGTAGCATAGTTTAATGTATCGACATCGCTCTTACTTACAGTCTCTATCAGTTTTATAATTTCTTCTATTTGCATACGTCTACTCCACGAATTTTTTAATAACTATACTTGCATTGTGACCGCCAAAACCGAGTGAATTGCTTATAGTTGCATTTACTTCACATTCTCTCGGCTCTGTCAAGAAATCAAGATCACACTCCGGATCTTTATTTATAAGCCCTACATTCTTATGCATGAATCCGTCTTCAATAGACTTCACACATACAATGGCCTCAACACCTCCTGCGGCACCGAGTAAGTGACCTACCATTGACTTGGTTGAACTTATTCCGACTTTATTTGCATTCTCACCTAAAGCACTCTTTATAGCCTTTGTCTCAAACAAGTCGTTGTGATGTGTTCCTGTACCGTGTGCATTTACATAGTCGATATCGTCAGGAGATATGCCTGCATCCTTTATTGCAAGCTCCATGGCCTTTGCCGCTCCCGAGCCGTCTTCTGCAGGTGATGTGATATGGAAAGCGTC
>ERZ772960.3381-NODE-3381-length-10780-cov-22.278042_pt1 | contig 10780 bp, 3 predicted proteins | sample MGYA00580678_ERZ772960 | MGnify/ENA primary metagenome ERZ772960 (study PRJEB29015, sample SAMEA2737930) | human oral metagenome | biome: human oral; feature: human-associated habitat; material: dental | place: China | collected 2059 ...
TGCTAAATCTAATTATGCTGATATAACAGCGGTTATATGAGTTTATTGTGTTAGTCGTTGACACAGTTGATATGACATCGTCGAAAAGTCTTACCTTTGTGGTATCAATAACAACCCTTTGCACTATAATATTAATTATAACAGTGTTGTGATTTGCTTGAAAAGTCTTACCTTTGTGGTATCAATAACAACCACAGAAGAAGAAAAGCAACTACTCTTCGCGTTGTGATTTGCTTGAAAAGTCTTACCTTTGTGGTATCAATAACAACAAGTATACCAACAATCACACAAAGAAATTAGTTGTGATTTGCTTGAAAAGTCTTACCTTTGTGGTATCAATAACAACACATTACCTTTATAAGTTACACCAGGACCAGTTGTGATTTGCTTGAAAAGTCTTACCTTTGTGGTATCAATAACAACAACTTTGTGTAAACTTAGACTCAGAAGCAGGTTGTGATTTGCTTGAAAAGTCTTACCTTTGTGGTATCAATAACAACAAATACCGACATTATCATTATGAAAACTAGTTGTGATTTGCTTGAAAAGTCTTACCTTTGTGGTATCAATAACAACCGAAGAACAAAAAGCTTTTTATTGTCTTCAGTTGTGATTTGCTTGAAAAGTCTTACCTTTGTGGTATCAATAACAACAAGTATGTTACGCTTGTACTTATACTTACTGTTGTGATTTGCTTGAAAAGTCTTACCTTTGTGGTATCAATAACAACACCAGAGTTATATATATGGTCTATAATTTGTTGTGATTTGCTTGAAAAGTCTTACCTTTGTGGTATCAATAACAACCTTGAAGAAGTACTTATTATAGACATAATAGTTGTGATTTGCTTGAAAAGTCTTACCTTTGTGGTATCAATAACAACTCTATCTATTAATGTAAATATGTAACTACGTTGTGATTTGCTTGAAAAGTCTTACCTTTGTGGTATCAATAACAACCGCACAGCGTCTTTCCAACCTCCTTTACCAGTTGTGATTTGCTTGAAAAGTCTTACCTTTGTGGTATCAATAACAACACAGCGCACTGAACCGTGAAGTTGTCGTCGGTTGTGATTTGCTTGAAAAGTCTTACCTTTGTGGTATCAATAACAACTAGCATAAGGCAAGTGTTCATTAGCATATGGTTGTGATTTGCTTGAAAAGTCTTACCTTTGTGGTATCAATAACAACACAGCAGCCCTAGATGTTGCAGGTACAGGTGTTGTGATTTGCTTGAAAAGTCTTACCTTTGTGGTATCAATAACAACTAATACCACAATCATATAGTTTTGTCTCTGTTGTGATTTGCTTGAAAAGTCTTACCTTTGTGGTATCAATAACAACATCTTGTTCAATGGAGACAAGAATAGTACAGTTGTGATTTGCTTGAAAAGTCTTACCTTTGTGGTATCAATAACAACGTGTATGGTGACAAATGGAATGGCACAGGAGTTGTGATTTGCTTGAAAAGTCTTACCTTTGTGGTATCAATAACAACAATGCCATAAAAGTAACACTGTGGCGATATGTTGTGATTTGCTTGAAAAGTCTTACCTTTGTGGTATCAATAACAACACCAGGCTTGGAATAGACATCTCGGCTAGCGTTGTGATTTGCTTGAAAAGTCTTACCTTTGTGGTATCAATAACAACTGGGATGAAATATGAATATGACAGTAATCAGTTGTGATTTGCTTGAAAAGTCTTACCTTTGTGGTATCAATAACAACACGCTGATTACAAGGCAAGTGTTGAACTAGTTGTGATTTGCTTGAAAAGTCTTACCTTTGTGGTATCAATAACAACTGACCTCTGTTTCAGTAGCTTCCTCTGACTGTTGTGATTTGCTTGAAAAGTCTTACCTTTGTGGTATCAATAACAACTAATCAGTACTTATTACCTGTTTGTTGGTGTTGTGATTTGCTTGAAAAGTCTTACCTTTGTGGTATCAATAACAACTCAAAGGTATTGAGACCTTTGTTGGCTGGGGTTGTGATTTGCTTGAAAAGTCTTACCTTTGTGGTATCAATAACAACATATGAGCGTACATTTACCCACACTATAAGTTGTGATTTGCTTGAAAAGTCTTACCTTTGTGGTATCAATAACAACACCTGCTGAAAAGCCCCTTCAGCAACAAGCGTTGTGATTTGCTTGAAAAGTCTTACCTTTGTGGTATCAATAACAACAAGATACAGAGCGCATTAACAACGACATTGTTGTGATTTGCTTGAAAAGTCTTACCTTTGTGGTATCAATAACAACAGCAGGTAGAGGAAGTGCAGACAGAAGCGCGTTGTGATTTGCTTGAAAAGTCTTACCTTTGTGGTATCAATAACAACAACAAACAGATGGTTATTATCTAATTAATGTTGTGATTTGCTTGAAAAGTCTTACCTTTGTGGTATCAATAACAACATTTTAGTCCCAAGAAGCAATTCTTGGGAGTTGTGATTTGCTTGAAAAGTCTTACCTTTGTGGTATCAATAACAACTACGAATGTAATTATCCTTACTGATCACATGTTGTGATTTGCTTGAAAAGTCTTACCTTTGTGGTATCAATAACAACAGAAACTGCTTCTTCACCAGTAGCGTTTTGTTGTGATTTGCTTGAAAAGTCTTACCTTTGTGGTATCAATAACAACCATCTGGAATAGAACCTAAATCTTGACTAGTTGTGATTTGCTTGAAAAGTCTTACCTTTGTGGTATCAATAACAACAATCCAATTTAAACATAGCTATTCTAAATAGTTGTGATTTGCTTGAAAAGTCTTACCTTTGTGGTATCAATAACAACTTGATATGCCAACAGAGCCAAACGAAAGCGGTTGTGATTTGCTTGAAAAGTCTTACCTTTGTGGTATCAATAACAACAAACTGTGGATTATCGATGCGCACCAAAGAGTTGTGATTTGCTTGAAAAGTCTTACCTTTGTGGTATCAATAACAACTCTTTTGTAGTGTCAGTACTGCCGTGTAGGGTTGTGATTTGCTTGAAAAGTCTTACCTTTGTGGTATCAATAACAACAAAGTTACCGATTTTTGCGTCTGGACTTACGTTGTGATTTGCTTGAAAAGTCTTACCTTTGTGGTATCAATAACAACTTAGCTACTACGCTGTCGAGGACTGTGTTGGTTGTGATTTGCTTGAAAAGTCTTACCTTTGTGGTATCAATAACAACTCGGTAATTATAGATATTACCGACATGGGCGTTGTGATTTGCTTGAAAAGTCTTACCTTTGTGGTATCAATAACAACATATTAAAAATAGTGTTCAGAAAGGGGGTAGTTGTGATTTGCTTGAAAAGTCTTACCTTTGTGGTATCAATAACAACATAAAAACGTAAAGAAACTCGCAGCGGTGGTTGTGATTTGCTTGAAAAGTCTTACCTTTGTGGTATCAATAACAACATGTTTGAGGACAAAGATCGCAATATGCGGTTGTGATTTGCTTGAAAAGTCTTACCTTTGTGGTATCAATAACAACATGTCACAGTAACGCCCAAACTAATTGCCGGTTGTGATTTGCTTGAAAAGTCTTACCTTTGTGGTATCAATAACAACTCGCCTGGATCACCAGCCCACACCCCATCAGTTGTGATTTGCTTGAAAAGTCTTACCTTTGTGGTATCAATAACAACTCACACCCACAACGCAAACACCTTACCCGGGTTGTGATTTGCTTGAAAAGTCTTACCTTTGTGGTATCAATAACAACTGAAACCGTTTGGCGTGCCGTCATCTTTGCGTTGTGATTTGCTTGAAAAGTCTTACCTTTGTGGTATCAATAACAACGGACGTGCGTAAAATAAGCGTTGCGGGGGGGTTGTGATTTGCTTGAAAAGTCTTACCTTTGTGGTATCAATAACAACTTCTGAATTTAAGAAGGCTCTGAATCACCCGTTGTGATTTGCTTGAAAAGTCTTACCTTTGTGGTATCAATAACAACTTTTCGTTTTACATGATAAATGTAGGATGTGTTGTGATTTGCTTGAAAAGTCTTACCTTTGTGGTATCAATAACAACAATGTAATCGGCACTGTCTGACGTGATGGGTTGTGATTTGCTTGAAAAGTCTTACCTTTGTGGTATCAATAACAACGTGGCATGCCTCAATAAGACTGAAAGTAATGTTGTGATTTGCTTGAAAAGTCTTACCTTTGTGGTATCAATAACAACCCTTGGGGAATGGAGGCAGGCTCTTCTTGCGTTGTGATTTGCTTGAAAAGTCTTACCTTTGTGGTATCAATAACAACAAGCTGGCAGTGAACAGCATAACAAAAGGGGTTGTGATTTGCTTGAAAAGTCTTACCTTTGTGGTATCAATAACAACATCGACTTGAAAACATCAAGTCGAGATACCGTTGTGATTTGCTTGAAAAGTCTTACCTTTGTGGTATCAATAACAACGATAAACAGATAAAAGCCCTTAAAACGCAAGTTGTGATTTGCTTGAAAAGTCTTACCTTTGTGGTATCAATAACAACGTTTGGCTATTTCCTTTTGGGATTGTTCCGGTTGTGATTTGCTTGAAAAGTCTTACCTTTGTGGTATCAATAACAACCTTTGCTTCCGAAGGTCCGTATTGATGAGAGTTGTGATTTGCTTGAAAAGTCTTACCTTTGTGGTATCAATAACAACGTTGTGGTATATATGAGAATGTGTCTGCAAGTTGTGATTTGCTTGAAAAGTCTTACCTTTGTGGTATCAATAACAACACTTATAAGCGCATGTGTGTTTGTATCATAGTTGTGATTTGCTTGAAAAGTCTTACCTTTGTGGTATCAATAACAACAAAAGCCAAGGAGCTGGCAGCAGACGCCCGTTGTGATTTGCTTGAAAAGTCTTACCTTTGTGGTATCAATAACAACTTTTCGTTTTACATGATAAATGTAGGATGTGTTGTGATTTGCTTGAAAAGTCTTACCTTTGTGGTATCAATAACAACTGCTGCCACTCCAGGACACCCCCTACCGAAGTTGTGATTTGCTTGAAAAGTCTTACCTTTGTGGTATCAATAACAACAACGTTTTGGGAAGATTTCTCCATTGCCGGTTGTGATTTGCTTGAAAAGTCTTACCTTTGTGGTATCAATAACAACGGGGAGGACCCACCCCCCCAGGGACCACCCGTTGTGATTTGCTTGAAAAGTCTTACCTTTGTGGTATCAATAACAACTTTATTTCGATACTGACAAGCAAGAGGAACGTTGTGATTTGCTTGAAAAGTCTTACCTTTGTGGTATCAATAACAACACAAAAATATATATGCTTAATAAGGCTGCGTTGTGATTTGCTTGAAAAGTCTTACCTTTGTGGTATCAATAACAACTGATATGTGGTAAAGCATTGTGTGTTAGTGACATATAAAGTTGTTGTAAAAATAAATTTTGATCCACAACTCAAAATCCCATTTCTTTTGAATGGGATTTTTTGTATTGTATATTGATTATAGCGAATGGTATTGTAGTATTTAATAAGAGGGATTTTTCCAAATGGAAAGAAATGATGTTTCAACGAAAAGCCTTGTAGAGTAAATATGAGGGTGCTATGATTTATAATTTTTTTTCTGTGTGCCTCTTAGCACACTATAAGTATGCAAATTTTTATATAATCAATTTTGCTGTCGTTCTTGTCATTTCTCCTCCATTAATAAATTCCTTGATTACAATGAGTTAGAAGCGAATGTTAAAATGACAGCAAAAGTTATGGCTCTATAACGAATCGTGTGGGTAATTATAGAAAACTCAGATAAAAATATTACCTTTGTCTTATGAATAGTACCGAGATATTTACACAGGTTTTAGGCCTATCAGAAGCAACTTGTTAAAAGGAGGGTAAGGGGATTCGTAAATACAGAAAACTTTAAGTATATGGTCTATTTCATAACAGGGGAGCTTAAACAGGATTACCCACACGATTCGTTATAGAGCCAAAGTTATCAAAATTAATTTCATTGTTTTGATACTATGAATTATCTATTTCCTTTCTTCTTTTTTAATGATATTGGGTTGTTTTAAAATAGTTCTAATTGTTGTCCAGCAGCATTTGGAGTTTGTGTCTTTTGTCCATAGAAGAGTTGAATGTTGGCGAATTGTTTGTCAGTGATGCAAAGTATCCCTACTTTTCCTATCTTAGGTAATAATGCACGAACACGTCTCATGTGTACTTCTGCATTCTCCATACTTGCACAATGTCGTACATATATAGAAAACTGAAACATAGTGAATCCATCCTTTATAAGGGATTTCCGGAAATCTGTATAGGCTTTCTTCTCTTTCTTGGTTTCCGTTGGTAGATCAAAGAATACAAGAATCCACATAATTCGGTACTCACTGAAGCGCTCAAATGTTGACATATAATTTTACATTTCTGGATAACTAATGCGTTTGATTTCTCCTGCAAAACATTTTGCAAGTGAGGCTGTAGTTTGTTGGGCTGCAATCATTAAAGGACTGCGCTTACCATTTATTACTACATCTAACATTGGAATACCGAGAAGTTGCATTTTTAAATCTCGTGTGATATCAGATATTTCTAAGTTGCATTGAATGATATCTAACACTAACTGGTCTACATAAGGACGATAAGGCTCCATAATATCATCAGCAAGACAATAAGCATTATACCTATTGTGATGATGGATCCCTAAGGTTGGCAGTAAACCACTTCCTACTAATGCTCGTGCTATTATGGCACGAAGAATAGCATAACCATAATTTAAGAGGTTATTAGGAGGTGTTCCTTCTCTGTCTCTTACAAAGTTCGGATATGTTGTAAAGACGTTTCTCCAATAATAAGCAGCAGCTCTTGCTTCAAGGTTGTCGGAATCTCCACTACGTACATCATTGGACCACACACGCATACACTTGGTTTCCTGAGCAGTATTTATTCGTAATACATGTTCTTGATTAAGAATCTTTTGTTTTATTGTCTGTTGCCAAAGCTGTTTCCGTAAAGGTAAAGAGGCTTCTAATTGAGAGCGAAAGCGTTCGTTTTGTGTAGTATTACCACATAGTGGCAGGAGTAATCCTACAGGCATACTCTTTTGATTACAAGTGATGACTGCACAGTTGTTTTCAAGCAAAGCTTCCATAGCTCCAGAGGTTATGGTAATACGCCTGTTGTCAAGGATCACCACCCCGATATCTTCTATCGGGATGGTGCGCTCTGCTTCTTTTTTTATAGCCTCAGGCAATGTTTTGTTGTTTTCTACTTCTGGTATATGCAAAACTAATTGTGCATTTCGCAAACTTAAGTAGATTGGATTGCTGAAGCATAGGGTTCTCTTTATCATAAGCTATGATTTTTACTTTATAATTTTGAGTATATTTCCTAGTCGGTCTACTTCAAGTTTCCAGCAAACAGCTTTAATCATTTCACCCCAAATAGTTTTCTCCATTTTATTAAGTGGTGAATATTCTACTTTGTTGACGATACTATTAGCTGTTCTGTGTGGGGTGAAGAAGCACTGATTACTCGTTGCACTAACCATCTTATAAATTCGGTCTTTATTGAGTTTGCATTCACCAGATAGCTTTTCTTCTTCAGTAGGAACATATACCAAGTCATTTGGAGAAAGATAGAATTTTAACTTTTCTCCTCGTTTATTCAAATCTTCTGCTGGAGACAATCCTTGTTTCAATCGTTCTATAACTTCATTTAATGGGATGGTACTGTATGAACGATTACCTTCTTTATCTTCGTAGATGGCAAAATAAAGGTTTGTTCCTTTTTGTGCCTCAACAAACTTTGACGTTTTATTGCCCGTTTCACCTACTTGGTATTTTGCTCCCTTAGGCTCTGAGACTCTAACTTTCAGAATAGGTTGGTGTTGCTTACCATTGTTATATTCAGTGATATGCTTATTCATTTCGGCTATGCCCTCTGGGGTAAAGGCAATGTTTGGATCATTGTCTTTTGCATTGAGGTAGTTGCGAAGAATCTTTTGGATACCAGTATCAGTAATGGTAGCAATGCGCTTAGTATCAAATGATGTGTCTACAGATTTGCGTGTAGCGACCATAGGTTCCTTTTCGTCACTGAACTGCCATACGTCAACCTTATCTACATATTCCATATTCAGACGATTGTTGATGCTTTTGAAATGTGCAAGTATTTGTTTTTTATTGAACTGTTTTGCTACTAAATTATTGATGTAGTCACGCAGTTCCTTGTCACAGATAGCAGGAACCTTCTCAAGTGCATCCTTTAGTTTAACAGTAACTTTACGACGTAGATTCACTTGACCAAATACTGTCTCTTTATGCATAGGCTTCCTTATAGCCCACATATCTTGTCCTTTTTGCTCTGCTATTCCTTTCTTACCATTCTTATCATATTTCTCGTAATAGTTCGTAGCCTTGTTGATGACACGGACATAATTCTTAAAGCTTACTACGACATCCTCAAGAGCTGTACGTACATCTTGCGTGAAGGTCTCCCAAGGTTTTCGAATAATACGATTCTTATCACAAAGTTTCTTTCTCAAGTCTTCTCTCTTTTCTTGACTCTTAGCAGATTCATTGTTGAGGTAATTGATTATATTGTTTGATGCACAGGCTATGACGAGTGCATCCATAGCATGATGGCGATGGTCTATACGCTTCTTGCTAAAACCTCTTTGTAGTTCCAAAGGTACTGATGTCTGGAATACTTGCTTTCCTTCTTTATTCTCCCAACGTCCAAAGTTTTCAGTATTGGTGAGTTTGTTAAGGCGTTCAAAACGAGGATAAACGATGCTATTCCATACATCAATTAGTCCCCAATCATGTTTTAGTCGGTCTGTTATTCCTCCTGAACATGCGATAACAAACTTAGATTTTGCTTCTTGTTCACCTTCTTCTCGTACAATATTAGACAGCAGTGCCATCACCTTCTTACTGATATATCTACTGTCATTCATTTGACGATTAAGAAATTCCTGTGGTATATCCTCTAATAAGAGGTTTTCCTTCTTACGTCTGTTGTTGGCATAATGCTCTGTTACAAAGTTATAATATTCCTTAGCATCAAGTATCTTTACATCGCCTACCATCGTACAATGCACAATCTCTCCACTATGTTTCTTGATGAATTCATAGCCTAACATATTACTCTTGAGCTGATTTACCTCAGCCTCACAGATGACCTTATTTGAGAATGAATCATCAAAATATCGACTCTGTGGAATGATATGTTCTATTTGGTAAGCTGATGTGAATAGTTTTGAAAGAGAAATAGGTTTACCTGTATAAGGGGAACAGTATTTCTGATCCAGCCAAAGTCTATATTTAAGTAGTTCTTTTGCTGAAGGTTGTGCCATTTGCGAAATCTTAGAAATCTCAGGATATTGGTCATCCTCTTTAGTTAATTCCTGTAAGGCACCTTCCTCGTATATTCGTAGGATTTCCTGCTGCATAGGTGAGTAAGGGCGTACATTCTCAAACTCTTTTGCATTCTTCAGTTCCATTAAGAGACTCTTAATGCGCAGGTTGGTATTCTCATTCTGCAGAATACTTTTAGACATACGTGCACGCTGGTCGGCAGTACTCTTCATACTCCTTCCCAGCTCTATATGAATCTCATCTATGTGTCCAGCTTCCTTCCAAATATCGTGAACTGTTCTGAGAGTTTCAAGGATACACTGCTCAACGATAGGATTACGGAGTGAATGCTGCTTGAAGCCATTAATATACGCCATCAAGTTTTCTGGCTTTGTCCACCGTTGTATATCTGTAGTTTCAGAGTGTCTCCCATATACAACATAGCAAGCTAACCATTCAGGAAGTCCCTGAAAATCGGATAATTGACTGAAAGTGCGACCCATTCGTTCTTTAATCTTCTCATCAATATCCCCATTTATGATGCTTTGAATTCTATTTCTTGTTTGTTCGCAAATGTCATCCTCATTCCACTGAGTTCCTATACGCATTACAGCCAATAGTTTCTTTATAGCTTTCTCCGAATAAGCACCATATTCCTTCTTAAATGGCTTTATCTTTAAGAAAGCATTTACAAAGTCTTCATTATTATTCAACTTTCTTAAAGCGCCTTCTGCTTCTTCCTTGGACTCAACAGAATAGAGAAGATGCCAGAGTCGGTAGAATCGTTCTTTATCATCTAACCAACTATGATCTATACCTGCTTTATCTAATGCAGCAAGTAGTTCGTGACGTGTCTCGTTGCATGGATATTTCTTCTCTTTGTCTTCTATATAGTTCCAGCGGATAGGAAATTCTTTTTCCATACCCATCTTGACTTTCTTTTGTTTGAAGAAATCTTTCAATAGAAATTCTTGATTAATTTCTTTTCTGTCGTTGAGATATGTAAACAGTCTGGTGTAGTCTTCCATAGAAGACAAATACTCAGAGGTTATTTCTTTATCATTTGTTCTGTCAAAGAGGCGGAGATTGATTATGAATTGCCATAGTCGGAACTCCTGATAATATGGATTTGACTTTGCAATACATTTGATACCTTGTCGCTTAATTTCTCCAGTTTCTTTAATAACATATTCGTAATACTCGTATGGGCAGTCGGCTATCAGAGACTTCTTGCTTTTCAGCGGTCTTTGATAGAAAATCAGGTCTGTAATTAAAAGATATATCATATCCTTCTTCATCAAACTATCTTGATGAGCCTTGTTGTTTGGATATAACTCTTTGATACAGTTTACAAGCGTATTTAGGTCCTTTAGTTCCTTATGATATTTTGATTGTTCACGCAGAATAGCTTCCAGCTCCTTCTTGTAGAACTTTCGTTCAATGGTACGGATAAAATTACCTCTGATTTTATCAG
>ERZ772960.3383-NODE-3383-length-10778-cov-10.096335_pt1 | contig 10778 bp, 13 predicted proteins | sample MGYA00580678_ERZ772960 | MGnify/ENA primary metagenome ERZ772960 (study PRJEB29015, sample SAMEA2737930) | human oral metagenome | biome: human oral; feature: human-associated habitat; material: dental | place: China | collected 2059 ...
TGAGGAGGCGCAAATATGCGAAAAATAAGCTTAAAAACGGTACTGGGAACAGCCGGACTGGCATTAAGTGTATTTCTCATTTGCTCATGTACAAAGAGCGAAGGGACGGCTAAAAAAGCTATGAAAGTCGGTATGGTTACCGATGCGGGAACGATTGATGATAAATCATTCAATCAGGGAACATGGGAAGGCATTGTCCGCGCAGAAAAAGAACTCGGTGTTGAAGTTAAATACTTAAAGCCGGTCGGAACAACCGAAGCAGACTATGTAAAAGAAATTTCCAATCTGTATGACTCAGGGTATAAACTCATCATTTGCCCGGGGTTCAAGTTTGAAACGGCAATTTTTAAGACGCAGACGAAATATCCCGATGCAAAACTCGTTCTCATCGACGGTAACGCTCATCCTGCCGATTCGCATGATGCTCAAAACGGACCGAACACCATCGGTATTCTCTTTGCAGAACAAGAAGCAGGCTTTGCCGCAGGACTTGCCGCAGCGCTTCAACTGCAGGAAGGACGCTTCGGCTTTATCGGCGGTATGGAAATTCCTGCCGTTCAGAAATTCAATTGGGGATGGCAGCAGGGCATTATGTATGCAAACAAGAATTTCGGTACCAAGATCGAAATGCATCCGGAAGACTTTATTTATCAGGGAACGTTTAGCGACATTGCAGCAGGCCAGCAGATCGCAGCTTCCATGTTTGACCGAGGTGTTACCTGTATCCATGCAGCGGCGGGCGGCGTCGGTGTCGGCGTAATCAACGAAACAAAAGCGCGCCGCCAGGTCGGAAAAGACGTATGGGTCGTCGGCGTTGACGTTAATCAGTATAACGAAGGTTTGCTCCCCGACGGCAAATCGGCTGTTTTAACTTCTGCAATGAAGTATATCGACCGTGCAGCGTTTGATATGGTTAAAGGAGCGCTTGACGGCACTTTCAAGGGCGGACGCTCTTTATTGCTCACTGCAAAAGAAGACGCGGTTGGTATTCCTCCCGAAAATCCCAACCTTTCCGATGATGTCCAAAAGAAAGTAGATGAAATTTATCAGCAGATCAAATCGGGAGCTATCGTTGTTGCCGACAAGCAGGGCGATTTATTCCGTTAATCGATAAGCAATTTTGTAATCCGAGGATGTATGAATGCGTACTCCTCGGATTTTTCTTTAGTCATTAATTAGATAAAAGTTTACAGTGTAAATAAAGGAAGGCCTGATCTGTCTGAACAATATGCTATCGAAATGCGCCATATCCGCAAAGAATTCCCCGGTATCGTTGCAAATGATGATATAACATTGCAGGTGAAAAAAGGGGAAATCCACGCAATTCTCGGAGAAAACGGCGCAGGTAAATCCACGCTTATGAGTATCTTATTCGGTTTATACCATCCCGATGCGGGAGAAATCCTCGTAAACGGTAAGCCGGTTGTTATCAACAACCCGAATGATGCCAATGAACTCGGTATCGGTATGGTACATCAGCATTTCCAGCTGGTGCATAACTTTACCGTTACCGAAAATATTATCCTCGGAAAAGAAGGCGGCTTTTTTCTTGACCTGCATAAGGCCGAAAAAAAGATTAAAGATCTGAGCATCCGTTACGGATTACAAATCGATCCGAATGCACGCATTATGGATATAACAGTCGGTATGCAGCAGCGCGTGGAGATTTTAAAAATGTTGTACCGCGATGCGGAAGTGCTCATCTTTGACGAACCGACCGCCGTTTTAACGCCGCAGGAAATCGAAGAACTCATCCAAATAATGAGGAATCTGGTAAAAGAAGGGAAATCCATTATCCTCATCACCCATAAATTACAGGAAATTAAAGACGTTGCGGATCGCTGCACCATCATACGGAGAGGAAAATTCATTGACGTGATAGATGTTGCAACTACTTCCAAAAATGAGATGGCGGCAAAGATGGTCGGGCGTCCGGTTGAATTTAAAGTACAAAAAGCTCCCGCGCAACCCGGCGAAGTCGTACTCGATATACAACACCTCAAAGTTATCGGTGCAAAAAAAGTACCTGCCGTCAATGACTTTTCACTGCAAGTGCACAAAGGCGAAATCGTCGGTATTGCCGGGGTTGACGGGAATGGGCAGAGTGAGCTTGTCCATGCGCTTTCGGGATTAATGCTGATTGCGGAAGGAACCGTCCTGCTGAGCGGTAAGGATATCACAAAGACCTCTATCCGCGAACGCAATGAATCGGGTATGGGATTGGTGCCCGAAGACCGCCAAAAACACGGTTTGGTTATGCAGTATACGATTGCCGAAAATACGATTATCAAATCATACTATAAAGAGCCTTTTCAAAAACATGGGTTCCTGCATAAAAACCGGATGTTCACATTTGCGGGTGATATTACCAAGCAGTTCGATGTTCGCTCCGGCGAAGGGGTTTACTCGGCTGCACGGAACTTGAGCGGCGGGAATCAACAAAAGGCTATCCTCGGCCGCGAAATTGCCCTTGATCCGGAACTGCTTATTGCCGTACAGCCTACCCGTGGGCTGGATGTCGGCGCTATCGAGGCAATCCATAAAGAATTGGTAAAGCACCGTGACAGAGGGCGAGCCGTATTGCTCATCTCTTTTGAGTTGGACGAAATCTTCAACTTATCGGATCGTATTGCCGTTATGCACCGCGGCGCATTAACCGGTATTGTCCGCCCTGAAGAAACGACGGTCGAGGAAGTGGGATTGATGATGGCCGGAGATACGCGCAAACATGGAGGCCAACAGTGATGATAAAAAGACACACTTCGCTTTCGGATAATACCCTTGTAATCAGTCTTTCCGCCGTATTGCTCGGTTTAATTGCCGGAGCTGTTTTGATTATTTGTATCGGAGAAAATCCGTTTACCGCTTTTTCTTACCTTTTCCGCGGCGGACTTATGAATATTGAACGCATCGGAAATACGCTTGCAACGGCAACGACGCTCTTATTGGTCGGCCTTTCCGTGTCTTTTGCATTTAAAACCGGCCTCTTCAATATCGGAGGTTCGGGGCAGATGCTGATCGGCGGATTGCTCGGCAGTATGTTTGCCTTATCGGCGACATCTATGCCGCGGCCGATCTTTTTCATTGTACTGATTCTTATCGGTATCGCAGGCGGTGCACTGTGGGGCGTCGTTCCCGGCTTATTAAAGGCGCTATTCAATGTACACGAAGTTGTTTCTACCATTATGATGAACTGGATTGCCTATTGGCTGGTCTTTTATATCGTACCGGGCTACTTAAAAGCGGAATATCTGGAAACGGAAAGTAAATCCATTGCCGTCACCTGCTCGCTTCGTACTCCATGGCTTACTAACTTGTTCAGCAGCGAATACGTCAACTACGGTATCTTTCTCGGTATCCTTGCGATGATTCTCCTTAAAATTATCTTGGACAAAACAACCCTCGGCTTTGAATTAAAAGCGGTCGGTTATAACCGCAACTGTGCGGAGTATGCGGGAATTAAAGTAAACCGGAATATCGTTATTTCGATGATGATTGCGGGAGCGCTGTCGGGCTTAGCCGGACTCACCTACTACACCGGCTATGCGCTGAATATGCAGATCGGCGTAATGCCCTCGCAAGGGTTTGACGGTATCGCTGTTTCTTTACTCGGCGCAGGGACACCGATCGGAGTTGCACTCAGTTCAATTTTCTTCGGCGTGCTGCACGTCGGCAAAGGCTTTATGAGCGCGAACACTATCGTTCCGCCGGAAATTGCGGATACTATCATTGCGGTTATCATCTACTTTACCGCAACCAGTTTGCTCTTTAAACGATTTTGGGGAATGATTTCCAAAAAAATACGCACACGCCAAACGGCAGGGCTTGCTGCGGAGGAGGTATAACGTATGTGGCATATTTTAACCTTAATTTTTCCCTATGTAATTGCATACACTATTCCTCTTTTGATTACTTCTCTGGGTGGACTATACAGCGAACGGAGCGGTGTTACGAACCTCGGTCTTGAAGGACTTATGCTGATCGGCAGTTTTTCCGCAGCGGTTGTGATTAATTTGCTGCAGCACTCCGTTCCGGCAGGAATCGTTATTCCTATCGGATTAGTAGTTGCCGTTATTGCCGGTATCTTGTTTTCACTGTTGCATGCTTTTGCATCGATTACGCTGAAAGCGGATCAGGTTATCAGCGGTACCGCTATCAATATGCTTGCCGCCGCATTGACGATTTATATTGCCCGTACCGTAACGGGATCAGGCAACGTGCGTGTCGCAAGTATTATCCGGCAGGACGTCCCCGGGCTTTCAAAAATCCCCGTATTGGGACCGCTTTTCTTTTCACAGGCATACTGGAGTACGTGGCTGGTATTGGCGATATTGATTTTATCATGGATACTGCTGTATAAGACGTCATTCGGACTACGGCTGCGAGCTTGCGGCGAGCATCCGTCCGCCGTTGCGAGCGCCGGTATCAATGTACACCGAATGCGGTACTTCGCGGTATGTGCGAGCGGTGCGCTTTCCGCATTGGGCGGCGCCATCATCCTTGTAACCTATTCGGGAGAATTTAACGGCAGCGTAGACGGCCTCGGGTTCTTGGCTATTGCCGCTTTAATCTTCGGTCAATGGAAGCCGTTCGGTATTTTGGGTGCAACCTTCTTCTTCGGGTTTGCCCGCACCGTTGCGAACGTTTCGCAGGTTATCCCTGCTTTAAGCGGCATACCGCCGGTGTGGCTCAAGATATTCCCTTATCTTGTTACGCTGATAGCCCTCGTACTATTCAGTAAAAACTCCGCCGCTCCCAAAGCAAATGGCGAACCGTATTAAAAAATTCATAGAGAGTTCCTAAAAATCTCAACCTCATGCGTGAAATTTTTAAAAATTTCACGCATTTTTTTTAAAAAAGGCAACCGCAGTTCAAAAAGCATTCCTTATGTATGCTGCGGCATATACAGACCAGACATATCGCCGGTATTCCTGAATCAATTTAAGCGGTTACCTCAATTTTAGTTAAGATAGGCCTAATCTGCCCGTTGATGATGTGTTCCGGCGGATATTATGGAAGAAAGATTTAATTTCTTATCTTGTAACAGTTTAGATTGCGAACGAGTAGTTTTTATGATATTATGAGGAAAGGTCAAGCGAATGTTAGACAGACAGTTGCTATACGCAACAGCTTAACATCTCTTCGACCGTACAAGTAACAGCAGAAAGAGGAGTATAATGATGAAAAAAGGCACTGTTTCATCGTTCACAAATACGACACGGTTGAGTTTGGCCTTTAAAATCGGCGGAATTTTTTTGTGTTCGTTCGTAGTTTTTATTGCAGTCATTTTACCGTTAAGTGTTTATACCGTTGATTCTACTGCCCACACGGCGGTTCATGACACGGTAACAAAACAGCTTCAATCATCTCTCGACATGGGGGCGGAATATCTTCATACTTTATACGGAGATTTAAAAGCGGTAAACGGCGTTTTATATGGCAGTGAAAAACCCGTTGATCCGAGTGCGGTCGACACGCTGGCACAAAAGCTCGGAATTGAAGTTACTATTTTTGCCGCCGAAAACGGTGAATTTAAACGGATTATGACAACAATAAAAAATACCGATGGAAGCAGAGCCGTAGGTTCTTATTTGGAAAAAGGCGCTGCCTATGATGCCGTTTCGTCTAAAAACTCTTATGCCGGACGAACTAAAATATTTAGGTAAGAACTTTATATCGGCGTATGTACCGATAATGGTAAACGGCGTTGTCGATCATGTTGTCTTTACCGGCTCTCAGGTTGATGATATAGAAGAAATGATAAACAGCGGAATAAAAAAATCCGTTGTTTATATTATTTTAATTTCGCTATCCATTTTGCTTTTTGTTGTTATTATCAGCATTTTCATTGTTAAAAAAATAATTATAAAACCTATATCGAAAACGATTACCGTATTTCAAGAGATTGGAAACGGTGATTTGACGGTTAATGTGCCTTTACTCGGTAATGATGAACTTACCGATATGTCGGGGTATTTTAATCAAACAATTGCAAAGATGAGAGATTCGTTGACATCAATTCATAACGGAGCAACTGAAATGCGAGCGGTTGGTATTCAACTTGCAAACAATATGACCGAAACGGCAAGCGCCGTACAGCAAATAACCACTAACATTGACGGGGTAAAAGAGCAGGCAATGACACAGGCTGCAAGTGTTAGCGAAACCGCCGCTACAGTGGAAGAAATTATCCGCACTATCAAACAGCTTAACAGCGGCATTGAAGTTCAATCAAGCAGTGTTGCACTGTCTTCAAGTGCAATCGAACAAATGGTCGCAAATATTGCGTCAATAACGCAAACGCTGGATAAAACAAATGGGGTAATTAAAACGCTTGCAAGTGCCACTGCAGACGGCAAAGAAACGGTGTCTGGTGCAAACACGGTAACACAGAAGATAGCCGAAGAATCAGGCGGATTACTTGAAGCAAGTAATGTTATTCAACACATTGCAAGTCAAACGAATCTTTTGGCAATGAATGCCGCTATCGAAGCAGCTCATGCAGGTGAGGCAGGCAAAGGATTCGCCGTCGTTGCCGATGAAATTAGAAAGCTTGCCGAAGAATCGAGTATGCAAGGAAAAAACATCACTACAACATTAAAATCATTAAGCAGTGAAATTCAGGCATTAAGAAATTCTGCGCAAACAGCGGAAGAAAAATTCAATATTATTTTCCAGTTATCGGAACAAGTAAATGACATGAGCCATCGGCTGATGGAAGCTATGAGTGAACAAGAAAAAGGCAGCAAAGAGGTGCTTATTGCGATTAAGGATATCAATGCGGTAACGGCAGAAGTACAAGCCGGTTCTGAAGAAATGCTTAAAGGCGGAGAAGGCGTTGCTCAAGAAATGCTCAAGCTGGACGAACTTACCCGCATTATTTCCGGCAGTATGAATGAGATGGCTTCCGGAGCCGTACAAATAAGCAACACCGTCCAAGATGTCAACGAAATAACGCAAAAGAATAAAGCGAGCATTGAGAATCTGGCAAGAGAGGTAAATAAGTTTAAAGTATAGGTGGTGTCTAACAACCGCTTCAACGCTGACAAACAGGACTGTGCCCGTTTGCAAGTTAAGCGGATGTTAGGTGGACGGTGCATTGCACCGCTAAGTTGGAGAAAAGGATGAAAATACAGGGAACTTTAAAGCAGAATATTTTTTTAGATTATTCTTATTCTTGATTGCATAGCTTTAATTCCTTCTCCATTAATATTTATAGCATTCATGATGAGTGCAGCAGGTGGAGCTAATATAAATTTTAAAGTTTATTCGTGCGAGGGTTTAATATCCGCCGTTCCTCTACCGCCACGGACGGCGGTGGTTCCGAACAGTAGCAAGTTTTTTGTCAGAAAAACTTGTCGTTGACCAGTGTACACGGACGTACACTGGTCAACAGCGCCACGGATGGCATCGTTCAGGAATGAACACGGATGTATAGTTTTGACGAATGCTCTGCGTCGGGGTTGTCGATTTTTTTACGCTTCCCTTGACAAATTAGGATATACATTGTATATATTAAATTCATGGAGGGTTATTATGCAGGCAGTAGTTCAGAAATGGGGAAATAGCCTCGGGTTTAGAATTCCGTCATTTTGGGCAAAAGATAATGATGTTAAAAATGGAAGTAAAGTAGAAGTAATTGCAGAAAAAGGTAAAATGATAATTCTCCCTCAAAAAAAATCACTTGAAGATATTATGAATCTTGTTACAGATGAAAATCTTCATTCAGAAATAGAAACTTTTGAAGCAGTGGGAAAAGAAGCATGGTAATAAGCGGATTTATTCCTGAAAAAGGAGATTTGGTTTGGTTGGAATTTAATCCGCAAGCAGGACATGAACAACAGGGGCATAGACCGGCAATTTGTGTTTCTCAAAAATTATATAATCAAAAAACAGGATTGGCTTTGTTTTGTCCAATTACAAGTCACATAAAAGGCTATCCATTTGAAGTAGTGTTAAATAGTCATTCAATAAAAGGTTGTATTTTAAGTGATCAGATAAAAAACTTGGATTATGTTCAAAGAAAATGCAGTTTTATAGAAAAAGCTTCAGAAGATGAAATAAATTCTGTAGTCGATAATATAAAATTGATGCTTAAATAATGGACACATAACACGCGCTTCAACCTGACATTGCCTTTACAGCAATGCAGGTTAAGTGGTAGTTAAGTTGATGGCACTCTGCCCCACGTATCGTTGATAAGGTAAATCTTCCGGCATATTTCCTTAAAAAACTCATTCCTTGAATGACAAGAGTAAAATTTTAGGAGGATTTTATGGGAAAGAACAATAATTCAAATGCGAACAACAACAATCACGCAAAACAATTAAATTCAAACAATAGAACTGAATAGAATTGAATTTTTAATGCAAAAAAGCACTTTTTATGCTATACTAATAGTATGAATTTTGGATTTATATCTGTCTATATAGATGATTTTACCCCGTGCCTAAAAGATAATGTTACAGGCGAACTCGTCGATACGGAAGTTATTCGCATAAAACGAAGTTCTTTTTTGGAAAAATATAACAAAAAGAACGGTTGGTATATAGATTGGTCGCAGTTGATCAAAAATTCAGAAGTTTACGCCCTTGTAATAAAGGGAACTGTGGATATTCAAGGGTTGGTTTCTGTTCAAAATAATCCAGATGCAGGCGCACTTTATATTCAATGGATGTGTACTGCTCCGCAGAATAATAAGCAATTGACTGATACACCGAAATATTCGGGTGTTGGAGGCCATTTATTCGCAATCGCAGGCAAAAAATCTATTGAATATGGATATGAAGGCGATGTTTTTGGCTTTGCTGCGGATGAAAAATTATTGCAACATTATATCGCGAAGCTTGGAGCAGAAGCAATTTGTATGCTTCATCAGTTTCATTTTGGGATATTTGATGACCAAATGAAAAATATTATGGAGGTTTATACATATGAATGGACAGATGAACAATTATAATTCTTATATGCAGAAAACTTATTCTCCGATAGATGTTAATACGCTTCCCTATTTTGTCAATATGAAAGCGTTGCGTAACTATGCAAAAGAGAAAGGAGTTCCTATTTCTTCGTTAACAGATTCTGAAAAAGAGCAATTTACAAAAATAAATCTTGCAAGTAGTAAGGTTTCAAATTCGTAGAGAGATAGAACCTAACACCGTTTTCAAAGCCGACAAACCGGACGAGCCGGTTTGCGGTTTAAAATATTTTGCAGATGATGTTGACAAATAAGAGTTATTACATAATAATTACATAAAGGCGGTGTAATATGTTAGTTTCTGTAGTACCTATCGGAAATTCCCGTGGAATTCGATTGCCTAAACTTGTGTTAGATAAACTTCTTGTAAAAGACAAAATGGATATGGAAGTAACTGAAAAAGGTATACTCCTTACTCCTGTAAATGACTTACCACGCTCTAATTGGGCAGAAGCATTTTATAAAATGCACAAAAATAAAGATGACGTTTTACATGACATTCCTGTTTCAGGAGACTTTGAATGGGAATGGTAGTGAATCAGTATAATGTCTATCTTGTAAATCTTGACCCGACAATAGGACATGAGATAAAGAAAACTCGACCTTGTCTTGTTATTTCTCCTGATGAAATGAATCACAATATTGATACTGTAATAATTGCACCAATGACAACAAAGTCACATGCGTACCCTACTAGAGCTAGAGTAGAATTTGATGGTAAAGACGGTTGGATTGTTTTAGACCAGATTAGAACTGTTGATGGAATTCGCCTTGTAAAACATTTAGGAAAGATTTCTAAAAAGGAGATTTTAGATGTAAAAAGAGTTATAAAGGAGATGTTGATTGATTAGCACATAACACCCGCTTCCACCTGACATTTGTTTTGGCACGAAAGTTGCTTGCTGTGCCTATACGGCACGGCAACTTTCGTGCCAACTTTGCCTTACGCTTCGCGATAGCAAAGCCACAAATATAGGTTAAGTGGTAGTTAGCATGACACCGCTTTCGCGGTGCAAAAAAAATAATTTTTTAAATTTTATTGTAGTAGGTATTGATATTGTATCATAAAAATGGTACAATATAATATGGATAAAGAAAATTGCTTGATATATGAAGGTGTCTTTTTTAGAATTGAATGGTTTTATGATAAAGCAGGATATAGTCAAGCATTTGAATACTTTAGAAAAGCATCACCTTATCAAAAACGAAAATTTCTTATGTTGGTAAAGAAAATAGGTGATTTCGGTAAAATATTTGATAAAACAAAATTCAGATATGAAGGAGATGAAATTTATGCATTTAAACCTCAGCCTGATAGATATTTATGTTTTTTTAAGAAAGGAAAGAAAATAATTGTAACAAATGGATTTTGTAAAAGAACGAATAAACTGCCGTTGGCAGAAAAGACAATCGCTTTAGAAAATAAAAAAATATATGAATATTTATATGAGGAGTGATGTGATTATGGAAGAATCGACCTTTGATAAGTACATAAAAAATGATATAAAACAAAAAAAGAAGTTTGATAAAGAATATAATAACTTTCTACTATCGGAATTTATAATTGAAAAAATGGAAGAGGAAAATATATCTGTTAGAGAACTTGCGAGGAAAGCTGAAGTATCACCGACAATCATTCAAAAATTACGAAATAATAAAACAGCAGATAAAATAAATTATCAAACTTTTTTATCTGTTGTAAATTCTCTTGGCTACAGGGTAAACATAGAAAGAATTTAAAAGTGCTAACACCCGCTTCCACCTGACATTTGTTTTGGCACGAAAGTTGCTTGCTGTGCCT
>ERZ772960.3384-NODE-3384-length-10770-cov-6.244050_pt1 | contig 10770 bp, 9 predicted proteins | sample MGYA00580678_ERZ772960 | MGnify/ENA primary metagenome ERZ772960 (study PRJEB29015, sample SAMEA2737930) | human oral metagenome | biome: human oral; feature: human-associated habitat; material: dental | place: China | collected 2059 ...
ATAGTGGTCTTGATATATATTCATCTACTTCGCAATTGAGACCTCTTAACATAGTTGGAACTATACGATTTAAAATATTATAGAAAGGGTGTGAACAACTTGCGTTATTCTTAATAAAAATATATATTTGCAATAAAATAAACATCAGATTAATGGAACTAATACAAAGCTTATCTTTTATAATAGCACTCATTCTCATGCCGTTTTTATGCAGAAAACAGCCGTTTCCTATTAAACTGATCTATATCGCCTGCATGACCTTGCTAACTCCGATATTTGGATATCCAGTTTATCGGTACATTATAACTCACTAAAAGAAAATTCTTTCTTTTATGGCAGTTTGTTTCTATATAAGGGAAAGTACTGTTATCTGGTAAAACTTAACAACTCTTTTGTATCGTATTTAGTATGGGCACATGTGGTGCGAAGGCTTAGTACGAAATGTGCGGAGCATCAACACAATATGTGCTAAGGCTGAACACGAGGGATAAAAATAGGCGGAGAAGGTCATCTTGGTAACAACTAAGAACCTATAAGCACACATTCATTATTCAATACTGACATACTAATAAACAGAAAAGAGGTTGATTCTAATGCTACATTGCGTAGCCTTCGAATCAACCTCTTTAATTATATTAGTCTAAAACAGAAGGACTATTCTTCTTCTTCCTTCACTTCTGCCTCATGCTCAGCAATCAACTTCTGCTGGATATCATTTGGAACAAGCTCGTAACTTGCGAACTTTGTTGTGAAACTTGCACGACCACCAGTGAGAGAACTCAGTGAAATACTATAGTTAGCAAGTTCCTTCAAAGGAATCTTTGCTTGTAACTTCTGATAACCTGCCTCAGAGTCCATACCCATAATCATGGCACGACGTCCCTGCAAATCACTCATCACGTCACCCATATAGTCGCCTGGCACATACACCTCTAAGTCATAGATTGGCTCGAGAATCTTTGGTCCTGCAGCCTTGAAAGCGTCTGAGAACGCATGACGAGCAGCCAAGGTGAATGAAAGTTCATTAGAGTCAACTGGGTGCATCTTACCATCGAAGACTATCACACGTACATCACGTGCATAGCTACCTGTCAGTGGACCACGCTCCATACAATCCATCACACCTTTTAAGATAGCAGGCATGAAACGACCATCAATAGCACCACCAACAACTGAGTTGATGAACACAAGTTTACCACCCCATGGGAGGTCGCGCTCTTCACGTCCCTTGATATTCATCTTAAACTCCTGTCCGTTAAACTTATAGGTTGTTGGATCAGGCATACCCTCTGCGTATGGTTCAACAATCAAGTGTACCTCACCAAACTGACCTGCACCACCACTCTGTTTCTTATGACGGTACTCAGCCTTTGACTGCTTGGTAATTGTCTCACGATATGGAATCTTTGGCTCCTTGAAAGTCACCTGAAGTTTCTCATTGTTCTCCAAACGCCACTTCAAAGTACGTAGGTGGAACTCGCCCTGTCCATGGACGATAGTCTGCTTCAACTCCTTACTCTGCTCAACAACCCATGTTGGATCTTCCTGACGCATCTTCAATAAAGCAGCCATGAGCTTCTCAGTCTCCTGTGAGCTCTTAGCTTCAACGGCACGAGAGTATTTAGAGTTTGGATACTTAATGAAGTCAAAGTGTTGGTCAGTACCCTTACCATTCAAGGTATTACCAGTCTTTACATCCTTCAACTTCACGGTACAACCTAAGTCGCCTGCATTCAACTGTTCAACTGGGATACGATTAGCACCTGCACAAGCATAAAGCTGTCCCATACGTTCCTTTGAGCCACGGTCAGAGTTAGTCAAGTCATCACCCGACTTCACACAACCACTCATCACCTTGAAATAGCTTACCTCACCGATATGTGGTTCCATACCCGTCTTGAAGAAGTAGAGAGACTCTGGACCATTGCTGTCAGGTGCAACTTCCTCACCACGCGTATTGTGCACCTTAGGCATCTCATCAACGAAAGGAACAACATTACCCAAGAACTCCATCAGACGGCGAACACCCATGCTCTTACCTGCACATACGCAGAAAACAGGGAAGATAGAACGCGTTACAAGACCCTTACGGATACCTGTACGCAACTCATCTTCTGTCAATGTTTCCTCTTCAAAGAACTTCTCCATCAAGCCCTCATCATTCTCGGCAGCAGCCTCAACGAGTGCTTTATGTAGTTCCATCGCCTTTGGCATCTGGTCAGCAGGAATATCCTCAATGATAGGTTCGCCACCTTCTGGCTTCCAGCTATATTTCTTCATCAACAGAACATCAATCAAACTATTAAAGCCAGGACCTGTTTCGATAGGATATTGTACAGGAACACACTTTGAACCATAAATCTCCTGCATGGTGGAAATAAGGTTATCAAAGTCGCACTTGTCAGAATCCAACTGGTTAATAAGGAAGATAACAGGCTTCTTAAGCTTCTCGGTATAACGGAAATTGTTCTGTGTTCCAACCTCTGGTCCATACTGACCATTGATAAGAATAACAGCCTCATCGGTTACATTGAGGGCAGTAATAGCACCACCAACGAAGTCATCACTACCCGGACAGTCGATGATATTCAGTTTCTTATTATTCCACTCAACATGGAATACCGTTGGGAACACTGAATAGCCATACTCCTGTTCAACAGGGAAATAATCGCTAACAGTATTCTTAGCTTCTACTGAACCGCGTCGCTTAATGACACCAGCTTCGAACAACATACTTTCGGCAAGAGTAGTCTTGCCGCTACCGGCACTGCCAACCAAGGCAATGTTCTTAATCTCGTTTGTCTGATATACTCTCATATCTGATAGATTTAAGCTGTTAGTAATAATTTATTTCGTCTCAAGGGACAAGCCGTAGCTCATCATTTCTGCGGTCTAAGTTATACATTTTCATCGAAAGCACCAAAGTTTCTTACGAAAAAAACGAAATCTTTTAAAACTTATTAGTACATTTGCATTAATTCTTGTAAGGCATACATTAATATATACGCACATACACTTATCATGTTAGGATTATACATTCACATACCTTTCTGCGCCAGTCGCTGCATTTACTGTGGCTTCTATTCTACTGTGCCAGCCAAGAAGAAGGACGAAAGGCTTTCTGTAGAAGAACGCTATGTGAATGCTATCTGCCATGAAATGGAACTGCGTGCGGAGAAGAATAGCGACAACTCTGGCGAAAGAATAGGCGGTTTGTCAACTATCTATTTGGGTGGCGGGACTCCTTCACAGCTTTCTTTTGAGAGTCTACAAAAGATATTCCAGACGATAGACAACGTGTATCACATTGGTTTAGAATGGGATACAGAGAACAACACTTGTACCACAGCGACTCCTATCGAAATCACAATGGAGTGTAACCCCGATGATATAACGGAGAAATTTGCACAGAACTTGCGCTCTCTTCCTATCAATCGTATCTCTATGGGAGCGCAGACTTTCTCGGATGCACGCCTACGTTTCCTACATCGTAGACATACAGCTGACGAGGTAGAAACTGCTGTCAAACGTCTAAGAAATGTAAACATCAAGAACATATCAGTAGACCTTATGTTTGGTTTTCCCAATGAGACACTTGAAGAATGGAAAGAAGACATTGAGCGACTGCTTGCTTTAGACATTGAACATATCTCTGCATATAGTCTTATGTACGAAGAAGGGACTCCCCTCTATCGACTTCTTCAAGCGGGAAAGGTCAAGGATATGGACGATGAACTTTATCGTAAGATGTACGATACACTCATCGACCGCTTAGCCGAAGCTGGTTATGAACAATATGAGATTAGTAACTTTGCCAAGCTTAAAGTTCAATGTTCAAACCTCAATGTTCAAACCTCAAACTTCAAACCTCAAACTTCAAACCTCAAACTTCAAAGTTCAAAGTTCCAAGTTCCAAGTCCCTACCGTTCTCAACACAATAGTTCGTATTGGCACAATGTCCCTTATATAGGCATCGGAGCCTCAGCCCATTCCTATGGCAATGGCAAGAGGAGTTGGAATATAGCAGATACCAAGGATTATATCGCTGCTATTGAGGAAGACAGACTCCCTTGCGAGGAGGAGATAATTGATGCAGATACACATTACAATGACATGATTATGACTGCCCTCCGCACGTGTGAAGGAATAGATCTCTCAACGCTCTCTGCTGAATACTATACTTATCTCATGCGCCTTGCCGAGCCTTTACAACAACAAGGTTTGTTAAAAGAGAACAATGGTTGGCTCCATCTCACCCGTAACGGCATTTATGTTAGCGACTCCGTTATGAGCGATTTAATGAAAGTATAAGTCTATCATCACAAATCATCATCACCCAATATTCACCACCCAACACCCACAACCCCATGACCAACGAAGAATTTGAAAAGAAATGGGCAGAGAATCGCAAAGAGATTCTTGCCAACAACGAAGAGTATCAGCGTATTGCCCAGAGCTATAAAGGTTCGGGCTGGATTGATTATGTCATCTTAATAGCAGGTTTTGTCATCTGCGAGAACTATACCAAGACTATTGTCAACAGTATCGTACTCCAATATCTCCTTGCCCTTGTTGGCATGATCTTGATATGGTTGGGCTATCGCCTTATCAAGAGTCTATTCAACAGCAAGCAAACCTTAGGAGAACTCGAAGAAAAGATAAAGCAACAATACAAAGATTCTATTAGTGATTAATCCACATACATGGTACGATTAGCCTCAATTAGGTGGTTTTATAAAGAGGAATAAACTACATGACAAATGTAATTAGGTGCAACGTATATCTGTCTTTTACAAACAGTTTATTCCCATACAATTGGTTTATTTGTAAACTATTTTCATACGGTTCAAAACCAATACATGCTCTTTTGGCTTCTTAAAGACGCCCAATTGACTTGCAAAAGATGCCCTTTTGAGGTCTAACTAACGCCCTTTTGAAGTCCAATTAAGCACCTTTTATTTTACTGCTTTATAACCAATTGATTTCCTGTTGGTTACAAACCAGCTTCGCACATGTATTTTTGCCGTTAGTTATAGATGTTTTTCTCGGAATTATGTAATGATTTTTCAAACCCCATCTGCATATTTTCGAAGTATAAAAAGAGATGATTTTCAATGTCAAAGGATGATAATAGGATAGAATGTTGACTATCTTAGCCAAGTTTTTGTTTAGTGAGTAACCTTGGTTGTTTCGTTAAAACAATACAAAAAGCATCCACATATTTAACGGAAGAACCAAAAAAAGGCTATAAGTCAGAATCTGACTCATAGCCTTCCATTTACATATATGAAACCTTCTCTACATGAGAATATGTTGATTTCTTACTTGTTCAAGCCACGGTTGTTCAGTGTAACGTTGAGAAGCTTTACATACTCACGGTACTGACGGTCGTTCAAAACATAACGCATATAAGAAAGATCCTTCTTAATAGCACTCTGAACCTTAGCGTCACGCTCTGAGTTATCAGCAACAGAAGCATTCATCATCTCTGTAGCAAAAGTGCGATTAATATCCTCAACAATGTCAACCTGATCATAATTAAGATTCAACGCACGACTAAGAGCGTATGTGCTTACATTGAACTTGTATGCGTTAGCATTTGTAGTTGTGTTGTTGTTATCGTTCTCACCTGCTGCAAAAGCCATTGTCATACTCATCACTGCTGCTACTGTCAATACAATCTTCTTCATATTCATTATCCTTTCTTAATTATTTAAAGTCTTATTAAAAGACTTATCATTATCTTTTATTCTGTAATTAATTTCCTTATTACGAATGCAAAGTTACAAGATTATTCGGACTCAATATAACTATTCGTTACTTATCATTAATTTTTGCTTATATTTTTGACACATATCAATACATTTGATTTATATCAGTAACAAAAACATAGATACGACCCTACCCTTCCTAATAAACCATATATAATAGTAGTACGAAAAAGAAAAAACAGTAACTAAGCAGATTTTATTCCGTTTTAAATCATTACCTTTGCAAATACGTATAATAAATATCGATTAATAAAAATAACAATGGAGAATAATAAACATCGACTCGTTGTAGTCAGCTACGAACTATATAGTATCGAAAATGGTGAGGAGCAATTCCTCGAAAAGACAGAAGATATGCAGCCAATGCAGCTCTATACAGGTTGCGACATGGCGTTACCAGCCTTTGAGCAGGAGATTGTTAAGTTTGAAAAAGACGCAGACTTCAAGTTCTCTCTCACTAAGGAGCAGGCTTATGGTGAGCATGACGATAACAGCGTATTAGCTCTCGACAAGGCTACTTTCTCTCCTAACGGAGTATTCGATACTGAGAATATCTATAAAGATGCAGTCGTTCCCTTGCAGAACGAAAATGGTCAGCGTTTCTTAGGAAAGGTTTTGGATATATCAGACGATAAAGTAACCATCGACCTCAACCACCCTCTCGCAGGCAAAGACCTTGTTTTCTATGGTCATGTTTTCGAGAATCGTGAGGCAAGTGAAGAAGAAGTAAAAGACTTCTTTGAGCAAATGAATCAGCACCACTGTGGTGGTGGATGTGGCGGAGGCTGCGGTAGCGACAACGGAGGTGGCTGTGGTTGCGGAGGCCATGAAGATGGAGAAGGAGGCTGCTGCGGCTGTCATTAAGAGTTACCCCTTGCACTCTTCCGTCTGTTAATGACAAGAGAGAGTTAGCGCGAAAGAGGTGATTGGGGAAGATAAGCTACAGGTCTCTCGACTAATCATCACACTTCACGATAATCATTCATAGAAACTTTGATATGAATACATTCGGAAAGCTCTTCACACTTACCACCTTCGGCGAAAGCCATGGAGCTGCCGTGGGTGGTATTGTTGATGGTATGCCCGCTGGCGTAACCATTGACATAGACTTCATTCAGCGTGAGTTGGCACGTCGCCGACCGGGACAAAGCCATATCACAACGGACAGAAAGGAAGCAGACCAAATAGAACTATTGAGCGGTGTGTTTGAGGGAAAGTCAACAGGTGCGCCTATTGGCTTTCTTGTCCGCAATACCAATCAACATTCAAAGGACTATGATAATATCCGTGACTTATTCCGTCCTTCGCATGCCGACTATACTTATTATAGTAAGTATGGTATTCGTGACCATCGTGGAGGCGGTCGTTCGTCGGCTCGCATTACCCTTTCACGTGTCGTAGCAGGCGCCTTAGCCAAGCTTGTATTACGCCAGCAAGGTATCAGCATTTTAGCCTATACCTCACAAGTGGGTGACATTCAACTTGAAAGAGATTATAATAAATATGATTTAACTCTCATTGAGTCCAATCCTGTTCGCTGTCCTGACCCATTAAAGGCAAAGGAGATGGAGAACCTGATAGCACAAGTAAAGCACGAAGGAGACACCATCGGAGGTGTTATTTCTTGTGTTATCAAAGGCTGTCCAGTGGGCTTAGGCGAACCAGAATTTGGAAAACTTCATGCACAATTAGGTGCTGCTATGCTTAGTATCAACGCTGTGAAGGGTTTTGAATATGGTGAAGGATTTGCAGGTTCTTCATGGAGAGGTAGCCAGCAAAACGACACTTTCCTACCAACTGGTGATGGTATGCAATACCCAATATGCAATGTAGAAACCAACCATAGCGGTGGTATACAAGGTGGTATCAGTAACGGAGAAGATATTTACTTCCGTGTTGCATTCAAGCCTGTCGCAACCCTGCTTATGGAACAGCAGACGGTGAACATGGAGGGTGAGGCAACAACGATGGATGTACGTGGTCGACATGACCCTTGTGTCTTACCTCGCGCAGTCCCTATTGTTGAGGCTATGGCTGCAATGACAATACTTGACGCATTGCTGATAAGTAAGACTAACAGACTTTAGACAATTATCTTTCGTCAGGACTTACTTCTCACAGCAGTTAAAAAACAATATATTAGAAGGAGTTAAATCCTATCTTCTCACGCTAACATTCTATAGATAGTAGCGGAGACAGACATGGACTTAACTCCTTCTAATTTGTTTTAGCTTTATTTCCGTTTAAGAAAACAGAACTAATCAATCTTCTTCTCGTTTGTTATAGGCTTGCAATAAAAGCACTTAAAGCCGTTCCACCGTCCAAAGAAGGCGAATAATCTTCAAGTACGTTGAGCTTTGTACTACCAATAACAGCCTTTAAATCCTTCGCAGTATTCAGTACACAGATATCTCCAGCCAAGCCACAAACATCTATCTGTTCTATCTTCAAAGCCTTAATTAATTGATGGAGAACACCTGCAGAAGCTTCATTTTGCATAATAGAATACTCATCCTTTTCTATGCTATCACCCTTATATAATAAGGTAAAGCCGCCCTTTGATTCATTAAGAGCAACCAATAATGATTCCCAAATAGCTGCACCAACAGAATGTTGCACACAATGGCGTGGCCACACTCCACCCTCATCAGCAAACGAACTATGATGATAAGGATGCCAATCTGCTGTAACTATCTTCACAGTATATTCATTACCATGCTCTTTTACATACGTTGCCAGCGCATCCATTGCTTCTGCTGCGCCTGCTACAGGAAGTGTTCCTGTAATAAAGTCGATTTGTGGATCGACTATTAACAATAGCTTTTTCATATTTTATTGTCCCTTTAAATACTAAGAACTAATAGTTTCATTCTCTATAGCATAAAGCTAACAGAATTTATATAGTAGCTTTATACTATCAACGTTAATAAGTAATAGATATTTTCCGAACCCTTCAAAAACAACATAAAAATAGTGACACATAAGCCATGTATCACTATCTAATATTTGAATATTTATACTTGTGCGTTATCCAACTCAATCTCGTCGGCTCCTACCTCTACAAAACCACGCTTAACATGACCATCGTAAGTAACGAAGTAAATACCCTTACCTGGTGTCCACTCCATACAGAAGAGTTCTCCAGGGCTATTAAATCCATTCTTCTTGATAACGCGTAATGCCCATGCCTGTGAACGACCGCTCTGCATAAGACCACTCGCTACGAACTCACCATTATTTACCAATAAAAAAGACTCTGATGTCTTACCTGTTGGAAGGACTGTCACCGCACCATTTGCTTCAAACAAAACATCCTCAACTTCAAACATTGAGAAGATTCCTTTCTGCCTTAAAAGCAAACGAAACTGCTCCATTTCAAGACTGTTACGCTTAAAGTTCTTAAAGTTTATAACACCATTCTTCACAAGAAAAACACTCTCTCCTTTGATAATATGACGTAGACGAGCAGAACGCATAGCAAAACGAATAAGCATATTAAAGCCCGTCCACACTGCCAAAGCAAAGAGAATATGCCACATAGACATATCTGGATTATACAAGACACCACCGACCAATGCACCAATCACAAAGGCACTCACAGTATCAAGTGGTGTAAGTTGTGCCATCTGGGCTTTTCCTGTAATACGCAGAAAAGCCAAGATACCAATCATGCCCGTAACAAGTTTCAAGGTAATGTCTGCATAAGGCTGAATAAATTCAATCATTTCTTGTTGTCTTAAGACATTATTATAAATTCAATTTTTATTCTTTTTGATGCTACAAAAATACGTCTTTTATACTTAACTCGCAAATAACATGACTAAAAATACACTACGAAACGATTAATTCTATTTACGGAAAGATCAAAAACAAGTCTTATATAGCTATAAAGCCACTTATAGATTTAAAAAAGAAAGCAACTCCTTTGCCAGTTCAGAAATAATATTTAACTTCGCACTGAACAAACTGGTAGCGTGCTTAATAGATACCTAAATAAGAGGATTCTTTCCCTTTACCATAAAATAAAGACAAAAATGGAATACTATATCAAGATTAATGAAGAAAAGAGAGGTCCTTACAGCCTCAACGAATTAGCCGAACGTAAGTTGGATGAAACGTCATTGGTTATGCCAACAGACGGTGTAGAGTGGGTTCCTGCCAACCAGATAGAGGAACTTCGCACACTCTTTGAGCGCAAAGCCTCAACTGATAATCCTGTTAAAACAGAAGATATACCATTTGTTGAAGCCAGACCAATCATACAAGCTGCACCACAAGAAGCCGTTCAGCAGCCACAACCAGTACCGAAGAAGAAAAGCCATACCGGTTGTCTTATCGGTATTTTGCTCACACTTGTGATTTTGGTTGCAGTCATGATTGTTACTTGTCCAAAGACAGAACAACACAAGGAAGTACTCTCTACCGTTATCACTACTACTGTAAATAATGCTGTAAATGACAACGATAATCTTACAGGCAACACCTTCATCGACAACGCTTTCAAAACAGTCAGCAATGCCTTTGCAGGTAAGGTGATTGAGACTGCTGTTGATAACCTCGTCACTGTCGATAACTATGTTGTATGTTCATTAGGTAAGGTACACTATGATGGCAAAGATCATATCGTATCTTTAGGTGTCTTCGGGCATATCTTTACCGTAGACGAAGATGATCTTCGAGAAGCTGCTGAGCTGTATTACAAGAAGGAAGAAATCAACATGAAGGAACAACTTAAGAAGAAAGCACAGAAGATGTTACAGGAAAATATCATTGCACCTGCAGCCTCAGCCATCGAAGGACTATTGGGAAGTGCTATGGATGGTCTTCTGGATGAAATCGGTTTAGATCATCAACCCTCAAAACATAGTAAGAAAAAGACAGTGGAAGCTGATTCTATCTAAGTAAATATTAGGCTTTCAGATAACAAGATAACTGACTTATAGATGGATAATAACGCAAAAGATAGTTGTTAAAAAACAATATTTCTACATAAAAGGAA
>ERZ772960.3386-NODE-3386-length-10762-cov-5.766414_pt1 | contig 10762 bp, 10 predicted proteins | sample MGYA00580678_ERZ772960 | MGnify/ENA primary metagenome ERZ772960 (study PRJEB29015, sample SAMEA2737930) | human oral metagenome | biome: human oral; feature: human-associated habitat; material: dental | place: China | collected 2059 ...
AAGCTTACGACGAAATTCCTTATTTCTCAGCTGCATTTAGCGACTGCTCGCCTGTGAGGATAGAGGCGGTTGCTAAATTTCTAGGTCTAAAGGTAGCAAATTTAAAAGATGCTAGAGTGCTGGAGCTTGGCTCATCGTATGGCGGCAATATCTTGCCATTTGCAGCTTCTCACAAAGAGGCAAAGGTCGTTGGCATCGACATCTCAAGCCACCAAGTAGAAGAGGGCAACAAGATCGCAAAGAAGATGGGTTTAAAAAATTTCACCCTTCTTGAGCGCGACTTTTTGCACATGAATGAGCACGATATCAAGGAGCTTGGCGAGTTTGACTACATCATCGCTCACGGCGTTTATAGCTGGGTGAGCCCAAATGTAAGAGACGCGCTACTTGCAACGATAAAGGCGCTACTTAGCAAAGATGGCATCGCCTACGTCTCTTATAACACCTACCCAGGTTGGAAGAGCCTTGATATCTTAAGGGACTTCATGCTCTTTGCGAGCGCAAACAGGGGCGATAAAGAGTCGCTACCTCACGTCAAAGAGGAGCTAAATTTCTTGCAGGATTATTTGAAATTTAGCCTGCAAAACCAAAGCGACGTCGTCTATAAAGACAGCATGAAGCTACTTTTGACACAGCTAAATTTCTTGCAAGGCATCATCGCAAAGGGTAGTGATTATTACATTTTGCACGACTTTTTGGAAGCGAGCAACGAGCCAACATACTTTCATAAATTTGCCAAACACATCGATAAACACGGGCTTTGCTACGTCATAGACGCCTCACTAAATGATATCTTTGCAAGCTCGACTGGGATCTACCGCTTTGACGCGCACATCGAGCAAAGCTACAACACTCGCATCAAGAAAGAGCAGCTAAACGACTTTTTGTTTAATAGATCCTTTAGAAAGAGCCTCATCGCGCACAAAGAAAGGCTTGATGGCGCTGAGGACTTTGACGCGGTGCTTGGAGAGAGCGAGCTTGATAGGATTTATTTTGCATATTTTAGTGAGCAGCCAAGGACAAAAACGCAAGAAATTTTGAGCAAAGCCTATCCGCAAAGTCTAAATTTAAGTGAAGTAAAGACCACACTTGGTGAGAGCGAGAGCGAAGCCTTTATGGGGCTACTTGAAATTTTAAACGATCAAAACACTAAAATTTCATCCTCAAAGCTTGCCGCACTTGCTTATGAGCCTAAAAAAACTAGGCTAAAGCCTATGGCAGCGGCCTATCTTGGGTATTTTCTGGAGGCTAGCTCGCCAGTTATTTCTTTGGCAAACGAGCTAAATGGCAAGCTAAGCTTAAGCCATGAAGAGATCAAAGCTGCATTGAAATTTGACGGCAAAGCCAGCCTTAAAGAGATCGCAAAGGGCGTAAATTTAAGCGAAGATGAGCTAAAAGAGCTTGCTTTTAAACTAAGTGAAGCTTACTTTTTTGAAGAAATTTAAAAAAAAGAGCGTGGCAAATTTAGCCATGCTCTTACTCAAAAAACATATCTTTTAATATCAAACATATCATCGCTATGTAAAAGAGTAAAAACCATTTTTTAAGTGTTTTTTTGTCGGTATGTTGCGTCTTTTTGGTGCCAAAGTATGCGCCTATTAGCGAGCCAAGACCTAAAAATGTGCCCTCAGCGTATGAGATGTGACCATTTAGTGAGAGTGAGATGAAGCCGGCAATAGCTGCAAACATAACGAAAAACACGCCCATAGAAACGGCTTTTTTAAGCTCATAACGCAAAAAGCCAACCAAGATAGGAGCGATAAAGACGCCTCCACCGATGCCGATGCTAATGGCAAAAACGCCAACAAAAACACCAACTAAAAATAGCAAAAAGAGCGAATTATTCGCATTTGAGCCGTCGCTGTTTGGCGAAAAGTATAGTTTTATAAGCGAAAAGACAAATGTCGCAAGTAACATAGACTCAAGTAAAAGTGCAGGCGCGTGCGATACGATGATGCCGCTAAAGCTAGCTCCAACCAAGCCTCCAAGCCCCAAAAAGACGCCGCGATTTAGCTTTAAAAGCCCAGCTTTGTAGTTTAGATACGAGCCAAATGTCGCGCTAAAGATCATCTGCATGACACTTATGCCAATGGCAGTTTTGACGTCGTAACCAAAGGCGACCATGATAGGAACGACGACCGTGCCGCCACCGATGCCAAAAAACCCAGCGATGTAACCAACGCCTATACCGATTATAAATAGTTCTACAAAAAGCATTTTTTCTCCCTCGACTGGCGCAAATTTTAGCTAAGGGGCTCTTAAAAAAATAGTAAAAAAGGCGTAAATTTAAAAATTTAGCCAAAATTCTAAAAAGTAAAAGCGAAAATTTTTTATAATCAATAAAAATTTAAAAGGAAAAATATGCTCTTAGAACAACCACTTTTTTATTATGAAGCGATCAGAGAGAAATTTAAAAATAGCTATCTTGCTGAAGACAAGACACAGACGATAATCGGCATCGACTGCGAATATATCGACGAAAAAGATATGGACTTTTACGGACTTAGAAGCTACTTTGATACTAATCGTAACAGATCGCTCGCACCTTTTGCTGGACTTTTTGGCGTTTTTGCATATGACGGCGTGAGATACTTTGAGTATATCGGCGAAGAGAAGGCTAAAAAGTATAAATTTCCAAAATTTATCTACGCTGACGCTAAAGCATATCTGCACTTTGATAAGATGAGTAAAATTTACACTTTTTATGGAGATAAAGAGAGGTATTATGACTTTTTGCTAAATTTAAAGGCAGAGCATAAGGGTGAAAAAGAGTGTGAATTTAGCATAAAAACTGATCTTAGTAGCGAAAAGAAACACTTTGAAGATATGGTTGAAGTAGTAAAAGAATACATAAGAAGCGGCGACGTCTTTCAGGTGGTGCTTGGTGAGCTGCTTGAAATTTCAACGAATATGAGCAGCTTGGATTTTTACAAAAAGCTAGCTAACGCAAATCCTAGCCCATATATGTTTCATTTTCCTACACCTTATGGCGATGTGGTCGGCTCGTCGCCTGAGCTTGTTTTTGAGATGAAAAGTGAGCAAATTTTTGTAGCACCAATCGCTGGCACAAGACCAAGAGGCGGCGATGCAAACGCTGATGCGGCGCTTGAAAATGAGCTACTAAGCGACGAAAAGGAGCTCGCTGAACATAAGATGCTAATCGATCTTGCCAGAAATGACATCGGTAGGGTCTCAGAGCCAAAGAGCGTGGTCGTGAAAAATGCGATGCATATCCAGAAATTTGAAAAAGTGATGCACATCGTGAGCGACGTCTATGGCAAGTGCGCTAGGGAGCTTAACCTTTTTGACGTGCTAGCTAGCATCTTCCCAGCTGGCACGCTAAGCGGTGCGCCAAAGATCAGAGCGATACAGATAATTAACGAGCTTGAAATTTTTGAGCGAAATATCTATGGCGGGGGCATTGGATTTTTGCATTTTAGTGGCGACGCTCAGGTTGCTATCCTCATCCGCTCAGCTATCTTTGTGCCAGCCAAAAACGGCTTTAGCGACGTCTTTGTCGGAGCTGGAGCTGGCATAGTCTATGACTCAAAAAGCGAAAAAGAGTATGCTGAAATTTGCCACAAACGAGCCAGCGTGGTAAATGTCTTTAAAAACAGCGCAAAAGAGGTTTGAATTTAAGTCGCGCAAGTGAAAACTTTAAAAATAAAAGGATAAAATAGCCGAATAAGCGATGAAAAACATAAATTTTTCATTTCCGCAAGGAAAATTTAGAAAAAATGAATTGTTTTTAGAGCTTAAATTTAAAAAATATAAAAGGACAGTATATGAAAAAAGTTTCATTATTAGCATTGAGTGGCATCATAGCTCTAGCATTGTCAGGTTGCGGAGATGGTGGTGTAGCTCATAGTTTAAAAGAAGTATGTGATAATCCAAAAAAACAATATGAAAGCCTGGAAGCAGACGTATATTATAAATTTATAGAATTTCCAATGGGACCAGGTGAAGATTCCCCAAAAGGAAGTTATGTAAGATTTTATGACGCAAATGGAGATGAAAAAATATATATTCACCAAAACCCAAGCAACTTAATGGGCTATAGAATTAAAAATGTTAAAAAAAGAGGGCGAAGTCTTTAAATTAAAAGGAGAACTCCCAAAATGTATTGGAAATAGCGTTATTTTAAAACTAATCAGAGAAGAATAAATAAAATAATAGTATCTTACTATCAGGCGAGTAGTAAGATACTATGAAATAATATTACAATACTACTTTACACCATCCTCAAAGGACAATCATGAGACAACAAACATGCAATAACTGTATAGCCTTTGACGATTATATTAACGGTTGTAGATTGCATAATCTTATAACTGGCAAAAAAGTCAAAATATACACAGAAGATCAAAAACTAATAGGAGAAATAACGAAATTTCATCCTATAACAAAATGTAATAAACCTAAAAACAAACAAGAATTCTATACTCTAGTAAAAAAATCTATTCAGTCTTAATCACCTATTTGATTTTATCCTATTACAATTTTTACAAAGCATCTGACAGTTTTGAGCTATTGTCTTTCCACCCTCGCTCCAAGGTGTTATGTGATCAGCTTCCATATCACTTATATCAAAATGCTCACTACATTTTACACAAATACCTTTTTGTTTTTGGTAAGTTGAGTGTTTTATGGTATCGCTAAAAGCCCTGTATAAATACGAAAAAGGATAACTAATGCTATGGTAAATTTAATCCTAATCGTTTTTGTATGTATATAGCGAGTTTAAAAAATTTAAAAGTTAAATTTGGTAGATTTTAAAATTTTGTAAGATAAATTTTTAGACTTCCTAGCTTTTGGTTATTGAAAAAATAAATTTGATATTTTAAAAAAAGAATTTTACAAGGTAAAAACCTTGTAAAATTTAGACATTAAACCTAAAGTGCATCACGTCGCCATCTTGCACGATGTAGTCTTTACCCTCAAGTCTCATCTTGCCAGCCTCTTTGGCTCCGTTTTCGCCGCCATGTGCGATGTAGTCATCATAGCTTATCACTTCAGCTCTGATAAAGCCCCTCTCAAAGTCATTGTGTATGACGCTTGCTGCTTTTGGCGCTTTCCAGCCATTTGTGATCGTCCAAGCCCTAACTTCCACGACGCCAGCGGTGAAATAGCTTATCAAATTTAGCTTCGCAAAAGATGTTTTGATGATCTTTTCAAGACCGCTCTCGTTCGTGCCAAGAGATGCTAAAAACTCGTGTGCCTCTTCGTCGCTTAGGCCGATTAGCTCCTCTTCGACCTTGGCGCAAAGCTTGATCACCTCGTGATCTGAGGCTTTAGCATACTCTTTTAGTGCTTTTACAAATTTATTATCTTCGCTAAGCCCCTCTTCATCGACATTTGCGCCATAAACTACCTCTTTTGCACTTAGAAGTCTTAGCTCTTTGTTAAGTGCCAAAAATGCCTCGCTATCTCTTTGCTCAAAGCTGCTTGCGCTTTTGCCATCATTTAGGTGAGCAAGAAGCAAATTTGCTATCTCAAGCGCCTCTTTTGCACCTTTTGCATTTGCTTTTGCCTCTCTTGTGAGCTTTTCTATCTTTTTATTTAACTGCTCGATGTCAGCTAGTATCAGCTCGGTTTGGATGATCTCGATGTCTCTTACTGGATCGACGCTACCCTCGACGTGGGTGATATTTTCGTCCTCAAAGCAGCGAACGATATGCAAAATAAGCTCGGTTTCTCTGATGTTTGATAGAAATTTATTGCCAAGTCCCTCGCCAGAGCTAGCCCCTTTTACGAGGCCTGCGATATCTACAAATTCGATGGTTGAATATTGAATTTTATTTGGACTAACTATCTTTGCAAGCTCGTTTAGGCGTTTATCAGGCACTGGCACGATGGCTTTGTTTGGCTCGATAGTGCAAAATGGATAGTTCGCACTCTCGGCGTTTTGTGCCTTTGTAAGTGCGTTAAATGTCGTTGATTTGCCCACATTTGGTAGGCCTACTATTCCAACTGAAAGTCCCATCAATTCTCCTTACTAAGTGCTTGTAAAAAGTATAAATTCATCCTAACGCCAGCCCCGCTCGCACCTGCTTGGTTGTATCCCCAAGCCTTTTCGCGGTATGCTGGACCTGCGATATCAAGGTGTAGCCACTTATCTTTATACTCATCTTTGATAAATTTAGCTAAAAACATGCCAGCTGTGATCGCGCCGCCATATCTGCTTGAGGCGCAGTTGCTAACGTCTGCGATCTGGCTTTTGATAAGCTCGCTAAGATAAGGGTTAAAATCAAGCGTAGTCGCTAGCTCGCCGCTATCTTTTATCTTGCTTTTAAACTCGCTTTTTAGGCTTTCGCTGTTACCCATTATACCAGTCGTGTACTCACCAAGTCCCACGACGCAAGCGCCAGTTAGGGTTGCCATGTCGATTAGGATGTCTGGCTTAAAGTCCTGCGCGTAGCTTAGGCAGTCAGCCAGCACCAAACGTCCCTCTGCGTCGGTGTTTCTCACCTCTATGCTAACTCCGCTTCTTGAAATAAGCACGTCATCAGGCTTATAAGCGTTGCCACCGATCATATTTTCAGTTGCACCCAAAATGGCGTGAATTTCAAATGGTAAATTTAGCTCCGCTGCGCCTTTTATGATGCCAAGAGCTGCTGCTGCACCGCTTTTGTCTGATTTCATTGTTAGCATATAATCAGCCGGCTTCAAGCTAAGTCCGCCGCTATCGTATGTTAGGCCTTTGCCGACAAAGATGATGCGTTTTTTAGACTTTTTAGGCTTATAGGTTAGGTGGATGAGCCTTGGTTTATGCACGCTTGCACGATTTACTGCCAAAAATGCATTCATATTCTCTTTTGCTAGAAATTTCTCGTCATAGACCTCGCACTTTATGCTTGTGATGTTTTTGGCTAAATTTAAAGCGTCCTGCGCCATCTTTTGTGGTGTGTAAATTTCTGGGATTTCATTTACGATATCTTTTGTGAAATTTGTAGCACTTGCTATTATCTCCGCCTCTTTAAAGCCCTCATTTGCTGCCTTTAGATCGACCTTTTTGCCAGCAAATTCTTCAGTAGAAAAGATGATCTCTTTTAGGGTGTATTTCTCTTTTTTCTCTTTATATTTGTTAAATTCATAACTTCCAAGCAAAAAGCCCTCAGCTAGCGCCTCAAAGCTAAGTTTTTGACACTGCGCTACGTAAGAAGCTAGCTTTATGCTCTTGATGTTAAGTGACTTTAACGCGTTATAAGCTTTAGCAGCCGCAACTCTAAGCTCGTCAAGATCAAGCTTAGAAAGTGGCACATAGGCCCTTTTTGCCTCGCTTAGGACAAGGACGCTTTCTCCCTTATAATTATTAAATTTAATAGCCTCTTTATCGCCTATAAATTTATGTTTTAAGTCCTTATCTACTACGAAAATTAGTTCAATATCAGCTTTTATGTCTTTTAATTTCTTATCAACTATTTGAAACTGCATGTTTTCTATCTCTCCTTTCGTTTAAAATTTTATTTTCGATGCGCTTAAATGCATAGATCAAAAGCCCCATAAATATAGCAACCACTGGGATAGCGACGTACCAGTGCTCTTTTGCTTCTTGCAAAAGCACAAGTATATGCTCGCCAAGTATCCAAGCAGGTATGGTGGTGATCGCCGCCCAGCACCAAGCGCTAATTAAATTTATAAAGGCGTATTTTTTAGCATCATAGCCAGTAAGTCCTATGCAAAGCGGTATGATGACACGAAAGCCATACATATAGCGTTGCAAAAAGATGATCGGCCAGCCGTATTTTTTCAGCATTATGTGCGCCACTGCAAATTTTCTCCGCTGCGTGTGAAGCCTTTTTGCGATGTATTTTTTATTGTAACGGCCAAGATAGAAGTAAATTTGATCTCCCACAAAGCCTCCAAGTCCAGCCACAAAGATAGCAAGTGCGATGTGCATGTGCGTGGTGTGAGCGAGGATTCCAGCCATTATTAAGGCCATCTCGCCCTCCATGATACACCAGACAAAAAGTATGATGTAGCCGTACTCTTTAAGCAGTTCTATAAAAAATTCTTCCATTCTAAACCTCTAAAACGCTGTAAATTTTAGTAAGCGACTTTAGTTTTTCGCTCCCTTTTAGATCGACTAGATCTATGAGAAAGCAAGCCTCAACGCAGGTTGCGTTGGTTTGATTGATAAGCTCAACTGAAGCCTTTGCAGTGCCTCCAGTGGCTATTAAATCATCCATCAAAAGCACTCTAGCGCCCACTTTTTCTCCAAAAGCATCGATGTGAATTTGCACTTCATCGACGCCGTATTCTAGGCTATATTTTTGAGAAAGCGTGATAAAAGGCAGTTTTTTTGGCTTGCGAATAGGCACAAAAGGTAGCCTTAGTCTTGCTGCAAGCGCCGCACCAAAGATGAAGCCACGAGACTCTATACCAGCGATGTAGTCGATATTTGCGTCCTCATATCTAGCCACCAAATGATCTATCAAAAAGTTAAATGCCTCTTTGTTATTTAGTAGCGTCGTGATGTCGCGAAAAACTATACCAGGCTTTGGAAAGTCGTTTATGCAGCGAATAGAGTTTAGTAAAAATTCTTTGCCTTTTTGATCTAAAATTTTCATAAATTTCCTTAAATTTGAGGTTATAGTAGTGCTTCAATTTTACCTTCAAGCTCACGAATTCGTTGTCTTAGCTTGTCGTTTTCTAAGCGGTACTGGGAATTTCTTGTGCGAAGTGAGGTTACGTCGTTTTTAGTTTTGTTTAGCTCATCTGTCAAGATGTCGATGTTGCCTAGACTTCGTTGGAGTTGGATCTGAAATTTTCTTATGACGACCTCGGTATCTTGGAGGTTATTTTTCATAAAATCTTTTGTCGCACGCTCTTTTTTTAGAAGCGTTTTGAAGTAAAAAACCATGACGGTTAGGTAGATCGCAGCACAAACAAGAGCGGTAAAAACGATCCACTCGCCTATCATTTGCCTGCCTCAAGCTCTATTTTTTTGACTCTTCTTTCGTGTCTGCCGCCTGCAAACTCAGTCTTTAAAAAGGCTTCAACCGCCGAGATAGCCACGCCAGTGCCGATAACTCTTGCGCCAAAGGCGATCACGTTTGCATCGTTGTGCTCTCTAGCAAGTCTAGCGGTAAATTCGTCGTGGCAAAGGGCACATCTTACGTTTTCGTGCCTGTTTGCGGCTATTGATATGCCTATGCCAGTGCCACAAACTAGCACGCCGTAGCAGTTAGGCTCAAGCTTGCTTGCTAGCAAATGCGCATAATCAGGGTAATCAACGCTATTTTTATCGTTTGTGCCAAGATCAACTACTTCGTATCCAAGCCCTTTAATAGCCTCTTTAAGCTCGTTTTTTAGCTCAAAACCAGCGTGATCGCTAGCTAAGAAAACTTTGTCTATCTTCATGAAAAGTCCGTTAAATTTTTTGTTGATTATAGTCAAAGTTGCATTAAAATAAAATTTTACTCTCAGCCAAAATGAAGCTATAATTTACCAAAAATTTAAAGGAGAAAATGTGAAAAAAGTGCTCTTTTTAGCGGCTTCTACGCTAGCCTTTGCAAATGAAAATCTAATAGAGATCTACACAGATCAAACCATAGTCACTCAAAAATTTAGTGACGCAAATAGCTCTTTTAGCGCCTTTGTGCCAGAGGGTGTGCAGAGTGAGAACATCACGATAAATGGAGATTGTGACGCGAATGCTTATCTAAAAAAGATCAGCGAAGAAAATAGCCCAAGTTACATAAAATGGAAGCAAGAAGTTGCAAATTTAAGTAGCAAGCTTGAGGCGCTAAATGCAAGAGGCAGGTTTATAGAGCAAGCTTTGGTAGAAGAAAACAAAAGTAACGATGTGACAAAAAGAGCTGATGAGTTTTATAAATTTAGCCTAGAAAATATCGAGAAAATTTCAGCTACTAAAAGTGAGCTTGAAGCGCTTAAAGAAAATGAGCCAAAGAGCGAGATGGCTGGATTTTTGCAGCTTGATATGAAATTTGCTTGCGACCCAAAAGAGGCGACGCTTTCATACATGGATGATGAGGCCCCAAAGACGCTAAATGAAATTTACGCAGATACAAAAAACAAAAATATCTTGATAAAACAAGAAATTTTACTCACCAACCCATTTGCCAGTGAAGTTAAAAATTTAAAGCTCGCTATCTATCCGACCAGATACCAAAAGGCGCTTGCTCCAAGCAAATTTTACCCTTGGTACGAGGAGAGTGAGGCAGAGGCTGATGGTTACGGCGCTTCAAAAAATATGCTAAGAGCCGCGAAAGTCGCCGCTGAGGTCGCTGATATGCGTGTGCAAAGAGATGAGAATGAGTTTGCCAAAATTTGGAAGATAGATGGGATAAATTTAGCAAAAGGCGAGAGCAAATATATAACTTACGACACGCAAAAAATGGACGCAAATTTTAGCGTTTTTGCTGATTTTTACGACTCATTAAAGGCATATAACGTAGCTAGCTTTAAGCTAAATGACGATCTAACGCCAGCTAAAACGCAGTTTTATGTTAATGGTGTGAGTGTTGGTAGTCCTAGCGAGTTTGAGATGAAAGCTAAAGATGAGCCAGTGCAGCTATTTTTGGGACAAAACGAGCTAATTGAGCTTAAAAAAGAGCGCTTAAATAAATTTAAAAAGAGCTCGCTTCTTGGCAAAGAGCGAATAAGCGAAGAGGGCTATGAGATAAGCGTCAAAAATAACTCAAGTAAAAGTGTCGATGTCGCCTTGGTCGATCGTGTGCCAGTATCTGCCGACGAGGCGGTAAAGGTCGAGATAAAGGGCTTTGATAAAAAAGATATC
>ERZ772960.3388-NODE-3388-length-10755-cov-5.737570_pt1 | contig 10755 bp, 10 predicted proteins | sample MGYA00580678_ERZ772960 | MGnify/ENA primary metagenome ERZ772960 (study PRJEB29015, sample SAMEA2737930) | human oral metagenome | biome: human oral; feature: human-associated habitat; material: dental | place: China | collected 2059 ...
TTTCTACATCCAGCGTTCCAATACCTGTTGGTTGATTAGCAAAGGCAAAAGCACGGAAATCTGTCAAAGGATACTCTATTCTTTGGCTTCCAGCAGTCAAAATCATAGCAGTGGAAGTGAAAGTAACAGTAGGTTTCTCAGACAGAGCAAAGTAAGTCTCTTTGCCATCTTTGTCACTTACTTTCACATAGTCAGCAGCAGAGGCAGAGAGTGTGCTCATAGAAGCTAACAGTGTAACAGCAAGCGAAAGAAATAAAGTTTTAATTCTCATGTTACTGATTCAGTTTATATTAATTTCTAATTGAGTGCAAAATTATAAAAAACCCCATTATAAAACAATACCCATTAATAGTGATTTTAACCCAAATTAGATAACCTAACAAAGAAAGATAAAATACAAGACAAATGTAAACTGATATGAAAAGTATGCGTCTTATACAAACAACTACTCCCATATTACTGACCATTGTAAACTATTTTCATGCAACTCAAAACCAGTATATGCTCTTTTGGCTTCTAAAAGACGCCTAATTGACTTGTAAAAGATGCCCTTTTCAAGTCTAACTAACGCCCTTTTGAAGTCCAATTAGGCACCTTTTACATTGCCTCTTTATAACTAACTGATTCCTTGGCGGTTACAAACCTACTTTTAATACGTATTTTTATCCTTGTTTGTAGGTATTCTATTTGAAATTATGTAATTATTTTTCACAACCTTGTTTGCGGATTTTCGAAGTATTAAAATGAAAAGTTTTTATGTCAGGGGATGATAATAGAATAGTCCATTGGGGGGGCTTAGGTATATTTTTACTTAATGAGTACGTTCGGTTCTTTCGTTAATGCTATACGAAAAGCATCTACACTTTTAACAGAAGAGCCCACTATAATCTATCAAACATGAGCCAAATATCAAGCACAAATCGCATCTCATCTATGTATAACAACAATAAAGGCTGAAATCCACAATCGGATATCAGCCCATTAGTATTAGGTATTGAAAGAGTAAACCTTACCTTATTTGTTAGGAAATAAGCGAGACCTACTATGTTAAGATTTGTCTTTGCTTCATTTCCAAGTATTTATTGATAACATCAATACTGAGTTTGTCTGGCGTTGTCAAAACACTATAGATACCATGCTGGCGAAGTGTTGATACGATCAAACGCTTTTCATTAGCAAACTTCTCAGCAATAACATGCTGGTAATATTCCTCTGTTGAGTGCTTCGGAGAACGAATATAATCATTCATTTCTGCATCTTCAAAGAAGACAACGAGTACACGATGCCACTGACTAAGCAACTTTAAGTAAGCCAACTGACGATTGAGAGCTGTCATACCAGAGAAGTTTGTGTAAATAACAAACAAACTACGCTTGCTAACTTGTTTATGTACATTGGCACATAAACCACTAAAATCACTTTCACCAAACTTCGTTTCCTGTGCATAAAGTGACTCTAAGAGAAGTTGCATCTGACCTGTTTGCTTCGAAGGAGCAACGAACGTGTCCATTTTATCAGCAAAGGTTATCAAGCCTGCCTTATCATCACGGCGCATAGCAACGTAGGACAACACTAAAGAAGCATTGATACTATAGTCCAGAAGCGTCATTCCACGAAACGATTGCTGCATAACACGTCCCTTATCAATAACCGAGAATATCTGCTGAGAACGTTCGTCACGATAGACATTCACCATCAACTGATTTCGACGCGCACTTGCCTTCCAGTTTATACTTCGGTATTCATCGCCTTTCACATAGTCTTTTATCTGCTCAAACTCTGTGTTATTACCTGCTCGACGAATACGCTTTATACCCATTTCGGTAAGGTTATTGCTTATCGCCAGAAGCTCATAGCGATTGAGCATCATATAAGAAGGATAGACCTTAACGTCTTCTGCGTTGCCCAAAGTATAACGACGTTCGACAAGTCCCAAGACAGTACGTGTGAAACAACGAATCTTACCAAAGGAGTAGACGCCACGCTTCATTGGTCTGAGCGTATAACGAATCGTATTCTTTCCCATCGCAGTTAGATGACTCTTATAGCTAATGTCTCTCCGTTGGAACACCTCTGGAGCCTCATCTATAACCGTCAACCATACAGGGAAGGAATACTTACTTTCCAGACTTATCTTGACAACATTCTTATCACCATTAGAGAAACGTTCTGAGCAGGTTCGCTTCGCTGTTATTCCACGACGATGATAGAGCATAACAGCATCCACCACAACCATAGCAGCAAAGATAAAGAGAAGTATCTTTGCGCCCATGAAAAGCTGTGGATATACATAGCCAAAGCCTGCGAGCAGAGTAAGGCTTGCTAATATAAAATAAAACCTTTTAGTAAGGAACATTTCTTCTTTATTTATTTGAGTGCTTCTCGGCTAACCTCATTACTTAGGTACTTCGACCTTGTCAATCAACTTCTGTGCAACCTTCAATGGGGTATATCCCTCCATTTCAGCCTCAGCAGTAAGGATAAGACGATGTTGAAGAATACTTGGCGTAACAAACTTGATGTCTTCTGGTGTTACAAAGTCGCGACCACCCAACAAAGCTGAAGCCTTAGCAGCATTGAGCATAGCCACAGAAGCACGTGGACTGGCACCGAGATAGACAGCCTTTGAGGTACGAGTCTGCTGTACGATGTTTGCAATATAGCGTAAAAGGCTCTCCTCTACGAATACTGTATCAAGCTTCTTGCGCATCTGCAGAAGTTCGTCAATAGTAAGTACTGGCTTAACATCTTCCAACTTGATGAGGTTTCGCTTCTCTTGATGACGCTTAAGGATATTCATTTCCTCATCAACAGAAGGATAACCCATGCTTATCTTAAAGAGGAAACGGTCGAGTTGAGCCTCTGGTAGACGATAAGTACCTTCCTGTTCTACTGGGTTCTGTGTCGCAATGATTGTATAAACATCGCTCATAGAATGAGTAGTACCATCAATCGTCACCTGACGTTCCTCCATTACCTCGAAAAGAGCTGCCTGTGTCTTGGCTGGAGCACGGTTGATTTCATCTACAAGGACGAGATCTGAGAACACAGGACCTTCATGAAAGTCAAACTCAGAAGTCTTCATATTGAAAACAGTCGTACCGAGTACATCACTTGGCATGAGGTCTGGCGTGAATTGAATACGACTAAAACGTGCATCAATCAGGCGAGACATCAGTCGTGCCAACAAGGTCTTAGCAACACCAGGCACACCTTCTATCAGCACATGACCATCTGCAAGAATCGCTGTTAACAACAGAGCAACTGCCTCCTGCTGCCCAACAACAACCTTACTTATCTCTCCTCGCAACTGCATTACCTTTTCACTGAATGCAGTAAGGTCGGTTCTTTCTTCTTTATACTCTTCCATCTTATTTATTGTTTACTCTTCAATTACATTGTTCTTTTGATCATCCATTGCGTTTATAGCTTATTGATTATCATATCCATACCGTCTATTGTCTTTCGCAGAGCTGCATCTTTCAGTTCATCATTACCCTGCAAATAACGTTCGACACGGTCAAGTATCATTCGCACTTCAGCCTCTGGCATTCCTGTTCGAATGGCTATCTGTGCTATATTCTCCTTCCTTGACTCAACATCTTCGACATCTATCATCGTCATACGGCGTAAGGTCTCGCCAAAGTAACTATACTTTTTCTGCAGCAAGTCTCGATTAATATGCTTCTGATGATAAAGGGTACCAATCAACTTCACGAACTCTAACGAACGATTAGCTGGCTCCTCTACCACCGGGATAACGCGTTGTCGTCTACGTGCATAGAACACACAGAAGAGTAAAAGTCCACCTAAGGTGAGATAGATAGCCCATCGTAGCGGCTCATTTTGCAACCAGAAGCGTAGTGGAGTATTCGTTTCAAATTCCGTATAAGGACCGTATGCTTCAGTGCGGATAATAGGTAAGCCTCTAAACTGCGACATCAAACGGAAAACGAGTTCGTTTGTTTCAGTATCAAGGATGCCATAATTGGTCATCAATAATGGTTCACAAGAAAGGAAGAGTTCTCCCTTTCCTCGTTTAATGCTAACTATACGTGGATCCCAATAGCCTTCTGTAGAGTCAGAATACTCCTTAGGGACCCAGCCGCTAAGCAAAGTATCACGCGTAACTTTCCCTTCTACCACTACATTACTACCTGTCATTGCAGAATAGACATGGTATTCTTTTTCCTGATAAGGCAACTGTCGAGGGAAAACTAAGGTATCATAAGGAATTGACTGATTCGCAATGGATGACTTAACCTCCATAGGAGAGAAACTATTCTGCCCATTAATAGATATTTGCAAATCAGGATATAGAGAATCAGGCTCAATATCAGACGCTGCAATAAACACCTTATTACCAGCTTTCAACAGTCTATCCAGTGCGCGAATATCCGTTGCAGAAGGGCTAAAACGGTCTGTTTGAATTAAGAAGGCATGCGGTTTCTTACCATATCCATCACGTTCCAACTGTGCTATTGTTTTCTTTGTCACCTCATATCCTGCAGGAACAGACTTCTCCATCAGTGAGTCGAACACCGCACAACCAAATGGTTGCTTATCGTAATGATTAAAGGTAGGCTCCCAAACAAACTTTGAAGGCGCATTCCACTCTAATAGGAATACAAAGACAAGGAAGCCAGCTACGAAGAACCAAAACCTTTTGTTCATCCTTGACCTCCTTCCTTTATCTTGCTTTCCAAGTCTGTCATCAGCTTTACCAACTCCTCCGAAGCCTGATAATTACCATATCTCACACGCATAAAAGCTGTTGTCATTCGTTCAAAGTCTACAGATAGGAACTCACGAGTGTATTGAGTTGGGGTCTTATAGAGCTGCCAACTAATCTTATTACCATCTGACAACCAACGAAGTGTGCGCAGATAGACAATTCGAACAGCCTTGTAATAATCCTTCTGTGCCATTGCTTTGGCATAGACAGCCTCAAAGTCTACGCCATAGATATTGTCTTCTTCATCATTTTCATTCGTCACCTTACCCGCTCTACCGAAGAGTTTGAATTGATAACGGTACAAAATGAAAGCGATTAGGGCAATAATAGCAAGTGCAAGAATAATGTAGATTACTATACGGAAGTCCCCCTTGCCTCGAATACTAAATAAATCAGAGAGGAACTCGCCTATCTTTGACATCAGCCAATCCCACCAATCAAGTTCAGGTGCCTGCAACTCTCGCGCATAGTTGTACGCTTCATCAGTACGATACTGATGAAGTAACGCAGAATCACACGACAAAGTATCACTTAATGGCTGTAACATAGGACTGAATTATCAGAGTTTACCGAAGTTATCAATATCTGTATCTTTCTCTGCTAACTCCTCAAAGTGCTGTATGTCGTCCTCTACAGAGAAGCCATCTTCCTCCTCTGCGATACTTCCATAGTGAAAAGCCAAGGCAAAGGTAGAGATTGTCATCGTAAGATACATACCGAAATTCATGAATACGGATGACAAATAAACGAAGAAACTATACACCGGACTTGCTGCAAAAGAGCTCTGAGTGGTATCAGTAGCCAGTAAAACTGACTTCACAACAGTCAATATATACCAAGGAATTGATGTGAATGAAGACAGGATGTTAGTTAAGAATCCTATCACAAACATCAAGCCAAACAATGACCAGAATGAATGGAAGCCAAGTTTTAAACCACGAGTTATTGAGCTAAACAACGTTTCCTCATCTTCAAAAACATAGACAGGTAACGCCATAGAAACAGGCAAACAGCATACTACTAACGCAAGAATTGGTATAACGGCCAGTATCGGTGCACTTGTGATTGCAGCAAAAGAAATGATAAGAACCAAAACTACGATAAACAGAGCTACAAGAACCACGGTCATTAACAACGAGCGTTTAATCACCTGAATGATTATAGGTTTTAAGTCGCTCAGTGTCGTATTACGAAGTCTATTTGGACTCTTATGGTAGTATTTCACCATACTATAGCAGATTCCAGCCAACAAGGTAGAACCTATCAGCAGACAAATACCATATCCCACATACGAAGCACCGAATCTAAGGAGCATCCCCTGTGTCACGTCTACATCCTCCCCCATATCGAAGGTATTGGTATAATCAGGTGCTAAGACCTTCATCATCATCTCCATAGCGAAGCCTTGTACCAAACAAAGCGGCAAGAGTAGATAGGTACATGCACGCAACAAAAACTTAAAGTTCTCACGAATAAACTCAAAAATCGCTGAGAACTTCTCGCCGAAACTACGAACTTGATAAAGTTCAATCTTTGGTCTTTCTATTTGCATTTTCTAAATGATAATTACGCTTATAAGGTAAGTAAATAAAATAATACACGACAAACGCCAATGATACAAGTATAATACCAATGCGGATAAAGTCATTCAACTCGGTATGACGAGTTATAAATCCTTCAATAAAACCTGCCATGATAAAGATGGGGATGGTTCCTACAACAATCTTCATTCCCCTCTTTGCACCACGTTGAAAGCTGACCAAACGTGAGTAAGTTCCTGGGAAAAGCCAACCATTACCGATTGCCAAGCCTGCAGCACCTGCCACAATGATTGCTGAAAGTTCCAACGTACCGTGCAACATCGTGGCTAAAAGACTTTCGCCTAATAATCCATGCTGATAAAAGAAAGTATCAAAACACCCTACCATGATACCATTTCGGAATAAAAGAAAGCCTGACATAAAGCTTGTCAATACGCCCGAAACAAACACATTAAACGACACCATGATATTGTTCAGCGTAATACCAATAAACATACCTCCCTCTTCTTCAGTGCCATATACGCCCATCGGCTCACCCTTCGCTATATTCTCAAGGGTCATATCCATATAGCCGTCGCCAAGTATCAAGCGTGGGAAGGACTCGTCTCCTAAGGTAGAAACAACACCAATCAGTACACTCACCATAAAAATAATGAATGAGAGAAGCAGTAACTTACGCTCTTTCCACATCACGTCAGGCACCTCCTGCGTCCAGAAAGTCACCAAACGCGACCACTTCTCCCGTTTATTACGGTAGATTTCATTATGAAGTGCAGAAGCAAGTTTGTTGAGATAGATGGTAATACGTGAATGAGGATAATGTGTCTGCGCAAAAGCGAGATCGGCTGTAAGCTCAGTATAAGCATCAGCCAACTGGTCAGGCATCTCAAACTTGACATTATCTATCATGCCTTCCATTGCCCGCCACTTCTCAATATTATTGCGTATGAAAAGAATCTCTTTCATGCAAAGTCCACACGTAATTTACACATTATTATCATTTACGCAACAAATTTAGAGTTTTTTTCTTACATTTGCAACAGAAACAACATTTAATTATCAAGAAAATGCCCGAAGCCAATATCATAACAGGCCAGTACGTCCAGATAAGTCAGTCGCCGGCAAGTTTAGGAGAGCGTATCGTTGCACAAATCATTGATGACTTCCTAATTATCTGCTATCTGGTTGGTGTAACGCTCCTAATAGCTGAATTGAACCTTACTTTTTTCTCAAATGAATTGTTCTTTCTATTAGCTATCTACCTTCCTGCCATCTTTTACCACTTCCTTATGGAACTTTTCAACCATGGGCAAAGTGTTGGTAAGATGGTGATGCGTATCCGTGTTGTGAAGAAAGACGGCACAACACCGGGCATTGGTGACTTTTTTATGCGTTGGCTTCTGCAACTTGTCGACCTTGGGTTTTCTGGTGTTGGCGCACTTGTCATTCTTATCTCTAAGAATTCACAACGTCTCGGCGACCTTGCAGCAGGAACAATGGTCATCCAACTCAACGATTATCGCAAGATTCAAGTCTCACTTGACGAGTTCTATTACCTTGATAGAAAGTATAAACCTGTCTATCCACAAGCTGAAGACCTCTCTCTTAACCAGCTTGATGTCATCCAACGTACCCTCAACTCTGAATACGGATACGAGCGTGAACGTCGTATTGCTTCCCTTGCTGAGAAAGTGCGAACGCACCTCAACATCTCTGATAACAATACTGCTGACGAGAAGTTCCTTTATACTATCGTACGTGATTACCAGCATTTCACGTTGGAAATAATATAAAGAAATTGGGAAAAGAAAGTATAAGACAGCATGGGAATCTAACAGAACTGTGCTGTATAACCTTCATATTTGTGCCTTACACTATCCTATTATAACGACAAGAACAAAACGTTTTACCCATTATCTTCCGCTGTGTTATTACTCAGCACATGATGTGCGGATGCCCAACACACATGGTGCTCATGCCTAACACATGATGTGCGGAGCATTAATCACATCGCTATTGGTTATCAAAACAAGCACTACTGATTGTTAGAAAAGAGTTATGATGACGTCTCTCAGAAAAAAGATAATAGCTATTGGAGGTGCATTGGCTTACCCATCCATAAGTCTAACACCTAATATAACAAGAGAACACTTCTCTGGGAAGTGGGTACTTGTGACGGGTGCATCGCATGGAATAGGGAGAGCATTAACCGAAAAACTAATTAGTGCAGGTGCAAATGTCTTCCTCATTGCTCGAAGTGAAGCGGACTTACGCCTCTTATGTGCCAAGGCTAAGCAAATGGGTAACAGTGCAGACTATTGCGCAATAGACCTAAGAGACAGGGAAAAGTTGGAACAGCTTTGCCAAAAACTAAGGGAAACACTACCACGGTTAGATTACTTCTTTTGCAATGCGGGTAAATCTATCCACCGCAAGATCAATGATGCGCAGGACCGCCTACACGACTATGACCGTACAATGGACCTCAACTATCGTTCCTTGGTTGCGCTATCATTAGCTATCTTACCTGCCTTGAAGGCAAGCAAAGGGCGTATCATCTATTCTTCATCAGTGAGTACACTCTACCCAATGGCACCGGGCTGGTCGGCTTATCATGCTTCAAAAAGTGCTGCTAACACATGGTGCGAAACGGCAGACAGCGAGTTTGCACCGTTAGGTGTTCACGTGCAGATAGCTTATTTACCCTTGGTTCACACTGCGATGTCAGATGTCAACGAACAATACAAGCACTTACCTGCATACACACCAGCTGATGCAGCCAATATTTTATTGAAACTCGCCATACGGAAGGTCAGGACTTATAAACCTTGGTGGGCAAAGTTTTCTGCCCCAATAGCCTATCTCTTTGCTCCGATTATCCACCTATATTATAAGCGATTGCCATGAGAAGAAAGAATGAAGCTATCCTTTCTATCCTCTATCGCTTACACATAATCTCACCAAAGGGCATATTTGTGTGGGCTAAAAGCCTCATCTATGAAGGCATCAGCCTAATGGCGCTGCTCCGTTTTGAGGCTCATTTCTATCCGCATCGTTGTGCTATCACTGACGAGAAGCAATCTCTAAGCTATCAAGAACTCTATGTTCGTACGCGTCAACTCGCTGAAATTCTTCACACGGAATATCATCTACAACCTAAAATGAGTGTGGCTTTGCTTGGACGTAACAGTCTTATTTTGACTCTCCTGCTGCATGCGCTTTCACGATTAGGCATTCGCACTACCTTATTAAGCACCGATTTGGGAACAGAACAGATAATAGCTGATTTGCAGAAGTACCATTACCACCTTATTATATATGATTCAGACATCCAACAGATACCAACGAAACTTCCCTGCGTGGCTATTACAACTGAGAAGATAAACGACATCCTTTTAGATAAGCATTCTCAAATAAAGAAAAGAAAACTCCCTAAAATCTGGCGAGGGAGAGAAATCGTCATTCACTCTGGAGGAACAAGTGGTAAATTCAAGACCATAGCTCATCGTCCTTCTCTCACCTCTTTTCTCCCTCCACTGTTTGCCTTACTGCGCGACATCAGAATCTATCAATATGAGCGTGTGCTGATATCCCTGCCTTTTTATCATGGTTTTGGACTTTCAACGCTTATCATCTCCTTGCTTATGGGTAAGAAGATATGTCTACAAAAACGCTTTGATGCTATTAAAACCTTAGAGATTATTCAGCGTGAACAGATAGAGGTCATGCCGATTGTTCCTGCTATGCTCTCACGTTTTTGGCAGATTGAAAATGCAAAGGAGAAGATGAAGAGCCTACGCTGTCTGATAAGCGGTGGCGACAGACTGCCTAAAAGCCTCATCGACACGACCCATAAAGAAATAGGAGAGGTACTCTTTAACCTTTATGGTACGTCTGAAGCAGGATTCTTTATGCTTGCTAATCCTAAAGAATTAGCTTCTTTCAAAGAGACTACCTTAGGGAAACCTATTCGAGGAGTCGACTGTAAGGTAAAAGACTGTAATCGTCAAGGGATAGGAACACTTTGGGTTCGTTCTCGTTGGGCAATGCGAGGGCTGCGAAATCAATGGCAAAATACAGGCGATTTAGTCTCACAGAATAGCGAAGGTTACTTCTTTCATCATGGGAGAGCCGACCGAATGGTGGTCTGTGGAGGTGAGAACGTTCAGCCCGAACACATCGAACAGGTACTTCTCTCCCACCCTATGATTATTGCTGCACGTGCCTTTACCGTTCCCGACCCTAACTTTGGCAATGTCATCCACACAGAAATAGAATGTACACCAAAGGCAACACTAACAGAGGCAACACTCCTCGACTGGCTCCGCCCACAACTGTCACGGGCAGAAATACCACATAGCATCCGCTTCAAAACCATTGAAATGCTCTCAACAGGTAAGCAGAAGTTGCATTAAAAATGCTCCGTCTTAACTCCAAATACAAACAGTTCTGAGTTCTTTTCATGATAAAAAAGAATTA
>ERZ772960.3394-NODE-3394-length-10741-cov-2.757346_pt1 | contig 10741 bp, 9 predicted proteins | sample MGYA00580678_ERZ772960 | MGnify/ENA primary metagenome ERZ772960 (study PRJEB29015, sample SAMEA2737930) | human oral metagenome | biome: human oral; feature: human-associated habitat; material: dental | place: China | collected 2059 ...
TAGCTCCATTTCTTTAAATCCCTCTTGGTTTTTATATTCCACATCATTTAGCTTATATATACAAACAGCAAGATTATCTGTTTGATTAAGGGCTGATTTTATATGAAGCCTTATGTAGGCATTATTTAAATTTATATCTTTTATTATTTCGCTACTATCTTGCATACTAGGATTACTTAAACTATGCTCTAGTTTTAGTTTATTCTCTTTTTTTATGCACCTTAGCGAAGAGCCTGTGTTACTTAGGCAGTTTGGCACTAGATCTTGCATTACAGCGTAGTGATCATTCATACTTTTTAGACTAAGTGCTGATCTTGGTACATAAGCTACTATGACGCATGGGATCCTAGCTGAGCAGCCTACTATCGGCGAGTTTATAAAATCAACATCAAGTATCACACCTTGATCGTCTGATCTTATGCTCCTACCTGCCCTACTTTTTAAGATCACATGACCGCCATGTGGGCAAATGATAGTGTCGTCCTCTATGACAGGGCATGAAGTCGCAGTAGATGAAATTTCTTTAGATTGATTATCTTTTTGTAAATTTTGCCTTTGGTTTAAATTTGAAAGAGCCTCTTTAGTCTTTTTGCTCATTGGTTTTAGATCAATATTTAGACTCTTATTTAATAGTGAATAATTTAATATATTTGCTTGAGAATTTCTATAAGCAACATTTAGCCTTCCTATATCTTTATCCTCATCTCTTGGCTGATGAGTAAAATTTAGAGGTATATTCTCGTCACTATTATATTTTTCGTCTTTAAAATAAAGTGGATAATCCTCCTCTTCATTGGCTTTAGACAAAAGAGCAGAGTTTAGATATATTCTTTGATTCATATTTTTACTATCTAGCTTAAATATCTCCTTTAATACCTCAACATCGACTATACTTTTATCCACTGCACTTACACTAAGAGTATCGTTATTTTTATAAAAGATACTTCCCACGCTCTCATTCATAAGAGCTTTTATATCATCGGTTGCTGCTTTATTATTGTAAGCTACATCATCATTATTTTGAGCGGATTTATTATTAGCTATTACTATTGCTTCATCGCTAGAGCTTATATTCTTAGAGTCTATGCTAGCTAAAAAATTTTCATTTTCTTTTAGCTTTGCTAGATCCGCATATTTTAGATTTATTATGCTCTTTAGCATATCTATTCTATCTTTTACAAAGATGCTAGCCTCTGCTATATCCACTCTATTATCTCGTAGTATCGTTATATTTTTATAGATGTTTTTGCTATAAGAGAAGTATTTACCAAGCTCATTTACATCTATCTTTTTTTCAAATACAAATAAATTCAAAGCACAAATAGCCACTAGCATATCTATATCACCAGCTCTAGCATCACTTACTATCTTTGTCGCATCTAGTTTATCTAGATCATCTATATCTAGTATCTTTACTAGATGTGCTTCTTTGTTGCTATTTTTATCAAATATTTTATATACGCCATTTCTTATATCTTTATAATACTTTTCTATTACTCTATTATTGTTTGAACTGTCTCTATAATTAGAAAACAAAGCTTCTTTAGCGTATTTATTTAAATATTTTTCTACATCTGGATTAATTTTACAATCTTCCCATTTTTCTTTTTCTTTAAGAAGCAACTCTATCCTATCTATATTATCTGGATTCAATATCTTAAATGGCAAAATAAAAATATGAGTTGAAATCAACTTTTCTGTTTGTTCTTGTTTCTCACTCTCTTCTGAATTCTTACTTTTTTCACTATCTATTTCTTCTTTTTTATGATTTTCCATTTTTACCTCTCTAAAAAAATACTTGCTTCTCCATATTAAGAATTTATAATTTCTTCTAATTTTTTTATTTTTTCTTTTGTTTTTTTACTAGGTTTTTTATCATTTTTTAAATCTGATAAAAATAATTTTGCTATTTCTTTTTTTTCTTCACCTTCAAATTTTTCTATAGCCTTATCGATTACTGAATAACTCTCCTGTACCGCCACACCCCAATTGCTTCCGTTAAACATGGCAAATTCTATTACAGTTTCTTTCTTCCCGCACTTATAAAAAAACACTATACTTAATGCCGACAAAAGAACTGTTAATATACATATAAATCTAATCTTCTTTGAGATTTTCACAACTCACCTCTGCCGATTGCCCATATCGCAAGCTGTGTCCTATCTCGCAATTCCAGTTTATCAAGTATATTTGACAAATAGTTTCTTACAGTCCCTTCTGAAAAGCTTAAGTCCTTTGCTATTTCCTTATTGCTTTTTCCCTTAGACACTTCCCTTATTATAGTCCATTCATTTTTTGTAATCATTTTTATGTTCTCTGCCGGTACATATATCGTTTCATTATTTACTGCAAGCTTTGAAAAAAATCTTAAAACCTTTGAGGCAATATCAGGATTTATCATTGCCTGACCTTGATACACCGTATTTATAGCCTCTATAAGGCTGTCCATACTTATTCCCTTTAAAAGATAACCGCTTGCACCGTACTTCAGTGCATTGAATACATATTCATCATCATCAAACGTAGTAAGTATGATTATCTTTATATCAGGGTAACCTTCCTTTATAATCTTTGTACAGGATACGCCGTCAAGTCTCGGCATTCTGATATCAAGAAGTATTATATCCGGTCTTTTTTCTCTAACACTTCTTATTACCTCAAGCCCGTCACAAACAGCATCTGTTACCTCTATATCCGGTTTACTTAAAAGGATTATCTTTAAACTTTCTCTTATCAGCTCCTGATCATCTGCAATTAAAACTTTAATCATATTCCTCTCCCCATCTTATCGGTATCATAGCTTCCACAATGAAGCCGTTCTCACTTCTGAAGTTTACTTGCCCTTTCAGCATATTTACTCTTTCTCTGATATGCCTTAAGCCAAACCCCGCTTCTATCTTCTCACAACCTATTCCGTCATCATGAATCATAAGTCCGATACTTCCGAAATTTTTCTTTACCGCAACTTCTATATTTCCGGCATTTCCATGCCTTATAGCATTTGTTAAACTCTCCTGTATAATCCTATATATAGCCATTTCCTCATCTTCGTCAAACTTCAAATTGCTGTCCTCACAGTCAAATATTATATTCACACCGGCAACTCTCCGTGTATTTTCCACAAGCTCCTCTATTGCACTTTTTAAATTCAATCTGTCGGGAGCATCAGGTCTTAATGAGCTCACACTCATTCTGATATCTTTTATACTGTTTCTGCTGACTTTTGATAATAAATCAAGCTGGTTTCTAAGCGGAGTTCTTTCATCTCCTGCCAGTGCTATACAGGCATCAATCCCTGCCGCAAGACCTGTAAGCGTATGCCCTAAAGTATCATGTATTTCTCTGGCGATACGGTTTCTTTCTCTAATCTCCGCAAGCCTTGCATTGTCAGTCAAAGACTTTTCAAGTTCCACATTTGCCTTTTGCAGATCCAAGTTTGCTGTTTCAAGCTTTTTATTAAGTTCAAGGTTTTTCTCTATAATTTCTTCTTTATTTACTATGATACTGATACAGCATAGTACAAAACATATAACAGTCATCAAATTGAGTACATTATATACAAAAAATATCACTGTCTGTAACCCCACACTACAGACTTTTATATAAGTGGAAATATCGTATATATTTACAAACAATTTTACAAGTTCATGTGTTGTACATAAATAGCTTACAGTAGCAATCACAATAACTATCGGCATATGTTTATTTTTCTTCAGATAAATCAGTGCATTGGCAAATGTCCAAAGTAAAATACCGTTATAGTTAAAGTTTAACAATGTAATACATATCAATTCTAAAATAAACTCAATCATAATTGACAGAAATATAATTCCCGTATCATTTATGTTGCTATAACTTCTTATGCTGAAAGTTACTATAATACATATAGATGAAATAACTGTAAATATAAATATATAAAGTGTATTACCCGGTATATTCATTGCCCCTGACAAAAACAGTTTTGCCTCATGTATATCTATAATTCTTTCAGTAATTATCCATACAAAACCTGAAGTCAGAACCATAGTTGCAACGGCTACAGTGAGCATCAGCTCAAGTATCGTATTTATTTTTAAACTTCCTATGCTCTTCATATTCATTGCCACTTTGAGATATCAAATTTGGCTATATTGCCTGCATTTATCAGATCTACGTCTATATAAATATCAGACTCCACTTCTCTTTCGGCTAAATAATCATACGCCACTTTGGATGCTTCCTTGCCCATATATATGGGATGCTGTGCTACGGTAGCCGTAAAAAGTCCCTGCTTTATAAGCTCTTTTGCATCCGGTGAACCGTCCACTCCGTAAATCAAAATCCTTTTTTCGCTTTTCTCACGTAATGCCGCAATTGCACCTATTGCCGTAGGGTCATTCAGTCCGAAAATAACATCTATATCCTTATTATTCGTTTTCAAATATTCTTTCATAGCTTCATTTACAGTCTCTATCTCACTGACACCGTCAATTTCATCCACTATCTCATATTTCGGCTCATTTGATATAGTATCTATAAATCCCTGCCTTCTTTGAACCATAGATGAAGCAATAAGGTTTGCCACAATAAGTATTTTGGCTCCGTCAGGCTTTTTATTTATCAAATCCTTTGCCAACAATACTCCTGCTTTATAGTTATCTGATTGAATGGCACTTATCACTCCCACTCTGTTATCCACATCAGTATCCAACAAAATCACAGGAACTCCCCTTTTCTCACATTCATATAAGGCACTCTCTATCCCGCTTCTATCTACCGCATTGGCAAATAAAATATCAATGCCTTCATTTAACATATCTGTAATCTGTGCATTCTGCCTTTCCTGACTCTGTGCCGGGTCTCTGGTTATAAGTATATCACCGTTTGCCTCAATAGTATCTCTTAAATTTTCATTAAGTACATTAAAATATGGATTGTTCATAGTCATATATGTTGAACCGAATATGATTTTCTTATTTTTACTTTTATATTTTGCCAAAATTATTAACAAACACAATAAAAAAACATATGCTAAGAGCATAAAAAATACTCTTAGCTTAGTTCCACCGTTTTTTTTCATTATTTACTCTTTTTTAAATTCCTGATATAGTCAATAAATACCGCAAGCAGTATAACAATACCCTTTACAACTGTCTGCCAGAAAGAGTTTACATTCATAAGATTAAGTCCGTTACTCAAAATTCCTATAATAAGCGCACCTACAAGTGTACCTCCAAGCTTTCCATATCCACCCGACATGGAAGTTCCGCCTACCACTACCGCAGCTATCGCATCCATCTCCGCACCGTCACCTGCTGTAGGCTGTCCGGAATACATACGTGAAGCGAGGATAACTCCTGCAAGTCCTGCCATAAGTCCCGAATAAGTATACACCATGAATTTTACTTTTGAAACACTTATACCTGAAAACTTTGCCGCAAGTGTATTTCCGCCTACCGCATATATATATCTTCCGATTTTTGTTCTGTTCATTATAAGTACAGATATTATAAATATTATTATCATTATAATAACAGGTACAGGGAAAATTCCTATATATCCGGCTCCTATCCACTGCCATTCTTTAGATACCACTCTTACAGGTGAACCTCCTGTATATACTCCGGAAAGTCCTCTTGCAATATTCATTGTAGCCAATGTCACGATAAATGGAGGTATTGTGGTTCTTGAAATAACAAATCCGTTAAATGCACCTATTATAATTCCGATAAGCACTCCGATAATCATTGCCAAATATATATTCATACCATATCTGGATACACAACCGGCAGCAAACACTCCTGAAAGTGCTATTACCGAACCTACAGACAAATCAATACCGCCAAGTATTATTACCATTGTCATTCCACATGCAAGAAGCATATTTGTAGATATCTGTCTAAGGACATTAAAAACATTCTTTGTTGTAGGGAATGAGCTGCTTGTTGCAGGAAATACCGTAAGGAATATTGCAAGTACCAGCAATGCAATAATGATTCCCATATTCTCTTTGAAAAAATTTAATGCCTTCATATTATTTGATTTTTTCACTTTTTACCTCCATTATATAGCAGCCAATGCCATAATACTTTCCTGTGATATTTCTTTGTGGTCTATACAACCTCTTATCATTCCTGCCGCCATAACATATACCCTGTCGCTCATATTTATTATTTCAGGCAATTCGGAGGATATCATAATGATTGAAACTCCCCTTTTTACCAACTCATTCATTATTTTATATATCTCCGATTTTGCACCTACATCTATTCCCCTTGTAGGCTCATCCAGTATAAGAATCTTCGGATTTGTCGCAAGCCACCTTCCAATCATCACCTTTTGCTGATTTCCGCCGGAGAGATTCCCAATGACCTGCTCCTGTGAAGGTGTTTTTGTAGCCATCATATCTATATATTTCTGAGTTATCTCAGTCTCTTTTTTGGAATTTACATTCAGATTTTTTATAAATTCATCCAGTACCTCAATCGTGGTATTGTATTTTATATCCTGAAGTAAATAAAGCCCCTGTTCTTTTCTGCTCTCAGGCACAAGTGCCAGTCCGTTTTTTATAGCATCCTTGGGATTTTTTATGCCGACCTTTTTACCCTCTATATATATATCCCCGACCATATCTTTTGAAAGCCCGAATATTGCCTGCATAGCCTCACTTCTGCCTGCACCTACAAGTCCGGCAAAACCTATTATTTCTCCCTTTCTTAACTCAAAACTTACATTCTTTACCTTATCACCGTCCTTTAGATTCTCCACCTTTAAAACCACATCTTTTGTAGGCATAAAATCTCTTACATAGTAATTTGTCAAAGTTCTTCCAACCATCATGGATATAAGTTCATCCTTATCAGTTTCCTTTACCACCTTGGTTCCTACATACTCTCCGTCTCTCATTACACTTACTCTGTCACATATTTCTTCAAGTTCGCTCATCTTATGTGATATATATATGATACCCACGCCCTTCTTTGTCAAATCTCTCATTATCTTAAAGAGATTTTCCACCTCTCTGTCACTTATAGAAGATGTAGGTTCATCCATAACCAGTATTTTGGCATTTACAGATACCGCCTTTGTTATTTCCACCATTTGCTGTTTTGCTATAGGCAGATTCATAACAAGTTCTCTTGAATCTATATCCATACCCAAATCATCCAATATCTTCCCGGCATCCTTTTCCATTTTTGAGATATTTACACTAAAGCCCTTTCCTGACTCTCTTCCAAGATAAATATTTTCCGCCACACTCATATATGGCACCAGTACAAGTTCCTGATGGATTATCGCAATATTGTTTTTTGAGGCATCATGCACCGATTCTATAGATACCTTTTTGCCCTCAATCTCTATCTCACCTTCATCAAGACTGTATATTCCGCCCAGTACTTTTATAAGCGTTGATTTACCCGCACCGTTTTCTCCAAGCAGTGCATGCACTTCTCCGGCCTTTAGTTCAAAGTTTACTTTATCTAAAGCTTTAACTCCCGGAAAACTTTTAGATATATTTTTCATTCTCAATAAAATATTGTCCGCCACTGTTTCACCTGCTTTTATTTTAAATAAGGCACCCGAAAGGATGCCCCAAAATTATAATTAATATTTTTCCGATACTTTGTCTGAAATATTATTGCCAGCCGTCTGTTCCGTACTGTGCAACATTATCTGATGTAATAAGGAATGTTTCCACAGGATATCTTGCCTCAACCTGTTTTCCTTCCACATAGTCATACATTATCTGAACCGCCTTCTCAGCTATTGAAACCGGAGACTGTGCACCGGTTCCCTCTATCAAAGAATTACCTGATGCAAGCTCTGATTTGATATCCGGTGAACCGTCTACACCGTAAATCATACACTTTTTGATACCTGCCGCATTTGCAGCCGCCAATGCTCCGAGAGCTGTAGGATCATTACCTCCGAATATTGCCACCACATCAGGATTTGACTGTAATAAATCCTCTGCAATACCCATTGCAACCTGAAGATTTCCCTTTGCATCCTGTTGTGCCACCACTTCAAATCCATGACCCTTTATTGCATCCATAAATCCGTTGGTTCTGTCTACTACAGACTGCATTGTAGGTGAATCAAGAACTATAATCTTTCCACCGTTAGGTGCCTTCTTAACAAGGTCCTCTCCTACCACCTTTCCCGCATTGTAGTTATCAGATCCTGTATAGGAAACCAAATATGACATATCACCTACTTCAGTATCAAATCCTACCATCGGCACTCCTGCTTCCTTAGCCAAATCAAGTGCAGGTATAATGCCCTGTGCATCAACAGGATTCATAAACAAACCGTCAAGCTTTTGTGAAAGCATATCCTCTACTTGTGAAATCTGCTTTGTAACATCATTTCCCGGATCCGTTACAATAAGCTCATCTCCCTTTGCCTCTACAAGTTCCTTAATCTTATCCTGAATGGTAACGAAAAAAGGATTTGTTCCGTCCATACAGGTGTATCCGAACTTATAATGTTTCTTTTCACCGCTCTGGCTCTCGCTTTTTTCTGCCACAGTGGTCTCTTTGCTCTCTCCTTCAGATGAAGTCTTTGTATCCTTACCGCCTCCACATGCTACCAAACTTCCAGCCATCATAAGTGCCAATGCACCTGCCATCAATCTCTTTTTCATAAACTCTCCTTTTTTACTTTATTGTATAGTAATAATAACAATATCAGGGAATTATTATAATTGTTTTTTGTAATAAACATCAGATGACAATTGTCATATAAAAGCATCGGATTTAGAAACTCTATCTATTTTTAAATATTCTTATTGCATCCTTATATGTCTTTATCATGCTCTGCCTTAAGCTTACCAATATATCATGTGAATATATATTTACGCTTGTACTTTCCACCATTTGCTTCACCGCATCACCTGCATATTTTGCGGCATAGGTATAAAAGTTGATTTTTCTTACCCCGCAGTCTATACATTTTCTAAAGTCCGCATCGCTTATACCTGAACCGCCATGCATTACCACAGGAATGCCTGTACTCTCTCTGATTTTTTTTATTCGTTCAAAATCAAGTTTCGGTTCACTCTTATATATGCCATGAACCGTTCCGAAAGAAGCTGCAAGTGCATCTATTCCGGTCTCACCTACAAATAATTTTGCCGCTTTAGGGTCGGTATATTCCCCCAAAATATTTTCATTATCTCCTTCAGCACCCATTGCACCGAGTTCGGCCTCTATACTTGCACCGTATTCATTTGCAAGAGAAGTTACATATCTTGTATTTGCAACATTTTCACTGAAAGGAAGTGCCGACCCGTCATACATTACGCTTGTAAAGCCAAGATCCAATGCCCTTTTTATCTCATCAAAGTTATCTCCATGGTCTAAATGCACACATACAGGTACTTTGCTTTCATCCGCCGTCATTACCATCACTTTTCCTATAGTATCAAGAGGAATGTACTTCCCATGTGCTATATTGGCAAATTGTAATATCACCGGTGTATCTTCTTCCTGTGCCGCCTCTATGACTGCCATTATACCCTCAAGTGATGTTACATTAAATGCAGCTACAGCCATATTTTTACTCTCGGCTATATCTAAAATGTTTTTTAATGTTATTAACATTTTTTCCCCCTATTCTTTGATAAAATCCTGTGTCTCCCAATTATTTCTTATCTTTTCTTCAAGCTCATTTATACTTAGCAATCCGCTGAAAGTGTCATACTCGGTAATGCACACAGCACCTGTTCCTGCCGCTATTTTGGCAGCATCCTTTGGCTTATAACCGTTTATAATTCCATAAAGAAATGCCGCTATTGAAGTATCTCCCGCACCTATGGCAGACTTTATCCTGTCAGGCTTAAAACTCTTTTGAAAATATGAAATATTGTCCCACTCACAATCCAGTCCGAGTTTGCCTGAAACACCGTCGGCTGTACATAAATACATACCTGCCGCACCGCATTTTATAAGAAGTATCGATGCGCCGAATCCCATCACCTTTTTTGCAAGAGGCAGTATATCTTTATTGAGACTTAAACACATACATACATCCTCCTCCCCGGCTCTTTCAAGTATTTTCTTATATGCTTTTTTATCCACCATATATAAAAGCTCCTCAAAGCTCGGCTCGAATATATCCACATATGGCAACACCTGTTTTAGAATTTCTTCCCAGTCAAGTCTACCTGCCTTACTTTCAGGATCAATTGCGGCAACATCCAAACTTGTGATAAGTCCGGCTTTTTTTATACCTTTATACATTTCTATCAAATCTCTTGCATCATCTGTATAAAAACCTTCCATCAATGTAGGATACCCGAAATGAAAAAGATAACCGTCCTTTATACTGTCCATATCAAGGTCTGAAAGTTTGAAAGTATCATTGGTTCCCGGAAAGTGCAAAAAGCTTCTGTCAAAACCGGGCGGTGCTATCACTATTGTATAGGAAGTATCCTCACTGTCAGATACTATAAAGCTTGTTTTTGCTCCCTTTTCCATACATTTTTCCATTATCTGACGCCCGAACTCATCATCTCCCACTTTTGCAACAAGCAATACATCCGCACCGAATTTATGCAATGCCATACCTGTATTATTTACACTTCCGCCGTTTGCCACTGTAGCCTTGCCTATATTTAACAGTTTTCCCGGTTTTATAAGCTTACCGAAGTCTTTGCCTTTTGTGCTGTATATTACAGGTGTAATATCATAGGATATATGTCCTGCAACTATTATCTTTTTATTCATATTTCCCCCTTTCAAAAAATAATTTACCTAAA
>ERZ772960.3396-NODE-3396-length-10737-cov-13.810054_pt1 | contig 10737 bp, 9 predicted proteins | sample MGYA00580678_ERZ772960 | MGnify/ENA primary metagenome ERZ772960 (study PRJEB29015, sample SAMEA2737930) | human oral metagenome | biome: human oral; feature: human-associated habitat; material: dental | place: China | collected 2059 ...
CAAATACAGATTTTCCCTATCATAGTACGATAGAGGGATGTTGTCAATGTCACGAGGGAGGTTCGAAGGCAAAGTCATACCGGTATATTTACCAGCTCCCCCAATGCCTGCGGCAAAAGGCGCAAAATATCCCCTGCCAAAAGCCCGTTGCCGTGCGCCTCATACGCGAGATCGCCCGCACGTCCGTGCGCATAGACACCAACGAGCGGCGTCATCCCGCTCTCCATCTGCCGCATCAGCCCCGTAATCGCACCCGCGAGCACATCGCCCGCGCCCGCTGTCGCCATCCCCGCATTGCCGACCGTCGTAAAGAACGCATCCCCATCGGGGTAGACCACAATCGTACACGCACTCTTGACGACAAAGACCGCCTGATGCTCCTTCGCCGCCGCGCGTGCCATGTTCAGCAGATCGCCCGCCACCTCATCCGTCGTCTTGCCAAGCAGCCCTGCGAACTCCCCGAGATGCGGTGTGAGGATCGGCACCTGCGGCAGTTCGCGCAGTGCGTCGAGAGCCCCTCGAAACGCATAGATCGCATCCGCATCCATCACGAGCGGAGCCTTCACGTCAGCAGCAAAAAGGCGCACAAACTCACTCGTCTCCGGTGCGCGTCCGAGCCCGGGACCGATCAGCACCGCATCCGCATTTGCCGCATGGGAGAGGGCAGTCTCAAGTGCCTTCAGCCCGCCGAAGAAGCCCGTCCCATCGTCGGGCACAGGCACAACCATCACCTCGGTCAGCTTTGCCGCAAGCACAGGATAGAGCTTTTCGGGAACGGCAAGTGTCACCAGCCCCGCTCCGATCCTGAGTGCAGCCTCCGCAGCGAGAGCCGCCGCGCCCGTCATGCCGAGTGAGCCCGCGACCACGAGAATACGCCCGCAGCTGCCCTTGTGCACGTCACGCGCACGTGCGGGCAGCAGCTTTGCCGCCGCCTCTCGCGTGATGAGCGACTGGCGCAGCTCCTCGCCGTCCAGCAGCGCGTGCGGAATGCCGATATCGTCGACCAGCAGCTCCCCGGCAGCATTCGCCCCTGCGCCGATGAGATGCCCTACCTTCGGCAGGCCGAGCGCGAGCGTCCGCTCCGCATGCACGGCGGCCGAGGAAATCCGTCCCGTATCCGCCTCCACACCGCTCGGAATATCAATCGCCATCACAGGCTTTCCTGCAGCGTTGATCTCCTCGACGAGACGCACAGTCGGCTTACGCAGCTCTCCATGCACACCCGTTCCAAGCAGCCCGTCCACAACACCGTCCGCAAAACGCAGAGACACGCGCAGCCGATCCCAGTCCCGCTCACTCACCAAGGGGCGGATCTCCACCCCCATCGCGTGCAGGGCATCGTGCATCGCACGCGCCGCATCTCCGAGACGCTCCGCTTCCCCCGTGAAGAACACCTTCACCCGCGCCCCCATATTTATGAGATGACGTGCTGCGGCAAAGGAATCTCCGCCGTTGTTGCCCCCACCGGCAAAGACAGCAAACACCTTGCCATCCGCTCCGCCAAGCATCTCTGCGGCCTCCTCCGCCGAGCGGCGGCCCGCATTCTCCATCAGTGCGAGTGCGGGCAGCCCATATGTCTCCGTCACACGCGCGTCAATTCGCCGCATATCCTCTGCAAACGCTATCTTCATCGCTGACCCTCCAAAACGCAATAGGCGAGCGCATAGTCACGCTCATGACTGAGCGTGATCCACACGTTTGTCACACCCATCTCAGCCGCATGCGCGGCAAAATATCCACTGAGCTGCACCTTTGGTGCACCGAGCGCATCGGGCAGAATCTCGACATCCGTCAGTTGTCCGTCGCGCAGTCCCGTCCCAAACGCCTTGAGAACAGCCTCCTTGCCTGCAAATCGCGCGGCAAGACTCGCCGCCCTGCCCTTCCCGCGACTCTCCGCATAGGCGCGTTCCCGCTCCGTGTAAACGCGCTCCAAAAAACGCGGACGTTCGATGGCGCGTGCCACGCGCGGAATATGGATGATGTCGCTGCCAATGCCCAGAATCATAGCATCCCCCGTCTGCTGATACAAAAAGGAGCCATTGCCCCTGCAATAGCCCCTTTCAATCCCTTTTTCTCTTACAAATCAACGCTGCAGCGGCGCGGGTACGAGCCCGGGTGTGCTCTGGGTCGGACGCACTGACGCGCCCATCTCAGGCGTCCCCGTCGATGCAGCGGGTGCACTCGCCTTCGGCATTGCTGTCGACGGTGCATTCGCGCTTGTCTTCACCTGCCCGTCGGACGCACTGATCGAGTCGTCCTGACTGAACCGCATACTGCGCGCGATAAACACCTCAACACGGCGGTTCTGTGCGCGGCCTTCCTCCGTATCGTTCGATGCGATCGGACGGTACTCGCTGTAGCCAAGTGCACTGAACCGCGCGGGGTTCAGCGACGGCTGCGCCCCCATCAGCCCGCGCATCAGATTCACTGCACGCGAGGAACTGAGCTCCCAGTTTGACGGGAACTGCGCCGTTGCGATCGGCACATTGTCCGTGTGCCCCGAGATCGTCACGCGCTCCGGCAGAGACGCGAGCAGACCCGCGATGACGGGGACAATCTGCTCCGCCTGTCCCTGCAGTGCCGCAGAGCCGGAGGCGAAGAGTGCCTTCTCCTTCAGGCGGATCATCAGCCCCTCTTCGGAGAGCTCTGTCGATACCTGATCTTGGAGATTGTTCTCCTTGATATACTGCTCGAGCTTTTCCTGTGCCTCACGCAGGTTCTCGTTCTCCTGCATATAGGCAGAATTCGTGCTGTCGGCCGAGGTCGTCGGAGTGTTGGGCATCGCCGTGGAGGGCCCCATCCCTGAGAAGAACGACGGGCCGCCCATGTTGAACGCCGCCGTAAATGCCTGCGCAAGGGCCTGCATCTTCGAGGAGTCCGTCTGTGACATTGCAAAGAGCGCGATAAAGAGCGCGAGCAGCAGCGTCATCAGATCGGAGTAGGGCAGCAGCCAAGCCTCGCCCGCTTCCTCTTCATGCGGCTTCGCATGTTTCTTACGCGCCATATCAGCCCTCTCCCTTCAGTGCCTCACGCTCCGTCTGCGGGATAAAGACCATGAGCTTCGCCTCAATCGCCGTCGGGGAATCGCCCGCCTGGAGAGAGAGAATCCCCTCGATAATCATGCGCTTCTGACTGACTTCCTGCTCCGACATGATCTTGAGCTTGTTCGCGAACGGCATCCAGAGGACGTATCCCGTAAAGATACCGAGAATCGTTGCAACGAATGCAGCCGCGATGGAGTGTCCGAGTTTGTCGATATCGTTCAGGTTGCCCAGTGCCGCGATCAGACCGACAACCGCGCCCAGAACGCCCAGCGTCGGCGCGTACGTGCCCGCCTGTGTGAACATCGACCGCCCTTCGGCATGACGCTCCTGCATGATCGCCAGCTCTGCGTCCAGCACGTCTCCCACGAAGTCCGGATCCATACCGTCGATGACCATGCCAAGCCCCGTGCGGAAGAACGGATCCTGAATTTCCTGTGCTTTGCTCTCAAGTGCAAGAATTCCCTCGCGACGCGCGATCTGCGACAGCTCGATGAACTGCTGCACGAGCTGCCCCTTCTCCTGCAGCTGTGGGACTTGGCAGGTTTTCTTAATCAAGTTGACAAAATTCCCCAGCTGTTCCATGCGGAATCCGATGAACAGACACGAGAATGTTCCGCCTATGATGATGAGGAACGCCGCCGGATTATTCAGTGCCGACAGAGGCGCACCCTTCAGGATCATACCAACAAAGATCGAGATAACCCCCATGATAAGCCCGATGACCGTTGATTTTTCCAAAACAAAAGCCCCCCAATCCATTTCTCTCGATCAATGGACGCATACATATCTGATCCGTCAGACACACATCCATATCTTCTTATATTATTCCATAACTCCCCGAAAAATCCTACCTCTTTTTGAAAAAAACTCTTAAAAAGATACAAAAAATTTTTCAATAAATTTATATTATCCTATCATATATTCATCGAAAGTATGATATAATAGAAGGCGCATAAAAAAAAGTTATTAGGAGGATGGTCACATGGAACTACGGCAGTTGGAATATTTCCAGATGGCGAGCCGGCTCAAGAATATCACGCGCGCCGCCGAACGCCTCCGCGTCTCACAGCCCAACATCACCGTTGCCATCAAGAAACTCGAGGGTGAGCTGGGCATCCAGCTCTTTGACCGCAGCCAGAAGCAGCTCTCCCTCACCCCCGAGGGGGCAGTCTTTCTCGGGCGCGTCGAGATTGCGCTGCGCAACATACAGGATGCCGTACTTGAGGTCAACGACTACAAGCAGCTGCAAAAGGGTACGATCAAGATCGGCATCCCGCCGATGATGGGAGCCTACCTCTTTCCGAAAATCTTCTCGAGTTTTCAGCGGCGCTACTCACACCTCGACGTGTATCTGCACGAGGAGGGCTCTGTCGCAATTCGCGAACAGCTTGAGCGCGACGAACTCGACTTTGGCATCATCATCATCCCGGAGAGCTCGCCGAACCTTCAGCTTCTCCCCATGGCACGCAGTCAGATCGTCTGCTGCGTGCCCGAGGACAGCGACCTCGCCGCACGCAAGGCGATCACCTTGCAGGACGTTGAGGCGCACAGTCTCATCATGCTCAAGGAGGGCTCATTCCTGCGGCAGACGATGCTGCAAAAGATGAAGACGGCGAGTGTCACGCCGGACATCGTGCTCGAGTCGAATCAGGTCGTCACTATCATGGGACTCGTCGCGAGCGGGGTCGGCATCGCCTTCCTGCTCGATATGATTGTACGCGACACACCGGGCATCCGCGCAATCCCCCTTGCGACCCCCATCTACGTCGACGTCGGGCTCGCATGGAAGCGCGACCGCTACATCTCACGCGCCGCCCAGTCCTTCATCGAGTTCAGCAAGGACATCCTCAGCCACCAGCCCGATCATACCATGCTCTGAGCACACATACAAAAGGATTGCCGCATTTTTGCAGCAATCCTTTTTTCATACAATCAATCGCTCAGAAAATCAGATGTGCGACGAGATAGCCTACGCAGCAGCCCGAGCTGACACCGATGAGCCCCGGAATCATGAACGAGTGGTTCAGAATGTACTTGCCGATGCGCGTCGTGCCCGAGCGGTCAAAGCCGATGCACGCGAGGTCGGAGGGGTACGTCGGCAGGAAGAAGTAGCCATAGCACGCCGAGATGAACGAGAGCACGAGAATCGGATCCATGCCCACATTCAGTGCCATCGGCACCACGATGGCGATTGCCGCACCCTGCGAGTTCACGAGCTTCGACGTGAGGAATGCGAGCACCGCATACGCCCACGGGTAGTTCTGCACGGCAGAGCCGAGGAACTCCTTGAGGAAGCCCATATGATTCATAAAGTAGGTGTCTGCCATCCATGCAACGCCATAGACCGATACGAGCGCGACCACACCCGAGCGGAAGACCTGCGAGTTGCCGACATCCTTTGCCTTGACCTTGCACGCAAGCAGAATCGTTGCACCCACAAGCAGCATGACCATCTGGATCACGACGACCATCGAGATCGCCTTCGGATCCGCGCCCTCCTTCGGCGGGAACTTCGGCAGGAGTTCGGGGAAGTTGCCGAGCACTGCAATTGCAATGATCCCCGCGAAGAAGATGAACATGGCGCGATAATACTCCGTCGGCAACTCCTTGTCCATCAGGCTCTCCGCATCACCATAGACATACTTCTTGTTCTCGGGGTCGCGGATGAATTCCTGGAAACGCTCATCCTGCTCGAGATCCTTGCCGCGCCGATAGCTCCACAGTGCCGCAAAGAAAACGCCGAGTCCTGTCGCCGGAATCGACACAGACAGCACTTGGAACACGGAGAACTCATGCCCCGAGACCGAGAGGAACGCGACCATCGAAACGACTGCGACCGACACGGGCGACGCGCAGATGCCCATCTGCGAAGCGACCGACGAGACCGCCATCGGACGCTCGGGACGAATCCCCTGCTTGATCGCGATGTCGTAGATGATCGGAAACATCGTGTAGACGACATGGCCGGTCCCGCAGAGCACCGTGAGGAACCATGTCGTCAGCGGTGCGAGGATCGTGACGTGCTTCGGATTGTTGCGCAGGAACTTCTCCGCATACTTCAGCATGACCGTGAGGCCGCCCGACGTCTGCAGAAAGCCCGCGCAGGTCACAACCGCAAGGATGATGAGCATGACATCGATCGGCGGCTTGCCCGGCTGATAGCCGAAGATAAACGTGTAGATCACAAGGCCGAAACCACTGATGACCGCGAGCCCAAGGCCCCCGTGCCGCACGCCGACAATCAGGCAGACGAGGAGGACAATAAAGCCCAAAATCATTTCCATAGAACAAATCCCCCATTCACGCAGAGCCCCCGCTCTGCACAGTCATAATAGCAACGTATATTATTATACATCACGAACGGATTATTGGTAAAGCCTTGGATATATAAATAATAACTATTTCCATGCAAAAGAGCCGCCCGCAGGCAGCTCTTTCGTGTGACGTATATCGTTATTTACCGCTTCATGTTGATGAGCGTCTCAAGCATCTCATCCGAGACCGTGATGATCTTCGAGTTCGACTGGAAGCCGCGCTGCGTGATGATCATGTCCGAGAACTGGTCGGCGATGTCGACATTCGACATCTCCAGCGCGGAGGTCGTCAGCTCCGAGCCGATGTCAGACGCACCGCTGATGGTGCGCGTACCGGAGTTGTTCGACTCCTGATAGAGGTTGCCGCCCATCTTCGTCAGACCGGACGGGTTGTTGAACTGCGCCATCGCAATCTGGGCTTCCTTCTGGCGGACACCGTTCGTGTACGTTCCCGTAATCACGCCCGAGCTGTCAATGGAGACACTCGAGAGCGTACCCGCCGCATTTCCGTCCGAGGTTGCCGAGACCGTGGAGGTCCCCGCATACTGCGTGACTGCCGCGAGATTCATGCTGACCTGCTGCGCAGCAGCACCGTTCCCATAGGTGAGGTTCAGCGACGCAGAACCATTAAGATAGGCACCCGTACTGTCAAAGTTCAGATCACTCTTTGTGAGCGTCACATTCGTCGTCGTGCCGTCCTTCTCCGTGATGCTGTATGTGTCACCGCCCGTGCCAAGCGACATCGTCCACTTGTTGTTCGCCGACTTTGTGAATACCACGGGGACGGAATGCGACGCGCCGAGCGAGTCATAGACCGTCACGAGGGTCGTCACGGACGGATAGAAGGTATCGTTGCGGTTGTACTCCTTGCCGATGAGTCCCCCGATGGACGTGCCCGTCTTCGTGTTCAGTGAGATCGTAGAGACCTTCTTGCCGCCGTACTCGTAGGTGGACTCACGCGTAATCGCCGTAATCGTTCCCTCAGCAGGAGCACCGCCTGTGTGCGCATACGTCGCCGCAGCACTCGTAATCGCTGGTGTTGGACCAGAGAGCACCGCACTGTTGCCGTCCGCCGTCGTCACCGTCGCCCCCGCCTGAGGCGTGAGACTCGTGATCTTGAGCTGACCCGTATAGGTATCGCCAACCTTGTACGTGAAGCTCGTCGGCTTCGGGACCGTCACTGTGACCGGTGTACCCGGGCTGATTGTATTATTGGCATCCAGTGTCAATTTGACATCGGAGGGCGGCGAGCTGACAATACCCGTGATCTTGCCGCTGATGTTGTACGCATCCCCATAGGCATACGTACCGGAAGTGAATGCCGTTGCACCTGTGCGTACAACAGGAACCGTCACACCCGAGATTGCCTTCGGGCTGGCTGAGTTGGCAGGGTCGAGACTGAGTACGGCATCCACCTTGCCCGTCGTGGTCGCGGTGACATTGGAAATCGTAGAGGAATAGAGCGTACCCGTTGCAGCGGAGCCGACCGTCTGTGCCGGAGCGGACGAATCCAGATAGATCTTCCTGCCCGTGCTCATCGTGAGGACGAGCTTGCCTGTCTCCGTCGGCGTATAGCTGTTCGTCGTACCGGATGTGCCGTCCGCATACTTCACAAGAATGTTCGCGACATCGTACCCCGGCGTGGTCGCATTGAGGTTCTTCGTATAGGATGCCGAGATCGTGGACTTTGCCTCCATCGACTTGCCCGCGGGGATCTGGATCTTCGTCGTGTTTTCACCCGAGGGCGTCACCTCGCCGCCATTTGCCATATAGCCCTGCACATAGAGACCTGTGCTCGGGATCGTGAGGTTGCCCTGCGCGTCGAACTCGAACGCACCGTTGCGCGTGTAGTATTTCTGATCGCCCTTGGAAACGACGAAAAGTCCGTTGCCGCGCGAGATGGCGACATCCGTATTCTTGCCCGTCTGCTGCACAGAACCGTTCGTGTAGATCAGATCGGTGCTCGCGACACTCATGCCAAGACCGATCTGCTTTGGGTTCACGCCGCCGAGCGTGCCGTCCGGCGCGGCTGCACCCGAGAGGTTCTGCGAGATCATGTCCGCGAACGTGACACGACTTGCCTTGAATCCCGTGGTATTGACGTTCGCAATGTTGTTGCCGACGACATCCATGCGGGTCTGGTGACCCTTGAGTCCCGAGACACCCGAGAACATGGAACGCATCATAATGAATCTCTCCTTTGCCATGTGTGACAGCGCAAAGGAAAGCCATATCTGTATGGGAAACACGCCCCCCGCAGGGGTGATGTGTGCTGCCCATGTTTTGGGAGACATCTTCGTCTCTCTGCTGACCGCACCAGTCGCGCGCGGTCAAAAGCCTCCCGTAGGTCCGGCTTCGTCAGATGATGGCTGCACTGTCAATGTTCGTAAAAATGCTGTCTGCCGCAGTCACGTCGTCAAGTGCCGTGATCACGGTGCGGTTCGTCACAGAGACGACCATTGCCGTACTGTCCTTCATATAGATCAGGGCTTCCCTTGCACCCTTCTCCCGCATACGGTCAATGGTAGAGCCGAGCTTCTCGAGCTCCGTGTGTGTGAGCATGACACCGCGTCGCTGCAGCCGCTCTTCTGCGTGCTGCGAGAAACGAACGCGCTCCCGTGCTCCCTCCAGTACCTGTGCAAACGACGCTCCGCTGCTGTCCATTACTTTTCGTCCGTGGTCGGTCCCCCTGCGTCCTTGCCCGACCAGCGCGATCGAATCGTCTGCAATCCTCATCGCCTCACCTCCTCCTTTTATTTTAGAATAAAACATTCCACCGTGTATATCGGTGGAATGGGAGATAAACTTAAATAGAAATAAAGGAAGCACTGATAAATTCAGCCACGCCATCTTGACGTATCTTTTTTGCCCGCACTGTGTCGACAAATCCTCCACATAGCCCTTGCTATGCGTCCGGTTTGTCTCCTTGTTCGGACGAAAAAATCTACGCCAATCTGACGGACTTCATTTTATCAGCGATTCCTAAAGTTTTTTAGACTTCCATCACGCCGTACGCAATACGGCTGTACTTTCCTCCCGTGATGTGCGTGAAGCCGAGGCGTTCAAATTCTGCGCTCTCACGGCGTTCCTTCATGACGACGCGGAGGCGGGCAACGCGGCGCGCCTCGGCAATGGTTTCCGCCGTAAGCGCACGCGAATCGGCAAGCACGCGCAGTGCGTTCATGCCCGCGCTCTCGTGGAGCGGACGGCGAAACATGGGGTCGAAGTAAACGACATCACAGCTGTCCGTCTCCGCCGCACGCAGATATGTGAGAGCATCTGCGTGATGCACGGTAATGCGGCGCATTGCCGCGTGCATCTCATAGTTGTCGCCCGTCGCGTGCGCGAGCCCGTCTGCGATGACTGCCGCAATCAGAGGATTCGCCTCGAGTGCCGTGACTGTGCCCTGTGCCCCGACGGCAAAGCTCTCGACAATCGCATCCGCTCCCGTACCGAGGGTGCAGTCGAGGACGTGCATCCCCTCCACAAGCCCAAGTGCAGAGACGAGGTGGTCGCCGTGACCGAGCAGCAAATTTTTGATGCGCAGATGCGACATGCCCGGATGAAAGAAAAGTTCCCCCTCCGCCGTAACGAGCGTCAAGAGGCCGCGCTGTGCGACAAGCGCAGCATCCACACCGTATGCCGCACGCAGTTCTTCGAGCGAATCATTGCCGCGTGGGACATTCGGAATGCCGAGTGCCGCTGCTGTCCGTGCCGCAAGTGTACGGTTTGCCTCCGTGTATTTCTGCCCGCGCCGCACCGTCGTCACAATCGCGCTGATGGTGTTCGTCCTCATAGGTTGAACCCCGTGCGCTTGAACATCTTCGCGAGGTCATGGGTATCGAATCGGAGAATCGTCGGGCGACCGTGCGGACAGGTGAACGGGAACGGTGTCGCACGGAGTTCGTCGAGCAGGATCTCCATCTGCCGCACACTTAGCTCCTCGCCCGCCTTGATCGCCGCGCGGCATGCCATCGTTGCAAGCCCCGTCTGACGCAGGTTCGCAGGGGTTGCCGCGTGCAAATCGCCAAGGGACATCAGGATCTCGCGTATCGTGTCCTCTGCCTCGTCCGTCGGGATATCGGCAGGTGCCTCGGTCAAGCGATATTCGCGCTCTCCCGCAGGTTCGAGGTGGAACCCGAGACGGTCGAACAGCTCCGCATTCTCCTCGATGTACTGCGCCTCACGCGCATCAAAGGAGAGAATCGCGTGCACAAGCATCTGTTGGGACGGAATTCCGTCCGCCTGTGCAGAGAAGCGGTCAAAGAGGATGCGCTCATGTGCCGCGTGCTGGTCTACGATGTAGAGGCTCTGCGCACTCTGGGCGATGATGTAGGTGAGATCGACCTGTCCGATGGGGAGGAGGTTTCCCTCCATCT
>ERZ772960.3398-NODE-3398-length-10736-cov-5.194083_pt1 | contig 10736 bp, 9 predicted proteins | sample MGYA00580678_ERZ772960 | MGnify/ENA primary metagenome ERZ772960 (study PRJEB29015, sample SAMEA2737930) | human oral metagenome | biome: human oral; feature: human-associated habitat; material: dental | place: China | collected 2059 ...
ACGTATAAACGTCCTTTACATCTTTTGTCGAAATAAAAAAGATTAAAGGCCAGCCAGCTCGTATCTACTTGCAATGTCTGTTTATCTTTCAGTTTTAAGTTCAAAACGTAGAGAGGCGTTCCTGCTTTCACTTCATTTGCAAATTTTTTAACTTCTTGATCATTCCAAGTTTTATCGTCTTTGAAATATCTTAAGTATATACTGTCGGCTATATGCTGCTTTTGAACAACATCTGAGCTACATATATCCACAAATGATTTGAATGTTTCTTCATGTTCTTTTTCTAACGATTTAGAATAAGACAAGACGATATTATCAATGAAAGAAGTGGAATCGAGCGCGCTGTAAGCACGTTCGATCTGTTCAATTAATGTCTGAGCATTTGAAATGCAGAAAATCAGACTGTTCATGATGAAAATCAAATATACCCTTTTCATATTTACTTTAATCCATTTAGTATATAAAGCCACCAGCTTTTATCAAGCATCAATGACCAAAGAACGGAATGTACTCATACTCTGTTTTGCGTCTGAACCAGATAAGCAATGGCTTGCCATCCTTTCCGTTAATTGCTGGGGCATCTATCGATACGCAAAAGTCCTTCTTTTTTGCCTGTTTCCCCCTAAAATGCCAACGCAGCCTTATCGCTCCGCTTGTCTTTATGCCCTGCACGATTGCAGTAGAGTCTAGCTTTGTTATGTCTTGTTTGTGAACCATATCTAGACGTTCTATCATCGTGGAAGTCATCATGTGCCCCTCGTTATCCGTAAAGCGAATGCTTTGTGGATAAATCGTACATGGCTGGTTCATATAAAGCGTTGCTGCCACTATCAACTTTGACTCTTCTTTTGCCCAAAACTGAAGGCATGTGGGGAAAGCAAAGGGGAAAAATATTGGCCCCACGGTAATTGCAGAAGTACCTGGCCCTCTCACATTAAGCATAACCGTGTCTGGCGTAACATCATAAGTGTAAGTTATGCCACCTTCTGAACAAGGTTTCAACTCCTTCCATCCATCCGTCTCCGTTATGTAATACGTAGTACGGAATATGCCTGCACACGAGGTAAGACATAGACAAATGGGAACTGAAAATATAAATCCAAGTAGCAGTTTCATATCTAGAAGTCGTTGAAGTCGTCGAAGTCGTCTTGACTTTTAATGTTTTATAAATTGAGAGGAGTTTATTATCTTGGTTTTTACAGCACAAAGATAATAAACTCCTCTCAATTTGTAGAGATTTTAAAAGTCTAGATGACTTCGATCTCATTAAGTGTTTAAAGACTGCAAGATTTCGTTAAATAATTTATTGTATTTTCCAATGTTTCGACGAATTCGCTTAAAATCCTCCATTGAGAAAGTCACATTGCCTTTACGAGTGCGTAAATAGTTAACACCATTATCTTCTTTACTCTCACAATGAGCTAAATTGTTTCGGACATCAATTATGTCTTCTGTGTATGTTTGACAGAATCTTTTAACATCAATATCGAATTTTCCATCTACATTGATAGTGTTCAGTATGTCATGAATGGCATGAGCCTTTTGAGAAGAATCATATATTTTTGCAATCTTCTCAATATTCATGTTTCTCAAAGTTAAAGTACATTGTTTATCGCATTTGCCAGTATCTAAACTTACAAGACTCTTATGCAGAGTCTCTTCTCTGTTCCTAGTGACTTTGTCATGTAATCTATCCAAACGTTCAGATGTAGTGAAATAACATTCAAGAATATTCTGCATGAGAGCATCAAGTTCACTTACTTCTGCCATTACTAAGCCTCTTAGGTTATTCAAATCTTGAACTTTTCTGATTGTGGTTTCAATAACTTTACAGACTTTCTCAACGAACTGGGCAGAATCTCTGCCAGAGAAATATACACCTTCAAGGTTCAGGTCATGAGCCTTTTGCTTGATAGTCTTTAAACCACCAGACGAGTAGAATATAACATCAGTATATATGCCATTATCTCGTATCTTTTTGATAAGTTGATCACCAGAAGGTTGGCTGTCCAGATTCAGATCCATTAGAATCAAATCATAAGCGTTATAGTCAAGACCTTTTTCCTCTTGTTTGCAGTTATAACAAACGTATTGGAATGCATTATTTTCAACCATAAACTTGATGTCCTCTTCAACTGAGTCCTTCCAGTCTTTATCATTCTCTATCCAAAGAAGGTTGTATTTGAGATTCATAATGTGATTTGTATTTTTGTTCCAGAGTTACCAGGAATCCCTGAATTGTAATTCTTATCAATTGAAATGTCACCATTTAGTTCTGTCTTTATATATTGCATAGCATTGTATAATCCTAGGCCAGAGCCTGATGTCGTTGAAACCCCTTTATCAAAGGCATTTCTTGATTCAAGTTCTTTTGACCATCCTTTACCATCGTCAATAATGTTAATAATGATACGATGGTCTATATTATTGACTTCAACAGTGAAGTTATGAGCCTTGGCATTTATCGAATTAGACACCAAATTGTCAATTAAAAGACTCACCTCTAACGGTTTGAATTTTTTAAGTAATTTGCAACCATTGGTGTTTCCATGAAACTTTATGTCCTCATAGAAATCAGGAAGTACCTGAGTAACATATTGACCAATATATTCGACAATGTCCTCTTCGAGACTTTCACCTGATGTGTTGAAGTTTGCTTTTGAAGCAAACATAGCTATGGATAAGACTTTATTGTTTGCTCTACTTATGCGTTCTGCCATTTTGCGCAGTTCTTCTTCGCTCAAGGATTTACTATTAGTTTTTTGTATCAATCTTAATATAGTATTTTTTATTGTACTTGCATGAAGTCTAATGTCGTGGTGGTACTTTATTATTCTATCCTTATCTAAGGAATCTACTGACTGCAAAAACAGATTCTGTTTTTTGACCTGTTCCGTTTCCTTCTCAGCCTGCTTACGTTTGGCCTCTTCTTCTTGGGCCTTATTTTCTGCTTGAAGACGTGCGTTTTCTGCCTTGAGCCTCTCGTTTTCTGCAAGTATTTTTGCTCTTTCTGCTTTTTGTCTGCGCTCTTCTTCTGCTTTGTATTTTTCTTCAGCTCTGAGAGCTTTTTCTTCAGCTTCACGCTGAAGAAGTTTTGCATCTGCTGCTTTACGCTCTGCCTCAGCCTTTTGAAGTGACAGTTCTTCAATACGCCTTTTTGCATCCTCAATTCTGCTGATTAGTTCATTATTCCCTGTACGTTCAGCAATTGTTTCCAAGTCGGAAATAAATTGAGGCTTAATATCCTCTGGTGCAAAATCAGATGACACGAGATTAGCAAAATCTGTATTGTAATACAGCACTTCAACATTGCTATCTGATGACAGTACTTTAATCAAACGGACAAAGTCTATCTTACTGCCCAAGCTTGAGTCTATAATATATGAAGGATTGTCTGAGTCCTTATCAATCCTTTGTAATTCCTTTCTGGCATTCTCTGCGGAATGTATATTGTTATAATACTTATTTTTTAAGAAACCTTCGCCCCATAATACCCCCACAACATAGCGTTCAAGTCTCTTGTGGCATTTCCAATAGAGTGTGTTTACTTGACGAGCCATTGGGGAATCAACAAGACCATTATCACGACTTGACACCTCCTTCAACTCACTGATGTTTTTAACAAAAATATCTACTCGTCCCATCAGGTCTCGGCTACTGATATATCTAGCACGTCCCTGCTGAGCCCTAAAGTCTATACCCCAACTATCGTCACCGGTCTCACCGAATGGCATAATCCGAAATCCATTTCTAAATAGAAAGACAGAACCATAATTGATGGAATCAACCCCCATTATTCGAGAGAAGTTATATTTGGCAGCTCTGTTTAAGAACGATAGAGAAACAGAACTTTCCTTGATTAATGGGCAATCAGTATTTGATTCTTTGATGCTATAAATATCAACGCCACGATCAGATAGTGTTGTATAGATATATCCATTCTTGACACTGACATCAATTTGGGTAGTTTTCAACTTTAGAATTTCTGTGATGCTATTCTTTAGCAGACCATTGACAATATCACGATCATATCCTGTGCCGTCAGATATTTTTTTTGCATCTTCTTCTTTTTCCCTCTCACAAATAATCTCTATCACAAAATCATTTGTTTCAGAGAATGGGTTGATTAGTTTCTGCAATGAACGTTTGAGCTCAAGGATATGTTTTCTTGTCCATGGTGTCTCTCCATCATGTAAGGACGTAATCTCTATGATTGTTCCATGAGATAATCCATCGGGGAAGTTGCATGACTTAGTTACTGTACGATGTAGTACATCAATGTTGGCAAACTCTATCTTTTGATCAACTTCAAACTTTGACCAATCTACAAAAATCTGATTCGCATGATTGGCAATTTCTGTTTGAGTAATAATGGTTAGGAAACGGCCTAAACGGTCACATGAGAATCGACCAATTCCCTTCGCGCCAGCATAGAAACGCTTTATCTTATCTCGATATGACTTTTGCTTATCATCAGTTGTATCTTCTGCCCCATTCTTTTTTGCAGAGAACCCGAGAAATAACCATTTGTCCTTCAAGTCGGAAAATGACATACCCTTACCATTGTCTGCAATAGTAATTTTATCCTCCGCAAAAGTTATTACAACGTGAGTGGCATATGCGTCGTATGAATTCTTTACCAACTCAAAGATTGCTATGTTGTCGCTTGTTATTAAGTCCTTGCCTACAAGATCCTTTAATGCAGAACTTATCTTGAATTGCAATGTATCTTCCATTGTTACAGCATTTCTTTTAGAACCAATCCCGCCTGCAGTGCAAACAGCGGTGGAATGGCATTTCCAACTTGGCTATATCTAGGCACTTCCTTTTTGCGATTCTGGCCTCCGGTGGTATATTTGCTTTTGAACTCATACCAATCAGGGAATGACTGGATGCGAGCACATTCTCGAACAGTCATGATGCGAGGCTCATGATAATGCAGGTAGTCGTCAGGCATGTTTGTAATAGTTGGAGCAATAGACTGTGCATCAAGAATGGTCAATCCTCTTTGACGGAGGCCCCATTTTTCACGCTCCTTACCCTCTATGCGTTTATTTCGTACAGGATATTCTTTAAGTAAACGTTTATAACATTTTGTTTTTTCTTCACAATGACAAGCAAAGCTATGACTCTGAGGAATACGGCCTTCCACATCCTGACGCATATAGCTCTGATAGGCATTTGAAGCTTTTGCATAAACCCCAGAACAGAACCCCTTTCGATCCGGAGTTTCTACCTCGCCATTACTGCGAAGAAGATCAGAGATCGCATCCTCTATAGTTGGATGTTCTGGCAACTTATTCCCTTTAAAAAATGTTTTACGATTTTCTTTTAACTTCTCTACGAACTGCTCCGCTTCACCCTCCTTCCCTTTCAGCACGCCAACAAGAATAAAGCGTTTGCGGCGCTGTGGGACTCCGTACTCCGAAAAATCAATTACTTGTGCACATACATCATAACCGAGTTTTTGAAGCTTTTCGATGACGAGGGTTGAGTATGGTATGGCATCTGGATTCTTTTTTTTATCGAAAGCGTATGTAAAACCTTTCACGTTCTCAAATAGGAGTAACTTTGGCATCACCATAGATATGAAGTCAATATAGGCAAACACCAACTGATTTCGAATATCATCCTTTACTCTTCGTCCAGCCATAGAGAATCCCTGACATGGCGGACCTCCTGCCACTAAGTCTATTTTCCCTTTGAGGGCTTTCAGTTGCTTAGCATATGTCTTATTCACCTCAAGAATATCTAATGGCTTTTGAGGCAACCACTTTAGCCAATCGAAGTGGTGTTTGTTCTCTATTAAGTTATGGCGAAGTGTTTCATATGCACAAGGATTCTTTTCGATTGCAAATACACCATGCCACCCAGCCTGATACAGACCGAGTGACAAGCCACCGCAACCAGCGAAAAGATCAATGACGCTGTATTTTTTTCTTGCCATATCCTTATGTTCTTTTGCAAAGATACAAAAAACTCAGGATTATTTCTGCATTTTCCCCCTAAAACATTGTTAGATAATGGAAAATAGCGTTGAAAGGGTGTTGTTGTAAATAGATAATTCGTATCTTTGCGCTACGAATTAACAGGATAACGAACAGATGAAGAAACTATTTTACTTTTTCGTGGCATTGCTGGTTGTGGGGTGTTCGATGGGGCCAGACCCTGGCGAGGTTGCTGCACAAGCGGCCAAAGAGTATTACATGCAGCTGTTAGCAGGCAAATACGAACATTATGTGGATGGGTTTTATCGGCCCGACAGCATTCCTGCAAGCTATCGCCGACAGCTGATAGACAACGCTAAGATGTTTGTGGGACAACAAAAAAACGAACGGCGTGGTATTCTTGATGTGCGTGTGGTAAATGCTGTGGCCGATACTGCCAAACGTTCGGCCAATGTTTTCCTGCTTTTTGCCTATGGCGACAGCACTAGCGAAGAGGTTGTTGTGCCTATGGTGTTACATCGGGGCGTGTGGTATATGCGCTGATGTTGCCCCGATTAGGCTTTTGGCGCATGGTGGAGGGTTGGCGTAAGTAATGGCAAACAGCCTGTCGCATTGTGGCATGTGGCATGCTGCTCGATTTGCGAAAGCAGCCCACTTGTTGCATGGAATAAAACAATTACTTGCTGGCGGTAACGTTGGCCTCTTCGCGTTCTTCCACCTCTTTCACCTTTCTGAACAGGTCGGAGGCAAACACTAGGTCGTTTAGCTTTTGGTTTTTGCTACTCATCACGTCATCTTTCGTGCCCTGCCATTCTTTCTTACCTTTGTAGATAAAGCAGATGTTTTCGCCAATGCCCATTACCGAATTCATGTCGTGGGTGTTGATGATGGTTGTCATGCCAAACTCCTTGGTGATGCTCGACAGCAATTCGTCTATCACGAGCGAAGTTTTGGGGTCGAGTCCAGAGTTCGGCTCGTCGCAAAACAAATACTTGGGGTTTAGCACAATGGCCCTAGCTATGGCCACGCGCTTTTGCATTCCGCCCGATATTTCGCCGGGGAACTTGTCTTGTGCGTCGGTAAGGTTTACGCGTTCAAGACACTCTTGCGCACGTTTTGTTCGTTCGCGCAAGTTCATTGCGGAGAACATGTCGAGGGGAAACATCACGTTTTCGAGTACCGAAAGCGAGTCGAACAAGGCTGCACTTTGGAAAATCATACCCATCTCGCGGCGCATGTGCACCTTTTCGCGTTTCGACATCGTAACGAAGTTGCGCCCATCGTATAGAATCTCGCCCGAAGTGGGTTCGAGCAAGCCAACGATGTTCTTCATCAAGACGGTCTTTCCCGAACCGCTTTGTCCGATGATAAGGTTGGTTTTGCCTGTCTCGAATACGCAATCTATACCTTTGAGAACGGTCTTGTCCTCGAAAGATTTGGTCAGTTTCTTTACTTCAATCATTGTTTTTGCTTTTTAAGGGTTGGCCTTCGGGTTTGTTTTTCGCCGTTTCGTGGTCATCCGTTGCCCATTGGTGCTGGCCTTCCCCCTCTCGTTTTATGATACCTAAAAACGTTTCCGCCTTATTGTGGATTACAGGTGTGTAGCATGGCTAAGTTTAGCTGAGCATTTGTGTAAGGAACACATCCGAGAACAGAATGAGCACCGAACTGCTTACAACGGCATCTGTGCTGGCCTTTCCTACCTCTACCGAACCGCCTTCAACCGTGTAGCCGAAGTACGATGACACACTGGCGATGATGTAGGCGAAGAACAAGCTCTTGACGATACTCATCCACATGAACCAGGGTTTGAACGCATGTTGTATGCCAAGGGTGAGGTCGTCGGGGGTGAGGATGTGCCCAATGTAGGCCGTGGCGTAGGCTCCGAGGATGCCCATTGCCGAACTGAATATCACAAGAAACGGCATGATGGTTACCAATCCTAGTATCTTAGGCAATATCAGGTACGAGGCCGAGTTAACGCCCATGATGTCGAGTGCGTCTATCTGTTGGGTAACGCGCATCGTTCCAAGTTCGGAGGCGATGTTCGAACCCACCTTTCCGGCCAAGATAAGGCACATGATGCTTGATGAAAATTCGAGCAACATAATCTCGCGCGTGGTATAACCCGACACCCAACGGGGCATCCAGGGGCTTTGGATGTTCAGTTTCATCTGTATGCAGATAACTGCTCCGATGAAGAAAGAGATGAGCAGCACAATGCCCACCGAGTCGACGCCAAGCTGTGACATCTCCTTAACGTAGCGCTTAAAGAACATCCGCATGCGTTCGGGGCGCGAAAAAGAGCGGCCCATCAATATGAGATATTGCCCAAGTGTGTTGAGATAGTTGAGTATCAACATTTTTATCCTATATATAATATTGTGTAAGCCTTTCGATTACTCTCCGTTTGTCGGCAGGCAAGGTTTAAGTTCTTTTGTCGTTTGGCATGTTGTCGGCTGCAAAAGCTTGTTTTCTCGTTGCCCAGTGCCGCCTAACTTATGCAAAGTTAGTGCCAATTGAGCGCAATGAAAACTTGTTTTCAAATTGCCGAATGCCGCCTAACTTATGCAAAGTTAGTGCCAGTGAGCGCAATGAAAATTTGTTTTTCTGATTGCCGAACGCCGCCTAACTTATGCAAAAGTACGCAAATTATGATAGAAACAGCTATCTTGCGCGCGCTTTTTATTTCTTGTTACCACTTTTATGCCTACCTTTGCACCAAGGTTTTAATTTCAGAATATAAGGAGAAGATATGTCTATGAATGATTTTCAGCTCAACGAACTGAACCACGAAGATACCCACATGGAGCTGCGTGCCGAAGGACTTGTGAAACGTTATGGCAAGCGCACGGTGGTGAACGATGTTTCTATCAACGTTCGCCAGGGAGAGATTGTGGGGTTGCTTGGCCCTAATGGGGCGGGGAAAACCACCTCGTTCTATATGACTACGGGCTTGGTGATACCCAACGACGGACATATCTTTATCGACAACACCGAGATTACCGACTTTCCTGTGTACAAACGTGCGCGTGCAGGCATTGGCTATCTGCCACAAGAGGCCAGTGTGTTTAGGAAACTGAGTGTGGAAGACAACATCATGGCCGTGTTGGAACTGACGGGAAAACCGCGCCAATATCAGCTTGATAAGCTTGAAAGCCTTATTCGAGAGTTTCGTTTGGGGAAGGTGAGAAAGAACAAGGGCGACCAATTGTCGGGTGGAGAACGTCGGCGTACGGAGATTGCACGGTGTTTGGCCATCGACCCGAAGTTTATTATGCTCGATGAACCCTTCGCTGGCGTTGACCCCATTGCCGTTGAAGATATTCAGCACATCGTTTGGCAGTTGAAGTATCGCAACATCGGCATCCTTATAACCGACCATAATGTGCAAGAAACGCTTACCATTACAGACAGGGCTTACCTGTTGTTCGAGGGTAGGATACTATTCCAAGGTGCGCCCGAAGAGCTGGCTGAGAATAAAATCGTACGCGAGAAGTATCTGAGCAATAGCTTTGTGTTGCGTAAAAAGGATTTCCAAACACTGGATGAGGAACGTCGCGCACGCGAGGGCGGACATTGATGTGTGGGGCGTGGTGCGTTGCAGGTGGGTGGTGGAAGTTGGCCCTTGTCTCAATGCTCGCTGTTCTTACTTTCGCACGCGTTTATAGCCGCTGCTTAGCAAGGAAAGATGCTATTCTGTTAACAGTTCTATTCTTTTTCGCTAAAAAGTTCGCAGAAAGTTTGTGTGTTTCCAGATAAATGTGTACCTTTGCACTCGCAAATCAGAAATGAGGCGCAAAATAAACATCGCGGAGTGGAGCAGTTGGTAGCTCGCCAGGCTCATAACCTGGAGGTCACATGTTCGAGTCGTGTCTCCGCAACTATATTAAAGAGGTGTAAGGAAATTCCTTACACCTCTTTTTCTTTTGTTGTTGTGCAGCTGTTGTTGGTAAGTCGTTCCGTTTGGGCGGTTGTTTGTTTAACCCAATTGGTTATTAAGAAACTTGTTTCTTTTTGCAGGAAAAGCACGGTATGCTTGCAAATGGTTAGTTCTCCATTAGTGTCCCTATCGATTACGGAAGTCGTTTCGTTACACTTTATTTCCAAAAGCTCTAACAATCGATTTGGGTTCGTCTGCTTGATGATTCCTTTTAGGCTCTGTGGAAACTTGACGGAGGTTGGCTCGTTGGGCAGCTTGCTCGCCAGTATCTTTTTCGTAAACATGCAAAGTTTTTGTCTTGTCAGCTCGTCAACTTGGAGTGTTAGGGTTTCAGATATTCATCAGTCCATCACTTTGATAACTCACAACCTCATAACCTAAAAAGCTCACAGTTTCATCAACTCAAAAACTTAAATCGTTATCTTTTATTTTACAATATCGCTCTAATTTTCGCTCCGTTCTAGCGAAAATTCAGGCTGAAAAGTTAGTAAAAAACCGCTTTTTATACCCTTTCGCACCTTTGGCGTTGTCAATTTTTACGCCCAGAACCTGCGTTTTGCACCATTTTGCCTTTCTAGTTTGGTGGCCACCTCGTATTTTTTCAAGCCCATTTTCCTGCTTTTAGCCCATAAAACCCCACTTTTTAACGACTATTTTGCCCTTTTCAGACATGTTTTTCATGGCTCTAAAAGGTTTTGTTTATACCATTACGGCGTATATTTATGCCTTTTGCCTCGCATTTAGCAGCATCTTACCCTGCGTTTTGCACCATTTTACCTTGCGTTTAGCCCCAAAATACACTGCATTTTGCACCAAAACGCACTGCGTTTTGCGGCATATTGCAC
>ERZ772960.3402-NODE-3402-length-10720-cov-12.432443_pt1 | contig 10720 bp, 12 predicted proteins | sample MGYA00580678_ERZ772960 | MGnify/ENA primary metagenome ERZ772960 (study PRJEB29015, sample SAMEA2737930) | human oral metagenome | biome: human oral; feature: human-associated habitat; material: dental | place: China | collected 2059 ...
GCTTGCCGGCTAGTTTTCGCGGCTTCGTCGGGCATAAAGAGGGGACAGATACGGCGCCGCCGAACAGCGTGGTGCTAGCACGTTCTGAGACCTGTATACAGTTGCTGCGCGCCGGGAAAAATGTTTATGCGGCGCAATTTCATCCTGAGCTTGATGCTGATGGCTTGGCTTTGCGAATTAATATTTATAAGCATGCCGGCTATTTCGCGCCGGAGGAGGCTCAAGATCTGATCGATGCGGCGTACCGCGAATCGGAATTGGTAACCGAGCCGGTCAAGATATTGCGGCGGTTTGTTGAAAAATATGCAGAGTAAATCTTGGCGGCGGGGCAAATCCCTGACGAAACGCGTTTGATCTTTGTCAAATTATTGTGTTAAGATACGCTAATGAACACAGATAAAAAGCTGGCTGAGGGGCATATTTTTACGACGCAGCCTGACGGCGTAATGCGGCAGGACTATTTGTTTCGGGTGTCAATTAAAGCGGTGATTTATAACGATGACGGCGAGCTGCTGGTAGTTAAAGAACATGGTCTTAATTGGGGTTTGCCCGGCGGCGGACTTGATTTTGGCGAAACATTTGAGCAGGCGTTAGCGCGCGAATTAGAGGAGGAAGTTGGCTATCGCGGCGGTTTTACTTTTGATGTGATTGACGTGGCGAATCCGATGTATTTGAAGGGGATTGATGCATATCAGGTGTATGTTGTCTGCTGGGTTCAACCGGAGGATTATGATTTTTCTATCGGCGTTGACGGCGAAGATATGCGCTTTATTGATCCGAATGAACTTGATTTGTTTGACGATAGCCAGGCAAAATACGCAAAATATTTTCACGAGCGTCTGCAGGAGCGGCTGGAAAGGCATTGCCAGGGCGGCTTGACTAAATAATGGTATTATTATACAATTAGAATATTATGAAAAAGCGTAATATTGCTGTCGGTGATCTCGGCGCAAGAGTGAAAACTATTCTTTTTCCTAAAGGCGAGGAATATAGTATTGCTGACAGGGAAGCGAACGATGATTATTGCCGGCAGCGGCTGGCTGTGGTGAGTCTTGTCTCATTAGATTTGGAAGGCGCTTATTCCTACGCCTGAAGATTTTTCTCATGAACTTCTTTCAGTTAGAGGATGGACTAGGGAGACTGATATCGGTGTTTCTCCGGTTTTAGAGAAAAGGCGGGAAAGATCTAGATTAACGATAGGCGAGACGAAAATGATATCTAGCGGTGTTATCTCTGTGGCGGTTGCTGCAGTTATGGAATTACCCTCGGATGAACTCAAGCAGGCCAGCGAACAAGGCTTGGAATTATCGGCGGAAGAAATTCGCGGACTTCGTTCAGACTTTAAGTGTTCAATTTACGATACGTGAGTCCGGCGTGCTATAATAATCATATGCATATTATTCTTGGTGGGACGAGCGGGCTTGGTCTGGAGATGGCTAGGCAGTTCAGAGAAAGTGGCAAGCGTGTGTTAGTGTTGGGGAAGACGCATAACGCCCATGAACACGGCGAGGGTTTCCAATTGGATGTGTATTATCCCGAACAGGTAGAGGCAGCGCCAGCGCGGATTGAGCAGATTCTGGGCGATGACAATGTTGAGCAATTTGTTTGGGCGGCAGGCTATGGCTGGCGTGGTAATTTTGAGGATCAGCCTGACGCCCGCTCCATGGCGGAAGTGAACTTTGCTGGCGCGTTGCCGTTGGTGCAGTGGGTGTGGCGAAAGATGGCTAGTCAAAACCAGAAGTCGGTATTAACGATTATCGGCTCGACCAGCAGCGTCAAAGCTCGGGCGGACGAGGCGGTATACGTGGCGACAAAACATGCCCAAGCGGGACTGGCGCGCAGCTTAGGTATGCAAGCTGACGAGCAGAAATTGCCAGTGAAAGTCGCATTATTCTTGCCGGGCGCCATGAAAACGCCGTTTTGGAATGGCCGAGAATTGCCGGCTGATTATGTGTTTTTCAACGATCCCGCTAAAATTGCTACGCATATTATCAACGCCATTGAACATCAGCAGCAGCCGTATCTGGAGTGGGCGCTGCCAAAGGGTACGTTGGTTTAAGTTCCGGTAAGGTGGTATAATTCGGGAATGGTAATGAATGTTTCAAATAGTGATTATTTTGGGGTAAAAATTGTAGTAATCGGCGGTGGAACTGGCAGTTTCACGCTGCTGTCGGGCTTGAAAAAGTATACGCATAGCATTACGGCGCTGGTTAATATGGTTGACGACGGCGGCTCGACTGGACAATTACGTGATGAGCTGGGCGTACTGCCAGCGGGCGATGTCCGGCAATGTTTGGTGGCACTGAGCAGCTCGCCGAAGGTGCGCGATTTGTTTAATTATCGGTTTGACGAGGGCAGTATGAAGGGACACGCTTTTGGCAATTTATTCATGGCGGCGCTGGAAAAGATGACAGGGAGTTTTGCCGAGGCGGTGGAGCTGGCGAGCGAAGTTTTGGGTGTAAACGGCCGGGTATTTCCGATTACTTTGGATGATACGACTATGTCGATTAAGCTAAAAGACGGTACGACTGTCAATGGCCAGCATGCGGCAGAGTCGCTGCAAATTCCGCGCGGCGAGCGTCCGTGGCTGGAGTTGAAGCCGCCGGCTGGCATTAACCCGCGGGCGCGCCAGGCGATTTTAGATGCGGATTTGGTGGTGATTGCGCCCGGGCTGCTGTATGGCAGTTTGGCGCCGGCGTTGCTGGTGCGCGGCGTAACCAGAGCGCTGGCAGAGACTAGGGCGAAGAAAGTTTATGTTTGTAATTTAGTTAATAAACCGGGCCAGACAGACGATTTTACCGTGGCAGATTTTGCGGATGAGATTGAGCGTTTTTCAGGTATTGATATGGATTATGTTTTGTATAATAATCATCGTCCTCCGGAAAAACTGATCGAGAAGTATTCACATGACGGCGAATATTTGGTGGAATGGGATGAGGAGACGTTGAAAAACAAGCATTATTATGCCTCAGGCAAGCGGTTGATTGCTGATACTGCTTGGGTTAATAAAAATTCCGACAGCGACCCGCTGGCAGCGCAGCGCAGCCTAATCCGACATGATGCTGACAGAGTAGCGCGCGAGTTGATGCGGATTTATTTTGCTTAGAAATATAGCGCGGTCAGCTTGCTTGCAATTGTATTGTTTTTATGTTAATATAGACAATGCTTATGCAAAACGAACACCCTAGAACTGAAATGGATTGTGTTAATCATGAGACTGATAATAGCGGCGAGTTAGAATATAAGGAGCTGGCTAAAAGTCTTGTTGAGGCGTTTGGCAATAATCATATGACCGAAGCTCGCAGGTTGGCGGCGGAGATTATTTTGGATATGCCGCCGGCTGGATCGGAGCGTTCTGAGCAGGATGATTTTTTGGAAAGTCGTCTGGAAGGAAAAGATCTTGATGATGAACACAGGGATGTTGTTATCGGGATTGTTGAGGATTATCGGGTAATTCAGGATGTTTTTGCTAGCTATGCGGACGGATTAAAAGATACCGATACTGAGGCGGCTAGGTTATTGCAGCTTGGCGATGCAGATCGGATACCCGACAATGTTTGGGCAAAAGAGATTCCGATTCCGCGGCCAAAATTGGATGATTTGATCAAAACTTTTTCAACGAAGGGAGAAGATTCTCAGGGGGTCGGACTGGAGACGGCGATGATAGCTGGCGCGATTACGCTGGCTAAGCTGATTACGACGCCGTACCATGATGCCAAAGCTTATAAAGAGGCAGTTTTTGCCAAGAATATTTTGGCGCCAATATGTAGTATCATTGGTGCTGACGCTTTGGAATCAGCGCAGAATGACGAGGTGGACGCTATTGCTGGCCGTAATATCGGCGATAATATGAGCGGCACAGAATTGAGCAGGGATATTGATTCTTTGATGGATGAAGTCGACCGAGTGGTGGCGCTTCATTTCGGCCGTAAAAACTCAAACGATCCGGAGCGGTTTAACTTTGCTATTGGCAATGTGAAGGGTATTACCAGCGAACTTGTCGGCGAAGCGCAATTGAAATCGCCAATTGGTATTTCGTCGCCGCATAGTATGTTTTTCCAGGTTGGTTCTGTACACACTGAAGCTGGCAACGATTTGAAATTGCGTGCGCGGGGCAAGGGGAGAGGGTCGTATTTGCGCAAGTTGTTAAAAAATCTTGGTTACTATAAAACCCGCGCGGAGAAAAATGATGAACATCAGGACGTTCATCCGATTGATTTATACGGATTAACCATGATTGCCGATAATAATGAGCAGTTGGCTAAAGAGTACGCGGCGGCTGTGGTGAGAGCCTTAAAATCTGATAAAATTACTCCGTATCCTTCACCGGGGCGAGAAAAAGAGGTGTTCATTGTTAAGGGTTCAAAGGAGTTTCAGGATACAATTCGCGAGGCTGTATTGGCGGAAATTCCCGATGTTGATATGGAGTTGTTTAGCTTCAAAACTAAAAAGGGCGGGTTCACGGATGCAAAGATTACCGGCCTGTACGAAACTGGCGACGGGCGCGTTGGGTTCGCGCCGTTTGAGATGCAGTTTTCTACGCCGGACGCTCGCTTGACAGCGCGTATCGGCGGCAGAGCTGCTCATTTCTTGTTTAAGCTGATTAATACGTACGGCGATGAGATAGCTGATCTTGATGATGAATATTTGGCTGCGATAAAAGATATTTGGTCGCGCAAGCAGGATTATTTTAATAATCGCGACGAATCGTCTACGGAAGTATGTTTGACAGACCAGAGCCGCAGGCGAGTTGAGGATTTTTGGAGACGAATTGCTAAGAGACGACAGCATGCGCGCGATTTGGGCGGGACAGCCTTGCAATAGTATAATGAGGATATGATAGTCTACTATACCGACGGTTCTGCTTCGCCAAATCCCGGTCCGGGTGGCTTCGCAGTCATCCGTGATCTTGAGCCGTGGATTTTGGGATCAGAGGATGGCGAGACGACCAACATTCGCATGGAAGGTAAGGCGCTGATTGCGGCGCTGCGGGATGCAGACGGCGCGCCGTGTGTGATTTATACTGACAGCGAATTTTGGATCAATGTGGTGACCAAGTGGGCGCCGGGTTGGGAAAAGCGCGGCTGGACAAAGAAGGGCGGCGAGATTAAAAACTTGGATATCGTGCGTGAACTGTATGAGCTATACTCAGATTCCCAGGCAGAACTCCGCTGGGTGCGCGGCCATGAGGGTGACGAAGGCAATGAGCTGGCGGATGAGTGGGCCAACCGAGCTCGTGAAGGCAAAAGATTGACTAAATAATATATTTCTGATATAATATAAGCATGAGCAGATTACACGTGCCAGACCGTGTGCAGCTTGAGCTGCATCCATTTTACTCCTATCCAGATTCGGCTGATTTGCTGTACGCACGCCTTGCAGTTGCTACGGCGGTTGATCTTCGTGGCGATGCATTATATGTCAGGGCAGGTGTTGGTGATAGTAAGGATCACGATAAACTAGCTGGCAAGGTTGATCCAGATAGCGATAAAAATATAGCGCTACCGTCTGAGATGTATGCAGAGCAGGGAATAGTGACTACATGGTATTATCCTAACATGGGAGACAGGCTTGAAGGGCTGGCTGGTCCAATGGTGAAGAAAGGTCTTAATCCAGAGGCTAAACTGACATGGGAAGAGACGAAAAAATGTTTAAGGATGGCGGCGCTGGCGATTGGTTTGTTTATGATTAAGCCGCCGTCCGATGTAGTAGAACGGACAGATCTCCATGCTATTGAGGTTAGTAAAGAAGATTTAACTGCAGCAAAAGAGCAATTTGGTAGGCGTATAATCTCAACTTAGCTGGCGGTGTCTAGTAAAAATTGATATACTAGGGCAATGGAAGAAGTGAGGGAAACGACTGATATTTTTTTGTGGGCGAATCAAACTGATGCGAAGAAGAATGATCTATTGATTGAACTGTTTTTATTTAATAAAAATTACACACCGTATTTTATGCCTTTGAAGGGCGACGTTGAGCAGCAGCTCCGGCCGCTATTTTTGTTTGACTATATCAATCAAGTTAATTTGGGCGCCGGCACTGGTCTTAGCGTGCGGGATTATGAACTGAGCGAAGCGGAAGACAACGTCTTGCTGCGGACGGACCTTGCCAAGGTTGGCCGGGCGGAAACCTTGATTCATTTGATTGAGCATGAGCGTGGCGACATCGTGGAGTTTTCGGAAACTGAGCATGAGTTCAAGCGAATGAAGGGCGTGCTGGCGCGGTTTACTGATCCAAATGATCCAGAAAAAATCTTTTACACGGCGAAGCTAATTCAGCAGGGACAGACGCTGAAAAGTGCACTGGCGTGGGAGTTTTCTGATGGCAAGTTTGGTGCGTTTAAGGCGGAGGTCGGGTTTAAGGTGCCAGATGATAACCAGGTGCTGATCATCGGTCAGGATATTTTCGCCTTTAATCCAGGCAAGTTCGAGCGGATGTTTGGCTATGAGTACAAGAAGCAAGTGATTGCCGATAAGAAAGTGGCGGAAATTGAAAAGGAATATAAGTTGAGTTTCCCTGAAGGGCTGGACCTGAATGCGCTGGTCAAGGAGCGCAAAAAGACCATCAATAAGTTGCAGAAATTGGAGATCGGTGAGGTCAAGCAGGAGCAGGTGCTGGACTATGCTGACGAGATGCAACTAGAGCTGATGAGTGATGATAACGGCGCGATTATCATTATGGACGGTAATGATCTGGATATGTTTGTGAATTTGATCAACGAGGATTACATTGAGAGTAAAATTACCGGCAAGCGCTACGAAATTAAGTCGAAAAAACTGCTGGGCGAGCCAGAAGGCGAACCGCCACGAGGTTAAGTATGGACCAGGAATTAGCGCTGGCGATTTTGATGAGTGGTCGGTCGGCGCTACTAACGGGCGCGGCTGGGACAGGCAAGACGCACCTGTTGAATACTTTTATTGCACAGGCGCGTGACCAGGGTAAAAAGGTGTCGGTAACAGCGACGACGGGGCTGGCGGCGACACACTTGGGCGGCAATACCATTCATAGTTGGAGCGGTATTGGCGTGAGCGATTGCCTCCCGAACAACTTTTTTGATCGGCTGTCAAAAACGCGGCGTGAAGTGATTATGAAGACCGATGTGCTGGTGATTGACGAGATTTCCATGCTGCATGATTTTCGGTTGGACATGGTCGATCGGGTGCTGCGTGGTGTCCGGGAAAACGACCAGCCGTTTGGTGGTGTTCAGCTAGTGATGAGTGGTGATTTTTTCCAACTGCCGCCGATCAATCGTCCGGGCGAGCAGGGCGGCGGTTTCGTGGTGTATTCGGAAGCGTGGCAGGAGCTGCAGCCGGCGGTGCTGTATCTGCAGCGGCAATATCGGCAAAATGACGAGCAGCTGCTGGAGATTTTGACGGCGCTGAGAAATGACGACATCAGGCGGCACCATGCCGAGACGTTGCTGGCGCGGACTGAAGTCGAGCTGCCTGATGGTGATATCACCGAACTACACACCGTCAATGTTGATGTTGATGTCATTAACAGCCAGAAGTTGGCAGAGCTGGTGGGCGAGGAGCGAACATATCAGCAGACGACGACTGGCTCAAAGGTGTATGTCGAGAGTTTGCAGCGGTCGGTGTTGGCACCGAGTGAACTGGTGTTGAAACTGGGTGCGTTGGTGATGGCGGTGAAAAATTCGCCGCAGAAATTGTACGCCAATGGTAGTATCGGCACGGTGGTGGACTTTGAGCCCTTGACTGATTATCCGATCGTGGAGTTTCGCAGTGGCCAGCAGGTGACCATGGTGCCGGATGTGTGGGAATTGCGTGACGGTGAGCGCAAGCGCGCTAGCATTTCCCAGGTACCACTGCGCCTGGCGTGGGCTATCACCGTGCATAAAAGCCAAGGCATGACGCTGGACGCGGCAAAAATTGACCTGAGAAAGGCGTTTGTTGAAGGCATGGGTTATGTGGCGCTGAGCCGGGTGCGCGATCTTGATAATCTGTATCTATATGGAATTAATCGTAAGGCGCTGGAAATTTCGCCAGATGCATTAGCGATTGATGAGGTGTTGCAGCGAGCAAGTAGTGAGGCGGCCAGACACTATCGTCCAATGCTGGAGGAAATGAAGCGGAAACAGTCAATGCCGAAAAAATCCGCCAGGAAGTCTCAGTCCGCTAGCTGGCAGCAAAAAATTGCCAAAATGCGCGAGACACACCCGAAGGCCTACATGCCGTGGGAAAAAGCCGACGACGACATCCTCAAACAGGAGTTTTTACAGGGCGCAACCATCCAGCAGCTTAGTCAAAAACTTGGTCGTCACGAGGGCTCAATTAAGATGCGGCTGCAGAAGCATTTTGGGGAAGAGGTGATTGGATTGTTTGAGTGACCGAATCAAAATAATATTGACACTATATAAAGTGTAGAGTATAGTTTGATTCTAGTATATTAATGATTTGCCTTGCAGGCAGAGGAGGTTCTAAGTGAGGAATATGGATTTTGAAGTGGGGAATACGAAATTTGCAGTGGAAAATACGAAATTTGCAGCGAAAGATACGGAAGGATCTATAAGAGGGGAAAAGAGACGTCCTGGGGCTAAGGAAAGGATAGCCGCGGCAGTTTTGAGCCTTGCTGTGGCTTTTGGAGGCGGAGTTGCTCTTGATGCTCAGGATGCCCATGCTGACAAACAACAGAAGGAGACAGAGAGATCTTATTTAGGTGGAGAGACAGATGCAGTACGCCAATATATTTTAGGAGAAGTTGAAAATGTCGAAGGGCAGGGTTACGACAACTCTAGCGTTGGAAACTGCGTTATTGGAAAAGAAGATGGCACTTCGGTTTGCGCTAATGCTTATCCGAGTGAAAGCGGCTCAGGAGCGGATATTGATGTGAGCGTATATAATGGTGACGGCAGCGCAATGACAAACGCCCAGTTTACTTCTCTGGACGATTCATCGGTAAATCTTTTGCCGTGCGGCGCACGAATTACTACAAGTGATATATCAAGGGCTTTGGAAAAGGAAGGCGTTACAGTTAATAAGCTTAAGGCATATGCAGACTCAAATGGCGATGGAAAATTATCCTCAACAGATGAGTCTTTGGGAGTATACGACTTCCGTAAAGATGGTTCTGTACAGATAACAACTACACGTGAAAATTTTGAAACTGACACCAGAGATGCCGCTGGGAGCGATGCAGTGCATCAAGTCAAAGCAATAATAGATAAAGTTAGTAATAAAAATTAAAAAAATATAAAAGTATTATTAGTTAAAGCAATAAATACCTGCTTAATGGCAGGTATTTTGAATGAGCGTAATAAATGGCAGCATTATATTGACATTTATACTAGTATATGCTAATGTTAAAGACATGATAACTAAAAAGCAGATTATTTTATTCTAGAAAGGAACTAACAAAAATGGCATTAAAAAAATTTGGACGCAGCGCGAATAGAGAAGCTTTGGCGGGCGGCAGAGAAAGAAAAGATCTAAAGTGGCGTTCTGTCGTTGCCGGTATTGCTGCTACTGCCTTGGCTGCTGGTGCCTGGCTGGGTATCAGTAATAGTAATGAGAAATCAACCGAGGCAATACAGCCGCCAGAAGACACAGTCACAACAAGCGCGCAGTATGAGCCGACTGATGCTGTCGCCGCCGCTACCAGTAACAAAGATAAAAAAGTAGATAAACTGCTAGCAGCGGAGTCGTCGATAAATCCAGGGGAGCGATCTGGGATTACTAGAGAATTGGGAAATTCTATCTTGGCTGGCCTTGATAACGCTGAAAATAACTTGGTATATTATCCAGGCACCACTGCTGGTGTAAGAACTAGCGATAAATTTAATCAAGATACGTATGGAGCAGGTTTTTCTATTCCTACTGAACTAGATTATTATAATACAGGAGAACTTAACCCTGGAGATCAGCAGGGCGGTTTATATGTTAGCTTAACTAGAAAAGCTGATGGTAGCGGGAGTCTGACGTTTTCATCTACAGAGGGCAAATATTTCGGAAATAACAATATGCAAGATACGAATTATGCTATTGAAGTAGGGGTAACACCAGAAGCTATGGATGCAGCTGCCAAAGACGGTATTCTTGACAAGAATGATTTAAGAAATATATTATCAGATAAAAATACACTCCTTACTGGCGTGAGAATCACTGAAACTAATAGTAACGGAGTAGAAATAGGAATGCATAATAAGTCTATAAGTATAGATCCTAAGGGAGAGATTTCGGCTAAAAGCCATGAAAATGTATTCGACAATAATGGAACAAAAATTAATGAGTATGAAGTAATTCCAGGCGCACGGGCTGCCTTCAACGAAACTGTTGCTAATGTAAAAAACAGTTTTGATAGACAAGCTGCAAAGTAAAAAAATGCTAATATATTTTAACAGTAGCAGTTAAAATAAATATGACAGAAGAGTTGATTGCCGCGACTAATAAGAAGAATGGCGAAGATAGGTCTGTGTCTAGCGCTGATAGACTGCTGGCGCCAGGGTCGGATAAAGCTGGCGACCTTGGTAAGGCAGCGCTTCTTCCTGCGCCCGATGGGACGCCTTTATTAGAGGCAGAGGCTAGCCGTGATGAACGGAAGTCCAGTCTGCGGCGGATAGGGAGAGGTGTGGTTGATCTAGTGTATCGGCTGATGAAAAGGACTGGCTGGCGTAGTGCTGATGAGAGTCATGAGGCTGCAGATAATGCGAGCGGCGATTCTGAAAGCAAGCATTCTCATGCTGAAGAAGAGCTTGACGAGTTTA
>ERZ772960.3404-NODE-3404-length-10718-cov-5.054019_pt1 | contig 10718 bp, 9 predicted proteins | sample MGYA00580678_ERZ772960 | MGnify/ENA primary metagenome ERZ772960 (study PRJEB29015, sample SAMEA2737930) | human oral metagenome | biome: human oral; feature: human-associated habitat; material: dental | place: China | collected 2059 ...
TGCTAGTATCAGCATTAACTCTGAAAGTCCATTCAATATCTGTATGTTTTATAATGTCAATAATTTTAGCTGGACTAGGTATATAAGGATTATCACAATTACACATTTTCTACTCCTCTCTTTTTTCTTTCATTGCTTTAACAACTTTTTCATAAACTTCTGATATCAATTCTTCATTATCTTTTTCTTTCATAGCACGTGCAACTTTTTCATATGCTTCAGATATTGAAATGTATTGTGGACACATATCATCACATCTTCCACAACCTACGCACATATTTTCTCCAAATCTTTTTCTATAGTCATGAATTTTATGTAAAGTTTTAAATCTCATTCTTTGACCATGTTTTACTCTAAATGAGTGCCCTCCAGCTATATTTGTATATCCATCTACTTGGCAAGAAGCCCAAACTCTTCTTCTTTCTCCCATATTTTTATTTTCTTTATAGTGGATATCTTGCATTGAGAAACAAGTACAAGTAGGACAACTGTAGTTACATCTTCCACAAGCTATACATCTAGTGTCATACTCGTCCCACATCTTATGATTTTGCATATACATAAAGTCTACCTTATCTGGTAACTCAACTTCAAAATCATTTTTGCTTACATAATCTATATCAAAATCAACTTCTCTTCCTAAGAAAACTTTTAAATCGTCATCTCTAAGTTCTAATTGAATTTCATTTCCTCTTATGTTCATTGCAGCATCATAGTTATCTGCCTTGTTTGTTCCCATACTAACACAGAAACAGTTTCTAAAACTTTTTGTACAACCTACAACAACAAACTTAGTTTTTTTTCTAGTTCTAGTATAGAAGAAGTCATTACTAGCTCCATTTCCTAAGTATATTTGGTCTATTCTTTTTACAGCATTCATATCACAAGCTCTTAAGAATACTAATCTTTCTCTTGTATCTTCAGCAGCCACTTTGTATTCATCTTCTGTAAAATAAAATAGTACTTCATTAACTGGTAATAGTGCTTCTTTTGCTGGAAAATGTGATTTATCTTCCCAATTCATCTCAGAAAAACTACTTACCTTTGCATATCTAACAACATCTGTGTCAGAATATGTTCCCCTCTTTTCAAAAGTTCTTGGGGCTAGTATCAAATATTTTTTTGATAATTCTTCTAGACCTTTGTCAAACTCTTCAACACTTAATCTAAGTTTCATATCTTTTCCTCCAATTCTAAAACTTAAACAAATTTTAATTATAGTTCAAAATTTACATTATTCTTCAAAGTATTAAAAATTTCTTATATATATTATCATTTAACTAATAAAAAAACTGTGATAATTATCACAGTTTTCAAAATTTTATTATTATTTTCAAAGTAATTCTTGACTTATTTCTTAAAGAATTGTCTAGCTTTTTCAATATTAACATAGAATTTTCTATCTTTTTGCAATATTATTTCCTTTTGTGCTAATAATTTTAGACTTCGTGAAACAGTTTCTCTTTGATAACCTAACATCTTTGCAATATATGTTACTGTCAAATTTAAATTAATATATGTATAATCATCAATTTTATTTTCTTTAAGTCCATATTGTGTTCCTAGTCTGTAAAGTTTTGCTGCTAATTTTTTTTCAATATTTGAAGAAGTTAAATTTTTTAATTGTCTGTATAGTCTTCTTATTCTTTTTTCCATTTCTAACATACAATTTCTAGCTAAAATATAGTCCTTAGACATAATTTTATCAAAAGTTTTTAAACCTATTCTAAGAATTTTAGAATCTTCAAAACCCCAACATTCAATTCCAGAAGTATTTTTTCTCATAAGAGGTTCATTTATCATAGATCCGTCATTTAATAAAAAGACAACTCTATTCTCACCACTTTCACTTGATTTTATAAGACTTACATTTCCTGAGATTAAAAAATACACATAGTCAAGTTGCTGTCTGTCAGAGTAAAGAGCCTTATTCTTTTTTAACTCTATTACATCTGCACTATTTTTAATTTCAATGATTGAATTTTTTGATATTCCACTAAAAACTTCTATTTTTTCTATATCACAATTTTTAGCTTTCATAATATCCCCTTCTAACACTAAGTTTTAAATTCTACTTTAATATAGAATAGTCCTTTTTACAAAACTTGTCAATTGACAAAATTATAAATTTACTGATAAAATGTAAATCATTTTTAAAAAGGAGGTCTAAATGGACGAAAAAATTAAATCCACTTGGATATCAAAAAATATCTAAATTATTAAGGTCTTTAGCTATTCCAGCAATAATTGCCAACCTTGTGAATGCACTTTACAATGTTGTCGATCAGATATTTATTGGACAAGGAATCGGGTATTTAGGAAATGCTGCCACAAATATAGCTTTTCCTATTACAACTATTTGTTTAGCCATAGGTCTTACTCTTGGAATTGGAGGAGCTTCAAATTTTAATTTAGAGCTAGGAAGAGGAAATCCTGAGAAATCAAAACACACTGCTGGAACTGCAGCAAGTACTCTTATAATAATTGGTATTACACTTTGTATAAGTATCAGAATTTTTTTAGAGCCTTTAATGATTTCTTTTGGAGCTACAGATAAAATTTTACAATATGCTATGGAATATACAGGTATAACTTCTTATGGAATACCATTTTTACTTTTTTCAATTGGGGTTAATCCTTTAGTGAGGGCTGATGGAAATGCTAGATATTCCATGATGGCAATAATTGTAGGTGCAGTATTAAATACAATTTTAGATCCATTATTTATGTTTGTGTTTCATTGGGGTATAGCAGGTGCTGCTTGGGCTACTGTTATAAGTCAAGTTGTTTCTGCAAGTTTGTTACTTGTCTATTTTCCAAGATTTAAGTCAGTAAAATTTTCTTTAAATGATTTTATACCACAAATTCATTATCTAAAAAAAATTATTTCTTTAGGTTTTGCTTCTTTTATCTATCAATTTTCTAATATGATAGTACTTATTACAACTAATAATTTATTGAAATTATATGGTGCAAAATCATCATATGGAAGTGATATTCCAATAGCAGTATTTGGAATTGTTATGAAGATAAATGTAATTTTTATTGCCATAGTTTTAGGACTTGTTCAAGGTGCACAACCTATATTTGGTTTTAACTATGGTGCCAAAAATTATCATAGAGTTAGAGAAACAATGAGATTACTTTTAAAAGTTACTTTTTGTATAGCAAGTATTTTATTTGTAATTTTCCAAGTTTTTCCAAAACAAATTATTTCTTTATTTGGTGAAGGAGATGAGCTATATTTTTCTTTTGCTACAAGATACATGAGAATATTTTTATTATTTATATCTTTAAACTCTATACAAGTTTCTATTGCTACTTTCTTTCCATCTATAGGAAAAGCTATAAAGGGAGCTACAGTATCTTTAACAAAACAATTAATAGTTTTATTTCCATTACTTCTAACATTACCAAAAATTTTTGGTGTTGAAGGAGTAATTTATGCAACACCTCTAACAGATTTAATAGCTTTTACTGTTGCAATTATTTTCTTGATAAATGAATTTAAACACATGCCAAAATAAACTACTATTGGAAATAATTTAGAATAAGTGATATAATTTAACAAAAATGTATGGAGGTGTATTCTAATGGGAATTAGAATGATAATTCATAATATAAAGAACATAGATGATTTTAAATTTGAAATACCAACTGAAAAAGGATTGTATGCATTAACTGGGGAAAATGGTTCTGGTAAAAGTACTGTTATTTCTTGTGCTGCATCAGCATTTTATGTTCCTTCTTTCTATGATTATTTTGGAATTCCAAAAGAAGGAGCATATATTGAATTTGAATTTGAAGGTAAAAAAAGAAAAATATGTGAAGAAAATGGTCAATGGAAAAATCCAAAAGATTTTCTTGGAATAATGGGCTTTTATGAAGGAAGCATTGTATTTGGAAATAGATTTAAAGATATTGACTACTCGCTTTTAAGCAAGCTTTCTACTGCTAATGAAAGCGAATTAATAGGGGCTTCAGATTTTGTTAAACAAAATTTAGGTAAGATCTTACATGATGATTCAGAATACTATAAAAATTTATATATTCTAAAAGGTAGTGTTGCAAAAAAGATGAAATTGAGAAGAAAAGCATACTATTATAAAAATAAAGGAGTAATTATTAACCAATTAAATATGTCAACTGGTGAAAATTTATTATTAACAATTTTAGATTCTTTAGAGAAACGTTTAAATAAAGAAAATAATAGTGAATTTCCAGCATTTTTACTTCTTGATGAAATTGAGTTAGCATTACATTCATCAGCATTAAGAAGACTAGTTTTTTTCTTAAAAGAGATTGCAGATATTCAAAATACTGTTGTTTTATTTTCAACTCATTCAATTGAATTGGTAAGAAGTATAACTCCTAATAAAATTTATTATCTACAGTCTCATTCAGATGGGAGTATTGAAATAATTAATCCTTGCTATCCTGTTTATGCAACAAGAAATTTAGAATCTTCTAATTATGGACATGATTATATTATTATGGTTGAGGATCAGCTAGCTAGAAGTATAGTTGAGAAAATTCTTCGTGAACAAAAACTTCTTTCTAATAAACGTGTATTAGTTATAGCTGTTGGCGGATGGATGCAAGTATTACGTTTTGCATATGATACTATTCGTTCAAATTTAGCTTTACAAACAACAAAAATTCTTATTATATTAGATAAAGATATTGAAAGTAATGTAGCTTCTTTTATAAGAAAAGAAAAAATTAGATTTTCAATTAGTCCTAATTATCTACCAGTTAAAAGTTTAGAAAAATATCTTTTAGAAAATCTGGTATTAAATGTTAACAAAAATTTATTTAGAGAATTAAATGATTACATTTTTCAGGGTAAGTCCTTAGATGATATTGTAAAAGAATACAGCATCCAAATAAAAAATGGTAAAATAAAAAATGATAATAGTGGAAAAATATTTTATTCAATGCTAAGAACGGAATTAAGTAATATATGTAAAATAGATGATGATTTAATAGCATATGTTATTGAATATCTTTTCAATTCAAATGATAACAATATACAAGAACTAGTTAAATTTTTAAATCAAAATATTTAAATAATTTCTATTCAATTTGGGGTAGCATGAGAACAGATTAATAAATCTAAGGAAGTAAAGTTGTATTGTAACAAAACTTCCTTTTTTATTACCCTATTTCATCAAGTATTGCTAATGCTGTAATTGCTTCAATCACTGGCATTACTCTTGGAACTATACAGGCATCATGTCTGCCACTTATTTTTAAAATATCATTCTTCATTTCTTTAACATTGACTGTTTCTTGTTCTATACTAATAGATGGAGTTGGCTTTATAACAACAGAAAATACAAGAGGCATACCTGTGGAAAGTCCACCTAAAATTCCCCCATTATTATTAGTTTTAGTCTTAATTTGATTATTATCTAAATAATATAAATCATTGGCTTCTGAACCTAAAATATTAGTAAAATTAAAACCTATACCAAACTGTATTCCTTTCACTGCTGGAACAGAAAAGGCTAAATGAGAAATTTTACTTTCCAAGCTATCAAAAAATGGATTCCCTAAACCAACTGGTAGGTTATAACAAGCACACTCTATTTCTCCACCAACTGAATTCCCTGATAATTTGATTTTCTCTAACAATTCCTTTGTCTTAACTTCTAAGTCACTTTCTATAAAAGCTAGAGAACTCTCTTTCAAATTTTTAAATTTATCTAAATCCACTTCTTTAAATTCTAAAAAACTTTTATCTTTTATGTCTAAAATCTTTTTGATATGAGAGAAAATTTTGATTCCTTTTTCTTCTAAAATATCCATTGCAATAGCACCTGCAAAAGTCAAAGCTAGTGTTATTCTACCAGAAAAATGTCCTCCTCCTCTGATATCATTAAAGCCTTTAAACTTAATAGCTGCTGGATAATCAGCATGATTAGGTCTTAATAAGACTTTTAAATTCTCATAGTCTTTAGATTGAGTATTGGTATTTTCAAATATCACACAAAGAGGAGCACCTGTTGTATGTCCATCTTTATAGCCACTTAAAATTCTAAATTCATCTTTTTCTTTTCTTGAAGTCGTAAAAGATGATTTCCCTGCCCTTCTTCTATCTATAAATTTATTTATATTCTCTAAATTTAATTTTGTGCCTGCTTCTAAACCATCTATAACTATTCCCAATGCTTCTCCATGAGATTCACCAAAAATAGATAGCCTTATTTTAGTTCCCCAAGTATTCATAGATTTTTCCTCCTAGAGATAAGAAAACTTCCCAAAAATTAGGATATGATTTTTTTATACAGTCTAAATTATCTAAAAGTATTTCTCCATCATAGCAAGTTGTTGCTATAGCTATCATCATTGCAATTCTATGGTCTGAATGTGCTGACAGAGATACAATCTTTTCATTTTTATTAACTTCAAAATTTTCTCTTGAATTAATTAAAATACTATCTTTTTTTTCAATTAAATCAAAATTAAGTTTTGATAATTCCTCAACAGTTGCTTTTAATCTGTCACTTTCCTTTATTCTTAATCTTTCAATATTAACTATCTCAATCTTTTTTCCTGAAACTGCTGCTTTTAAAGATAATATAGGTATAATATCTGGTGTTTCAGAGCCATCTAGTATTAGAGTATTTTTAGAATTCCAATTATCTATTTCAGAAATAAAGTCAATTATCTTCTTATCGCCCTGTAATGAATTTTCCCTTAAATCATTTATCTTTATATTTGAACCTATAGCATTGGCTACTAAAAAGAAAGCTGCCTGAGAATAATCCGCCTCAGTACGATAATTTCCTACTCTATAACTTTGATTTCCTTCAATTATGAATTCTTGATATGAATTATTTATAATTTTTATACCAAACTTGCTTAAACAATCTAAACTTATATCAATATAATTTGAAGATTCTAATTTTCCATTTATTATAATTTTAGATTCTCCATCTAATAAGGGCAATGAAAATAAAAGTCCTGTTATAAATTGTGAGCTAATATTACCATCTATTTCATAAATTCCAGCTTTTAATTTTCCTTCTAGAAGTATTTCATTTTCATCTATATAAGAATGTTTTATTTTGTATTTTTCAAAATTTTCAAAGTAAGGAGTCATAGGTCTTTTAAATAATTTTCCTCTTCCCTTAAATAGAACTTTATTTTCTTTAACTATAGATAGTGGAAATAGAAATCTTAAAGTTGAACCTGATTCATTGCAGTCTATTTCAATATTTTCATTCAAATTTTTAAATGTGTCACTTCCATCTATTAAAAGATAATTCTCTTTTTGTTCTATCTTAGCTCCTAATTTTTTCATAGCTTCAATAGTTGCAATAATATCTTCAGAAAAAGAAATATTTTCTATCTTAGATATACCCTTGGCTAAAGAGCTCGCAATAATATATCTATGTAATACACTTTTTGATGGAGGAGGGCTAAGCTCTCCAACTAATTTATCAACCTTTATTATTTTCATACTTATCTCACTTACTTCTCTATTGAAAATCTTCCACTTAAAAGTTCTTTAACTAAAAGAATAAATCTTTCTTGTTTATTCATATACAATGGAATTATAACTTGCTTTCTATCTTTTGTTATCATGTCTATAACAGGAAGAACTTTTTTTCCCAATTTCATTTCTTTTAAAGTTCCACTTTCTACGTCATCAAAATTTAAGTTTAAATTTTTAAATTTTATATTCTTAGCTTCTGTATCCACTTTAATAGAATAAGTAAAAACTGTCTTTGCTTGTTTTAAACCTAGAGCAAAGAAAAGTGCTCCTATAAGTAAAAGATACCATTTATGATAAATAGTATATGAGTATACTTCAAATAATCCAATAAGTATAAGTGGAATAGCTATACCATAACCAGATATATTTTTAGCCTTATTTAAACCAAACTTTTCTATTTTTTTAATATCTTCTATCTTCCCCGTTTCAATTTTTTTGACTAAATCTTCATAAAATAACATAAATTCCCCTTTCTAAAGTAAATATATTTTCATTAAAATAAATTATATTATTTATACATATTACTGTCAAGAAAGAAAAAAAGAGAATTTTTAAGTTTTTATTCTCAAAAATTCTCTTAATTCCATTGAGTTATAATCTAAACTTTTTTATCAATACTATTTGACAAATAACTCCTTAGAGTCATCAGATAAATATATTTTATCAAATTCTTTTGACATTTCATTTAACATAGTTCCATATCTTTACCAAAAAGTATATCTACATTTGTTAAAAATTAATATTGATTTTTTAAATATTCAAAGAATTTTCTATTATATTCCCCAATGTTCAATTATTTTATTTTCTTTTTCAGCTTTCTCACATAATAAAACTAATTTTTTTAAACTTTCTATTAAATATTTTTTACTAATTTTATTGTATGAGTGTTTTTTTTCATTCATAAAAAACAGTCCTCTTAATTCAATAGTTTTTTCTCCTAGGTTAAATATATTTATCCAATGAAGAATAATATTTTTAAGTTTAGTAACACTCTCACCTTTGAAATAAGTTATTCCTGCATGATTTAGACCATTTTTTTCAATATTACTTTCTAATTCTGAGAAAGTCTTTATCCACTCAAAAGTATCCATCATATACAAAATTAAATCATCATGTAAATGAACATCCTTTTTTTCTCCTACAATTCCAAAATCGTGTACTAACATTATATCACTTTCCTTTATTGAGTTTTTATTGTTAATTTTCTACATCTTATTATTTTATTATATTTTCTTGCTTTATCACATAGAATAATTAATTTTTTTAAACTTTCTATCACTTGCTTTTTATTACATTTCCATCTTTCATAATCATCTAATTCTCTATTAAAAAACCCTAGTAAAATAAATTCTTCACTTGCTTCACAAAATAATTCTGTCCAAGCAGAAACTACTTCTTTCATCTTATCTATATTTTCTTTTTCAATATATGTGCTACCATGATAAAATAATCCTTTATTTCTCCTTGTTCTTAATTTATTAAATGTTTTTATCCATTTAAAACTATCAAACATATATGAAACTACTCCGTTATTTATAAAAACTTTTTCTCCTTCTAAAATTTCAAAACTATAAACTAACATTTGCTACATCTCCCATTTTATTTATATTTTTATTATTTAAAAATATTATTTTATTGTTCCAAAAGATATTATATCTCCATTAGGGACTATTTCTATATATTTACCATTTTTTTCATATTTTATAACTCCTTTTGTTGCTCCTGTAACCTCTCTTTTTTTAGCTCCTCTCAAATTTTTAGAGAAAGCCTTTGCTTTTCTTAAATATTGAAGGAGACTATCTGCTCCTACTTCTTCTTTATGTTTATTATAATGATATTTAATAGTAGCTTCTTTATCAGAGAAACTTCCTTTTCCCCAACCATCTTTTAATTCTTCTAATTCTTTTTCAAGGTTTTTAGTATCTTCTATGCTTTTATTTGAATTATTGTCAGATGGACCTCCTTCACTTTTCATAGCTTCTATCTCTAAACTTGTTTTAGGTAAATTAGTACTTGCTGTTGCTACTAGTCCAACCGAATAAGTTTCTACCACTACTCCACCTGCTGTTACTTCAAGTGAAACCCCTCCAGTTACTGGTGCAGCTACAATACCTACTCCTTCCATTCCAGAACCTATTATAGTTCCTAAAATTCCTATTGCTGACATTGTAAAATGTCCAAAAAGTTCTCCATACTTATATGCTAAAGTATTGTATTGAAATTTTTTAGGAATTTTATATGTATTTAATGATAAATCTTCTCCACCTGCTTTTAAAGCTCCTAATGTGAAGTCTCTTATAGTTTCTCCTGAATCAGAAAGTATCAAATAAGCTCTCATATGAAGATAAAAACTGCTTATTAGTGTTTTTTCTACAAATTCATCAGTATTTTTTCTTAGTCTCAATAACTTAAAATTCATCTTATTAAGCCATGGATCTCTTTGTTGTGATGGTAAAATTTCCGCATAACCACTATTTCTATCATCTTGGGTATTTACATCCCCAACCTTTTCTCCAACATCAGCATTAGTTAAATCTATTGCATCTGTTGTTAGTGATATCTTACTGTTATTATCTTCTCCAAATCTTTTCTTTACATATTCATTTGCTGGTCTTCCTAAACTTTCTAAGCCTTCTTCATCATTTGACTTATCTTCTGCTACTTTCTTATCTTGTCTTCCTTCTAAGGCATCTTTTCCATGGGCTACTTCTTCTGTTAAGGTTCCTAATAATTCCTTTATATCTTCTATTTTATTTACATCTATTGGTATTAATACTTTCCTATTTTTTCTATCTACTATATAGGATGAACCTGTACTTCCTTTTGAATCTTTTGGCATTGTAGACTCATCTAAGTATACTACATCAAAGTCTATTCCTATATCTTTTCCATAGCCTTTTACTATATCTCTCAATGCTTCTTTTAAGTCTTCTTCATTAATTGTTCTAGCTTTAAACTGTCTACCTAGTTCTTCAACTCTTGACCCTATTACATTATAGAAACTTGTACTCCATCTTTGAGCTCTTAGATTTTCAAATACATTTCTTTTATCTTTTCCTAATGGATTTACTGTATTCTCTACAGCATTTCCTATATCTTCAACTTCATTTTTAGCTTTTTGTAAATCTTCTTTAAACTTTTCAGGATTTTTTATATAGTTAATTGTTTGAGATTCTACATTGATATTTGTTTTAAAATCTCTATCTTCTGTTAT
>ERZ772960.3409-NODE-3409-length-10701-cov-5.154424_pt1 | contig 10701 bp, 14 predicted proteins | sample MGYA00580678_ERZ772960 | MGnify/ENA primary metagenome ERZ772960 (study PRJEB29015, sample SAMEA2737930) | human oral metagenome | biome: human oral; feature: human-associated habitat; material: dental | place: China | collected 2059 ...
ACATCCTCACCCAGGCCCGGTCCTCCGAGGCGCACGACGCCGGACAGATCATCCGCAACTTCGTCTCGTACTTCACCCGCAGCTGAGCTGCCGATCCTTGGGGCCGCACGCCCCGAACGACTCGGGGATCCAGGCGCAGCTCTGGAGCTGAGAGCCACGATCATCAGGACGTTGTCATGACTTACCCGCCCGCCTATCCGCCGCCACAGGGACACAGCGGCCCACCGAGCCCGCAGTACCCGCCGCAGGCCGCCTATGGCTCTGCTCCGGTAAGCGCCCCGCAGGGCGGGGCGACCTACGGGCAGGCGCCGACGCCGGCCGGTCACGGCGCGTACATGCCCCCCGCGCAGAGCGCAATTCCGACCCAGTCGGTATTGCACCCACCCGGGGCGTCCGCCTTCCCAGGCCAGCCCTATCCGCCTGCGCCGGCACATGCCTTGACGCCGCAGTATCAGCCGTACCAGCCGCAACAGCAGCAGTTCCAGCAGTTTCAGCAAGGCGCGGGCTCGGGCACCGGGTCGGCATACCTGAGCGGAGCAGTCACCGCACCGGGCTACCCCTCCTCTGCCAGACCACCGCGGCTGGGCAGCCCTCAGCCAGGAACGACCTCATCACAACCCTTGGGTGCGCCACACCAGGTGCCATGGCGCGGTTTGAAAGCGGCGGCACTGGTCATGATGATCGTTGGCTGTGCCCTTGAGGTCGTCATCTATATCACCTTCCTTCTCACTTTCGCGCGGGGCGATACATGGTGGTCAGCCATCATTCCGACACTCTTATTCATCGTCGCCACACCAGCGATCTGGTGGCATTATTTCGGATTGCGTCACCTATTCCGCAACCAGCCAGTCACTGAGATGCTAGGGCTCTCACTGTGGTTCGGCTACGGGGTACTCATCATACCCATTGCCGGCACCAACAAGGACCCGTACGCCGGCGTGCAAGACTTCACCATTGTCCTCCTATTCATCGTCACCGCAGTGGGCGCCATCCTCACCACACGCCTCAATCAGCACTTAAGGACTCCGCAGCCATGGCCCACCACCCTGGCCATAGGCGCCTGCCAGTTCTTACTCATCAACAGCGCCGTGCACATTTCATACCTCACCATATCGGCCTACGTGACCATATCGGCAGGAAAGAGCCTCAGCGACCACACAACCAGCGCCTGGTTCATATGGTCCGAATCAGGGGGTGCAGGCCTTTCCGTCGCGACAGGGCTACTCATTTTTACCATCGTCACATCCCTGGCTGCCGCAGGCCTGTTCCTGGGAATGCGGCGCCCTTCCAGCACATCCTTCCGAATCGTGTCCACAAGCGCCGTCTCACTATTTACGCTCTATAACATCGTCGTCGTCCTCGCCTACGGGTTGCCCACCGTTGGTGAGTACGCTTTTCGGCCATCCAGCACAGGAATCGTGATGGCGATCATCATCGGCCAGGGAGCCCTCCTCATCGGTTCGACGCTGATGGCCGGACGCCGATCCGCGGCCGCTCCTCCCAGTAGCCACAGCCGGTACCACGATGGCGCCGCGAGCACAGCCGGCCCCCACGGCATGCAGAACCGCTTCAGCAGGCAGCACCGCTCCCAGTCACAGTGGGGGAGCGGGTACTGATCCCGCCCCACCACCGCGGGGTCGGCACACGACATCACCTCGGTCATCGACACCGACCGACAGGTCAAGCACAATGCCGATATGCGGCAGCCACCTCAACCTCAGAGCAGCTACACACCGACACCGTCGGGCACCGAAGGGCACAGCCCGGCGACGCCATACGGCGTGATGCCACACGGGCCGCACACCCCCGTATCGCCACCGCATGCGACCTTCTCGGCAGGCCACAGCCCCCAGAGCGGGCAGCGGGCCCACTACCCCTATCTTTTCCAGGCCCAGGCCGGCCCTCCAACACAGCCGGTGGCGCCGCACCTGTCCAGCATCGGCCAGCCCGCCAGCAGTATCGTCACCAACGGGGCTGATATTGATCCCTATTCGGCAGGGCCCACTGCCAGCTTCCCCAGGTTCGCCCCCGCTCCAACTCCCGGGCCCCTCCCCGTGATCCCGCAGCCGCAGCCGTTAGCGCCGCCAGCACCGGTCAGCGCGCCGCCGCTCGTCGTCACCCGCGAGGCCGCCTCGCCCTCACCCACCCGCTGGAGGCGAGACCGGATCATCGCCCTCGTCACAGCCCTGATCGCCTGCGGTGCTCAGGTCGCGTGGGTCCTCTACGACCTCCACAGGCAACCCAGATTCACCGCCCCTCCGGGCTTCACGCTGGATTTCATCCTGTACCTGCTCTTCTATGCCCTCGGCACCCCGGGCGTCTGGTGGTTCTTCCTTCACTTTTCGTCTCTGAAAGCCATCTTTGAGAACCGCCCGACCTCGGTCATGGTCGCCGCGACTTTTCAGATACTGCTCATCGACGTCTTGATATTCAACGACAGTATCATTGTCACCCCTATGCCGATCCTGTGCCTCCTGACAACCGGGAGCGCCGCAATCGCCGCAACCATCATGAATCAACACACGCCCGCTGCGCGACCATGGTCTGTCACGATCGGATTAGCAGCCAACCTCTTCATTCTCGTCATAGCACTCCATCAGCTGGCGAACTCTGTGAGATACATAGTGGGCGGCACCGACATAAGTGAGCACACAATCAACGTCTGGATGGCGATATCACTCCAGCCGACCCCTTTAGGAGCGCCTCTCGTCGGCGGCATCTTCCTCATGATCATGACGGCCTTGATCGCCTCCGCCAGCCTCTACCTAGGTTCTCAGAGCCGTTACACAGTGGCGTTCTCACGCGTCGTCGGCATCGCACCATTAGTCATGGTACTCACGAACGTGTACATCCTCCTCGCCTATGGCATTTCCGTCACTTCCATCAACTCCATGCTCGGTTTTTCCAGCATGGGCCACGGGTTCCCATACGCCTCCTTCCGAGCATGGGGCTCATCGATCCTGCTGGGAGCCATCGCCGTCGGAATCATGGTGCTGCTACACCGACGCACGTCCACCACGAAGCACGAGACGCCTCAGTTCGCACCGGTAGCCACAAACACGCAACAGCCCCAGTACGTGAACTACCGGCCCTACATGTAGGGGAAGCCTCTACCCATCACGCACCCCTCACGACACACAGTGAGCAGAGTCACTCACTTATCCCCATCCGCTGCCCCATCGGTTACGAACTCCTGGTGACGGCGCACTACGTCGGTGCGCCACCACTCACCTGGCCACGTCGCCAGCCCATGCCACCAAGGAGTTCTCCTATGCGTACTCGCAAGATCGTGTCAGCTGCCCTGCTCGTTGCCGCCCTCGCCGTCGGCACCGCCGCCTGCGGCTCCACGAATGCCGACAAGGACAAGATGGAGCAGACCTCCACCCCGAACGGCACCATGAGTGACGGCAAGATGTCCGATGGAAAGATGAGCGACGGAAAGACCGAGGACGGGAAGATGTCGGATGACAAGATGTCCGACAGCCCCACCTCCGGCAGCATGTCGGACGGCAAGATGAGCGACGACAAGATGTCGGCCGCCCCCTCGGCCAGCGCCATGAGCGACGGCAAGTAGGAGCTGCCGCCGGACGGATAGCCGCATGACGTTGGCCCGTACCCGCAACAACGGGTACGGGCCAACGCTCTGACGGACGAGCCGAGCACGCCCCCTGCAGGAACTGACGCGCTCTTCTGGAACGGCAGTGCCGACCACGCCTCCACGGACGAGCTCGATCAGAGGCTCTGGAGCATGCTGCCCACATGGTCGCCAGGACAGGTCTGCGCACTCCCGCAGCACGGCAGCGAAGGGGACGAACCTACCGGCGCCTGAGTCGCGCAGTCTTAGTGCCCTGTCGGAACATTGAGGGCGGCGAGGATATCTTCAACTTCGCTGTCTCCAAGATAAGCATGGCAACCCGGTTCATCGGCGCCAACCGTACCGATGGACGTACGTCCCAACCCGCACAGCGAACCAGAGACAGTAGATCGCGACGATAAGGATTACCGCAGCTCGGCTTCTACTGAGCGCTACACCATACAGTCCTCCGACGACGAGCAAGTCACCCAGGATGTAGGTAGCCACACCGAAGCGAAGAGACTCAGTGCGAGCAATTTGCTTCCAAGCACATACGAGAAGCCAAACAGCTCCAACAATGAGTGCAGCGTGAATAATCGCGAACACCCATCGATATCCGCCTACCCCCTCACCCAGCCCCACAGCAGCCGCCAGCGCACCGCCACCAGCTACAGCCTGGCCAAACGTTCTTTTAGCACTGAGCGACGGTTTCGCCGATTTCATTCTACTGTCTGCCACCGCTAAACACCCTCACTCATTCAATCTCTGGAACAATTGGCGGGAAACCCCAATCGAGATAGAGTGCAACACCTTTACCCTGAGCAATCGCTCCAAGAATCTTGCCTGCAAGATTAACGAAGAAACCAATTCCGAGCAGAGCGACTCCGCCGGAAACAACAGTTCCTACCGGGCCGCCAATCATCGATGATACGCCAACCCAGGCCGCCGCAAGCGGTTCAGGACCTGCGGCCGCCGCTGCCGCCAGAACAGCAAACACGCCCGCCGTCAGATCATCGTAGGAGATGTAGAAACGGGCGCCAGACCTCGCCTCGTAATCCTGATTGAAGACACTTTTATCGCCACGCGCACTCTCGGCCACAACCGCCCGAAGGTGCTTCACATCATCGTCGCCGAACCCAAATCGAGCACGAAGATCATGATCTGTCAGTTGGACAGACAGAGCCCCCGTGTCATCCTTGAACCGCAGATTATCACCAAGCGAGATTACTCGCCGAATGAATTCAGGAGACGAGGGACTTGACGCACCTTTGGCCACCTCAGGTAGTTCGGCACCAACAGCAGCAGACCCAACGCCTGCCACCCCTAGAGCGACACCCACAGCCGCCGCCGACACCCCTTTCACGAAGTCACTTCGATTTACTGTCACCATGACGCTCACCTCTCTGTTCTCGTCGCTCCTGATGACACAACCATCGTATTCAAGCAGGTAATTCACTCACCAGTAAATTATCCTCAGTGCAACCCTCTCGAGGCATCAGCTTCTCGCATTGCCACAACTCTCCGGGCTCCTCGCACATGCACGCGCACAGGATGCCTGGAATGGCCGTCGCTCACTGAGAACGCCAGTCAGAGCCTGTTATAATGCCCGCTCGCGATGAGATCGCAGTGTGCAAGCAGCGCCGACTCCTCCGCAGGTCAGCAGATTCCGGCCTCGAGAGCCTCCACGCCGGTCAGTCGCGGGCGTGGACGGCCACGAAGTTGGCCAGCAGCTTCCAGGAGTCGGAGACGTCGTCGAGGCGCACGCGGGCCTGGAGGTCGGCGAGCTCGTCGTCGGCGAAGTAGCCGTGACCGGCGTAGAAGCCGAGCCGGTGGGCGAGGTAGTCGCCGTCGAGCTCGGGGTGGAACTGGGTGGCGTACAGGTTGGACCCGATCCGGAACATCTGGACCGGGCAGGCCTCACCGGTCCCCAGGACGACCGCGTGGGGCGGCAGCGTCGTGACCGCCTCCTTGTGGGCGACGAAGGCCTGGAAGACCTCCGGGACGCCCGCGCAGATGGGGTCGGCCAGGCCGGCCTCGGTGAGAGTGACGTCGGGGGCGGTGACGGCCTCGCCGTAGGTGGTATCGACGACGGCGCCCTGGTGGCAGGCGAGCGTGCCCACGCCGTAGCAGGCGCCGAAGAAGGGGAAGTCGGCCTCGACGACGCGGTCGAGCAGGCCGGAGAGCTCGGCCTCGACCCGCTTCTGGGTGGCGGACTTCTTCTCCGCCGGGGTGGAGGCGTTGAAGGGGGAGCCGCCCACGAGGATGCCGGACCAGTCGTCCAGGTCGATCTGCGGCAGGGACTGGGACTCCAGGCGCAGGCGGCGGAGCGTGGACTCGTCCAGGCCGGTGCGCTTGAGGAACGCCTCGTACTCGGCGTCGGCGGGCTCGTCGTCGCTGCGGGTGGCCAGGAAGAGGAAGGGTTTCACGAGATGACCTTAACGGGGGCCGGCGGCCTGGGCAGCATCCTTTTCCACGCCGTTCCCAGAATCACGTTCAGGAACCGGCCCGCAGGCTTCTGAGGATCTCCTCGACGGCGGCCAGGGTGACTCCGGAGGCCTGCCGCAGGGAGAGCTGCGCCCGCCCGAGGTTCCCGCCGGCGGCCGGGGCGTCGAGGTAGGTCAGGGCGGAGACCGCCACTCCCCTCGAGGCCAGGACCATGGCTTCGGCCACGGAGTCGGTCACGGCGGCATCGGCCCCCAAGGAGGTCAGGGCGCGTGACTCGGCCGGGCTCGGGCGCAGCGGCCCGGGCACGAGGGCGACGACGGAGCTGCCGCTCACGCCGCGCAGGCTCCCCAGGCGCTCGGTGAGCCTCGCGTCCCAGCCCGCCGAGACCATGCCGGGGGCCGGGAAGAGGGAACCACCCGAGACATTGAGGTGGTCGGCGACGACGCGCACCTGCCCCGGCGCTGAGCCGCCGGCCACATCACCGGAGCCGCGCAGTGGGGTGGCGCGGGTGACGAGCAGGGCGGCGCGCAGGCGGGCCCCGCTGGCGATCCGGGCCAGCGCCGTCACACCGCGCGCAGCCCCACCCTCGTACATGCTGGTGCGACCACGGGCGACGAGGACGCCGAGGCCACCGCGCTCGTAGGACACGAGCGCGTCCTCGTGACCGGGGGCGCTGGGGGCCTCAACACCGGGTAAGAAGGACAGGCGCACTCGCGCCGACGGACGCCCCCAGGCCTGGTCGAGGTCGCGCAGGAAGGCGGGCTCGGCGATGACAAGGAGGTCGTGGCGGGCGCGACCCGTGGCCAGGAGGATGGAGGCGCCGTCGGGGTCCTCGTCCCAGATTCCTGGCGGGGCGGACTGCTGGACCATGGATTCTCCTCGAGTGCGCCCGGGGCGGGCGGTGGGACAGGGAACGATGGCCGGCGCTGGACGCCGGTCAGGGTGGAGCGAAGTCTACGCGAAGACGCCGCCGGCCGCCGCCGGCACCCAACCCACGCCCACCAACAAAATCTTCAAAATCGACGCGGCTCCGGGTCGATTCTGAAGATTCCGTCGATGTGTGTGCGGGGCGGCGGGTCGGGCCTGCCCCTGGTCGGCGCCATGGACGTGGTCTGGCGCTCCACGGGAGCGGCCGGGCTCTGGCACGTCCGGGACTACAAGATCACCCTCCCGTCGGGGGCCCCGGACGAGCTCTACCGGTCCCAGCTGGCCTTCTACGCGCTGGCGGTTCGGGAGCTCGCCGAACGGGCCTCGGAAAAGGATGCGGAAGGAGGAAAAACGGGACTCACGAAGCAAAATTTCGAGGCGGTGGACGTCGGGCTGATCTTTCTGCGCGAGGGGGGGCTCATCGGGAGCCGCCGTTCCTTTCCGCGGGATTTCGAATGGGACGGATTGAGGGCGCGGGTGCTGGAGGCGGCGCGGGGCGCCGCACTGGGGGACTGGCCGGCCCGGACCGATCGGTGCCGGGAGTGTCCATGGGCCGGGAACTGTCCGGGGCGGCCCCGGGGTCGGGCGCCGCATGCCTCGGAATGAAAACGAGGACCGGGCGAGCCGCCCGGCACTCGAAGGCGAACGGCGGAGCGGTCTCCGTTACCGCTTCCCCGCGGGGTAGAACTCCTCCAGCTTCCGCAGCAAAATCCAGGTCACGACCCCGGAGATGACGATCTTGGGCGCGAGGAACGATCCGTTGTAGACGGCGGAGTAGACCCAGGGGTTCGTCCCCTTGGGGGCATAGCTGGCGAAGAAGATGACGCCGGAGAGGACATGGCAGGAGAACTGCACGAGCGCCGCCAGGGCCAGGCCCACCAGCCTCTGACGCGGCAGCAGCGCCGCCAGCCCCATGGCGCCATAGGCCGCGGGGTAGTCCAGAATCGCCTGGACGGGATGCACGACATACCCGCCCAACAGCAGGTTCATCACGCCCGCGAGCACCCCCGCGCCACAGCCCCAGTACAGCCCCCTCCGCCAGGCGAACAGGATCAGCGGGACCAATTCCAGGTTGACGGAACCCCCCTGAGGCATACGGAACAGCCGGAGGTAGGACAACACGATGGAGAGGGCGATGCACAGGGCGCCCTCCACCAGAACCACGGTACGCGACGAACGAACTTGTTCCGACATAATGAAACGACCTCCCCGGACAGGATAAAGATAAAAAGATGACGGCGACATCCGGGAGAGGAATGGGGCGGAAACGGGAATCCGAACGGAACGATGGATGAGGACGAACGTCTTCCTACACGGACATCTTCCTACGCCGGCATTATCCGGTTCAGGTTCCAGGGTCGAGGCCGGATTCGGCCCCCTCTCAGCGACAAGCTCCCCCGATGTGCTACCTATGGTGACATTCGAGGCGGCGTTTGTCAAGGGGCCCGGCGCCTCGTGTCGTGTGTCAGCGCCGGATTTGGCCGAAATGCTCCGTCAGAAAGCGATCGAGGGCTGGAACGTAGATCTCCCGGGACCGCAGGAAGCCTCCGTTGTGGCTGCCACGGATTTCCACGAATGCCTTCTCGCCGGCTACGGCCTCGTAAAGCCGTCTTCCCTCGCGAAAGGGGACGATGCCGTCGTCCGGGCTGTGAATGCACAGGGTGGGGACGGTCAGGCGTTCGGCCGCCTCCCGGGAGTTCCAGATGTCCCCGACCGCCGCCCGCAGGAGCGGGGCCATGAAGTCCAGGTGCAGGACCCCGAACGGGGAGGCGAAGGTGGATTCCAGGATAAGCGCTCGGGGCCTGACGCTTCGCGTGAGTTCCAGCGCGACGGCGCCGCCGAGCGAGCGGCCGAAGAGCACGATGTCGCCGGAGGCCACCCCCCTGTCCTGCAGCCAGTTCCACGCCGCGCGCGCGTCCCGGGCGATGACCTCCGGACTTGGCGAGCCCTCGCTTCGTCCGTAGCCCCGATAGTCGAAGACGAAGGAGGACAGCCCCAGGTCGTGAAAGATGCGGAGGGACTCCACGCGCCAGGAGAGGTTTCCCCCGTTGCCGTGGCAGAAGAGCAGCGTCGCCCGGGCGTTCTCGGCCGGGACGTACCAGGCGTGCAGACGGACGCCGTCGTCCGCCGTCAGGGTAACGTCCTCGTAGCGGAGCCCCGCATCCGCGGGCGTCGCGGTGATCTCCCTCGTGGGGTGGAAGGCCAGGGACGGCAGCAGGAAACGCGCTGCGGCCATGAGGACAACGAGCGTCCCCAGCAACAGAAGGGACGCCTGGAGCAAATACAGCAGAAATCTGGACATGGTCCGTACCTTCCTCTACCGCCTGTTAGGCGTCCGGCTGTGACGGGATGCCCTCCCTCCGAGGCGAACGGCGATCACGGCGCCAGATGCCCGCGCATCCAGTCCGCCAGAGGGTTGCCCCTGCGCAGCAGCCTGCCGTCCTTGGAGACGAAGGCATGGCGTGTCCAGCCCTCCGCCGCCAGCTTCCCGTCGGCGGCGCGGAACACGCGGCACCGGAACGTGACGCTGACGTTCGTGACCTCGGAGATGTGGGTCTCGATCTCGATCTCGTCGTCGTAGAACAGGGACGACTTGTAGCGGCATCCGGCCTCGACCACGGGCAGGAGGATGCCATCCGCCTCCCAGTCCCGATACGTCCTTCCATACGAACGGCAGAGTTCCGTCCGTCCCATCTCGAACCAGTCCAGATAGCGGCCGTAATAGGCCACGCCCATCTGATCCGTCTCGCCGTAGCGCACACGCGTCCGGCACACGAACCCCTGCGGTGAATCCACGCTGCCGACCTCCTCGTCCGACGTTCATTGCACTTCCTCGTCATTGTAGAGGGTCGGAGGGAGGGCTTCAAGGGCATGACGGCGGAGACGGCCGGACCGGAACCGGCGGAAAGGCGGATGGTGTATAATCTCAAGAACGTGCGGAGGACTGGCCGAGCGGTCGAAGGCGGCTGACTTGAAATCAGTTGGGGCGCAAGCCTCCAGGGGTTCGAATCCTCTGTCCTCCGCCATTGCATTTTTCACGAACGTCCAAGATCGTCCAAAAAGCCCGCTGTCAAGCGGGTTTTTCTTTTACCTTCACTCCATGAAAGTCCACCCCGATATGGGGTTTTATCGGGCCAAGCCGACCGACAAGCGCTATTCGCTTTACGATACCGGCGGTTTGTTCCTGGAGGTCATGCCGACCGGCAAGAAGTTCTGGCGTTTACGCCACTCCGAGGATGGCGCGCGGCGGAAGCTGACCTTGGGGCAGTATCCCGCTGTGCCCCTGAGCGAGGCGAGGGCCAAGCGCGACGAATTGAGGGAGGCCAAGGCCAGGGGCAGAGGCTTGTGTGAAGCACGGAGGATATAATAATCAAGATATGTCAGTGCTAAGATACTCGTTTTGTGGGCGGTATTCGAGGCCGGTCCGACGAATTAGGAGGGGCTCGTGATGGGGCGGAGGAAGCGGCAGGTCGTTCCGTTATCCGGGGATGGGCGCAGGCTGGAGGCGCTTATCGACATCATCCTGAGGTGTCATCCGATGAGCCTCCGGATTCTGGCCGGGGAGTACGAGCCCACGACCGACGAGCTCTCCGAGATTCTGGAGTGTCTGTGAACCTGGAGGCAATACCCAGGGAGCTGTTGCGCAAGAGTGGAATCCCTTGTCCGTTCGTATTCGTATTTTCATTCGTACCACGCTCCCAGGGGCTGTGGGGATGGGCAAAGCACACAGGAGCCCCCAGGGCAGCGGATACTTC
>ERZ772960.3411-NODE-3411-length-10696-cov-12.480406_pt1 | contig 10696 bp, 8 predicted proteins | sample MGYA00580678_ERZ772960 | MGnify/ENA primary metagenome ERZ772960 (study PRJEB29015, sample SAMEA2737930) | human oral metagenome | biome: human oral; feature: human-associated habitat; material: dental | place: China | collected 2059 ...
CCTCGGAGATTTGCTCGCAGCGGCAGACGATTTTACCGTAGAGCGGATCCTGTTTGATAAGCGTATGCCGCTCGGCATCGTGCATCGAAGCTGTTTCGCGGGGGGCGGCGCGGTGCGGTATAAAGTCCGGTTTTTCTTTGAGGACGGCAGGAAAGCGTCGGAGCGCAAGCGCTGCAATATCTTCCGCGATTGCCGGAGCCGAAGCAAACCCCGGGGATTGAATACCCGCCGCGTGGATTAAGTTGGGTACCTTTTCGGAAGCTTCAACGATAAAATCCTCTTCCCACGTCGCTGCACGGATGCCACTATAGTACGCGATGATATCGCCCCGCGAAAGCGTTTTATTCATAGACATCTGTTCAAGCAAACTGCGTTCATCCTCGGAGTCGGTGCCGTAATCTTCGCGGTCATATACCTCATGCGCGGTCGGTCCGACAAGAACATTTCCTTCTATACAAGGAATAATTCCGCCGCCTTTTGAATGCTGTTTTGAAGAGTTTAAAAGATTGGGTTTTCCGATAATCGTATGCTGGGAACTTTTTTTCTTTTTATCGAGGATGATATCCATACCCTTTCGCGGATGGATGGAAAAGAAACGGTCTCCGGCAAACTCCGCAATTTTATCCGACCATACACCCGCTGCATTGATAATCAGGCGGGCATTCAGCGTACCGCGGTTTGTGTGAACAGCCGAAATCAATTCGTTCGTTTTATCAAAACCGGTTACGGCGGTTTCAAAGAAAAAAGAAACGCCGTTTGCCGCTGCATTTTCCGCAAAGGCAATCGTTACCTTAAAAGGAGAGGCAATGCCGGAGTAGGGTAGCCAAAAACCGCCGTAGTATTTTGTATTGAGATTAGGTTCCATATTTTGTATCGTTTTTTTATTTCGATATCCGACCCGCCCGTCAACGCCGTTTTTTGCCGCCCGCCGGTGCATAAACGGTACAAGGGGTTTTAGGAGCGGAGTTTTAAACAGCATAAAACTGCCCGGCCATTTAGTTTGAAATCCGAGCTCTTTATCGAGCTTGCGGTACAGACGGTTACCGCGGGTATTCAGTCTGCCTTTTATCTTTGAAGGACTATCCGCAAAGCCGGGATGGATCATACCATCGTTGCGGGAGGATGCCTGTATTGCGCAATCGCATTCTTTTTCAAGAACGGCGATCGTCAAATCATAGCGGGAGAGTTCCCGTGCGATTGCGCAGCCGATAACACCGGCGCCGATAATCACTATATCGAATGCCTTTCCCGCTAAAAGATTGTCCCGCACTTCCGGCATCCGCATCGGCGGTTCCTGCTTTCCCGCTACGGTCACATCGTTGACCAAGCCTTTATATCCGGGGAGGTGTTTACATCTTTTTGCAAAGAAAGCGCCCGCAGCATACCGTTCTTCGACGGTAGGCGCATCTCCGGTCAATATAACCGACCGGCCGTCCCACGCCGCCGAAAGTTTCAGCTGCGGATGCCGTTCCTTTATCTTCCGCTCAAACTTTTGAAGATAGTTCTTCATAATGCTGCTCCCTCATAACCGGCGGACTTTCCCGTCCGTCAGCTTCCGCATTTTAAAGTCGCCTGTTCTGAAACTCAAGTTTCCGAACAGGTCTAATATATGCATTCGTCGAGATCATTTCTTCCAGTAAGGCGAGCGCTTCATTCCGCTTATTTTCCGAGATATAGGCGATTAATCGTGATTTTAAGGCCTCGGCAGTTCGGATACTCCCGGTGTTTTCAGTAAAAAACCGTTCCAGTTTTTGATGATAGAGTTCACGTGCAGAATTAAAAAGAAGGAGAAATATCGTATTGCCGCCCGCTTCGATAATTGTACGGTAAAAGAGAAAATCCAGTTCGGTAAGCCGTCGTATTTCGGCAGGCTTTAAAGCGGGACTCAGCTTTTTATGTTCTTCTTCACGTATCTTATTTAATTTCTCGATGAGGAGTGAATTCGTTTGTTTCTGCGCCGTATCGGCAGCAAAATATTGTTCCAGCGATTTTACCAGAACTATTCGGCGGACTTCTTCCAAATCGGCATCGATACGGGCGGCAGACTGAGGTGTCGAAAAGCGATAAATGCTTGAAAGCAGGGGCAGCGCGCCTTCTTCGGTAAAGTTATTGACAATCCAGCCATGCCGCGGCCGAATGGAAATAAACCCCTTCGCGCCAAGCTCCAGAAGCCCTTCATGAATCACCGGACGTGAAACCCCCATTTGCTGAGCCAGTTCCCGTTCCGGCGGCAGCTGTTCTCCCGGCAGGATAAGGCGCATCAGCAGCAGTGTCTCCATTTGTTCTACAAAACGCTCTTTATTGCTTCTCGCGTTTTTTTGTTTTTTCTCTTTCATATACTCATCGTTATAATAGGCTTCTTTAACGCCGATGTACTTACAATGTTTAGAAACTGCCTTTATATATTTGTGGTAATACCACCAATCATCCGTTTACTATAGCACAAAGAAAAATAATTTGTCAAATATTTTTTTATAACCATTTAAAAAACCGGCTGTTTAGTGTAGTGCGATAAGGGTCAACCTTCTCGACTGTGCAGTTGAGTTTTTTATTTACTTCATCAATGATTTTCCGTGCTTTTCTTGCTTCTCATCATGAAGGTTTTTATCGGAAGGAGAGCGTATAGGTATGAAATTACAGTGTAAAGGAAAACAAAAAGAGGCTGATAAAATTGCGGCTTTTTTGATGAATGCATCGGATCGATTGCTTTTTCATATTCCTCTTTATGAAATCGGTAAAGCTTTCGGTATCTCGCGTGAAGATATATTGGATATTTTTATTCAAGGTGTTTATGACGGGTTTTTTATCTTAGATTGGATTTATCATTGCCCGGAGTGCGGGAATGTTGCGTATGAAGCGCCGACACTGCACCGTGCTTCATCTCAAAATTTTTGTACGGTTTGCAATAAAGCCTTTGATAATACGCTCGACACTAATGTAGAAGCGTGTTTTTCCATTCATCAGCGCTTTAGAATACTTAATCCGGTGTTTAAATTGAAGTATATCGCCGAAATAAGTAAAAATGTCCGGAATGGCCAGTATCGGACATGGAATACTCCGAATGCGGTGCGGGGTATTGATATTATACAAAATAATTTATACCGCAAATTGATGCGTTCCGAAGTGCTTGTCGGTGATCAAATGCTTCGGCTGCAAAATGCAACAATTCTCTTTGCGAGTATTACAAATTCGACGAAACTGTTTGCTTCATTAGGCGATGGAAAAACCTTTTCATTGATAAAAAAGTATGTGAGGATTCTTTTTGATACGATTGCAAAATGCGGAGGCGTACCGGTTAAAACAATCGGCGGGGTCGTTATGGGGACTTTTATCGATCCCGTTAAAGCTTTTCGGACTGCAGTAAAAGCATTACGGCAGCTGGCAAAGTACAGCCAAAATAGGCCGGTAGGTGAACAATTGGAAATTAAAATCGGCTTACACAGCGGCCCTGTGCTGATGGTTACCTTGAATAACTTGCTCGATTATATCGGTTTAACGGTCAACAGTACGCTTGATATCACCAATACTGCACTTCCGAATGAGATCGTTATTTCCGAAGCTCTTTTCAATAATCGCTCCGTTAAACGTGCCATTCTTTCCGTTACCGATACCGTACAGAAGCAACAGATACGATTTAAAGGTAATCCTGCAGATTACACGCTATATCATATAAAAATATCAAAACAAAAGCGCACTCCTAAAAACTGAAATTTTTAAGATCTTTATGCCGTAAACACCGGTAATTTTCAGCCGTTTTGCATCTCGTGTCGTATAAGAAATCGTAAGAGGTGAGTATGGATAAACACGGTGTTCCTCCTATTACGATCATAGCTGTTGCGGCGACGGCAGCTTTTTACGGGCTGTATGCATTTGCACAAAACGGCAGTAGAATTATATCTTTTGTTTTTATAACGGCTTTTTTGTTACTGTGCGCTCTCTTGCTGTCGTTGATAACTGCATCTGCGGCCGCTTACTTGCTGCACAGGAGATACCGAACCCAGCGCGGCAGAAATAAGCAGACGCTGTCTGTGATACGGTTTACGCTTTGTATAGCGGCGGGTGTCGCAATCGGTTCGTATTCTGTGCATATACTGCAAAGAGAACAGCGTCCGCCGCAAACGCTTGCTGCACTGCCTAGGATACGGACGCTTATTGCGGAATTAACCGGAGAGCCTGTTCCGGCAGGTAGCGATTATTATCGCATACCGGTTAAACTGATTGCGTGTAATGCCGGCCGCAATGAGCAGTTTTCCGCATCGGGTTCCGTGCAGCTTTTTGTTCCGGCAGCGCTTGTCCGCGGAACATATTCAGGAGGCATTACCCGCATCGGCAGAGCGGAGCAATCCGAAGCAGCAGCGCCGCTGCTAGACAGGACGGCTGCATTTGCGGAGGCATTGTTGAATCCGCAAGAATGCCGGTTTTATGTCCGCGGGATGAGACTTGCGGTTCAAGGAAAGTTCGGTAAGACGGGATCGGTGTTTTATGCGCGGCCGGTGCAGCCGGTGTTTCTCGGATGGAACTCTCCGCTCAGCCGCCTTCGTGCGTTTTTCCGCTTTGCCTTTATGCGGATGCTGTACGGCTGGGGTGAGGCGGGCGGCCTTTTGCTTGCGCTGTTGGCTGCCGATAGGGCGTTCTTACCGGCGGAATGCATCGCCGCTTTCCGCAACGCCGGCCTCGCTCACATTCTTGCACTGTCGGGGATGCACCTTTCATTAATCGGGACGGCGGCGCTGCAAGGCGGCAGGATATTCGGGCATAAAAGCAGGGCTGCATGGTTTTCGCTTGCGGCGGTTTTCCTTTTTGTCTGGTTTGCAGGTTCCGCTCCTTCGCTGAACCGCGCATTGGGAATGGTGTGTATTGCTGCTGCAGGAAAAGCGCTCGGTTTAAAGCCGCCGCCGCTTTCGGCGCTGTGCGCCATGCTGACCGTGCATATCGCAATCGCCGGTTCCGAAGCTGTAACGCTCGGGTTTATGCTTTCGTATGGAGCCTGTGCAGGGATTATCATTTTCGGCGATGTGTGCGCCCGTCTTTCGGCAGGAAAAATACCTCCGGTTTTTGCAGGCAGTATTTATGCGTCTGTCGGCGCGCAGCTTTTCACCGCCCCGATTGTTATCGCTGCAATCGGGAATATCGCAGCAGCGGGGGTGATTGCTTCATGCGTGGTCAGCCCGCTTGTTTCGGTTTTTCTTATTACGGGGCTTATCTGCATTCCGCTTGCGCTCATCTTCCCGTTTACCGGTCTGCCGCTCGGTTACGGATTAAACGCTGCATACCGGATAATTTTTACGGCTGCGGATTTTTTTGCACGCTTTCCGGTTGTTGCGCCGGAAAGCGGAGTAGGGCGCTTGGCCCTTTCGGCAGCGGCGTTTGCGGTTGGGGTATGCTGTGTAGTTACGGCGTATGTTCAGCGCAAGCGGACGGTAGCCTCTCTTCCTCGATTGACATAAGTATACCGGAATAGTATTTTTTTCTAAAGATATAATTGACAAACTAAGCGGTTGCAGTAAATCATAAAAATGACTATAATACGCGTTATGATTTTTCCATTAAAAGAATTGATTGAATTTAAAGGCAATATTTACGAAATTACCTGCGCTGCAACACGGCGTGCTTTTCAGCTGGTAACTATTCAGGATCCGATACTGGAAGAAAACAACGATAAGGTTGTGTGTACTGCAGCTTCGCAAGTATTTACCGGCGCTATCGATTACAAAATAGAATATCGCCCCGATCATTCCTAATTCTTGATATCACCATGTACAATGCCGGTTGCGGTTATTTTCGGGGCTACCGCCTGCGGAAAGACCGCGCTGGCCGCTCATCTTTTTACTACTTCCGTAAACTCCATTAAAACGGAGATTATATCTGCGGATTCGGTACAGGTGTATCGAGGTATGCCGATCGGTTCGGCTCAACCTCCGCAAGAACTGCTCGATACGATTCCCCATCACCTTATCGGGGTATGCGAACCTTCCGAAGAATTTTCCGTAGCGGATTTTGTACGCAGCGCGGATAAACTGTGCAAGGATATTGCAAGCCGAGGCGCACTGCCGGTTGTGCTTGGCGGGACGGCTTTTTACATTAAGCATTTTATGTATGGTATGCCGATTACTCCGCAGGCGGATCCGGTTTTACGTGCACAATTGCAGGAACGGATGCAGCGTGTCGGCGCCGCGGCAATGCACGAGGAACTTGCGTCTTTTGACCCCGCATCGGCAGCAAAGATCCACATCCATGACGAATACCGTATCATCCGCGCGCATGAGGTGTATTGCGCCTCGGGGCGGCCGCTCAGCTCGTTCGAGCTGCCGTACCGTTATCGCGAGGGCTTCCGCTTTTGCCCGATATGTTTAGACCGCCCTCGCGATGAACTGTACCGGCGCATCGAAGCCCGCGTCGATGAGATGTTTGCGCAAGGCTTACAACAGGAAATTGCTCGGCTAACTGCGCAGGGCTGTACTGCCGACTATCCTGCAATGAAGGCAATCGGGTATCGAGAGTTTTTTAAGCTTTCCCCCGATGCGCCGGCGGCCGCCCCGCTCGATGCGGTGAAAGACCTCATTAAGCGCGACAGCAAACGCTACGCTAAACGGCAGCAAACATTCTTTCAATCATTCCCGAATGTTCGCCGCATCGATATGACCGACCCGCAAAGCGAACGGCGCATTGCGGAGATACTGCTGGATATCTTTTAACAAATCGGTTACTTTCGATGTTTTACGATCGCTGCAAGGATTTTTAAAATTTCCTGACAATCGGCATACATTCCGGCAAAGTCTGATTTTTGTATATATCCGCTCTCGTATAATAACTCAAGCCAATATTCGGTTTCGTTCGCATCCTTAAGAGCAATCAACAGCTTTGCGTAAAAATCCGCCTTTGTTTGTCCGCTCACTGCTTCTTTTACCCTTGAACCGATACTGGTTCCGCTCCGCAGTAATTGCTGTGATAAAATAAATTCATGCTTACTGCATAAGATTTTATGCGCATTGATAATAGCCAACGCAAAAGATTTTGATTTATCTACAATGACATTCATAGCGGCTCCTTTTAAGCGTATATATCTCTTATATATCGCCAGCGGCGTTTTGGCTAAGAAAATCAAAAAAAATTATATGCTTTTACGAAAACCGACTATTTTTAAATAGGCTATGGATACTCTGTCCTGAGAATTTTCAACAGATACCGCAGCTCGATACCTGCCCGCTTTAAAAAACCGAGATTAAACGAATAACCCCGTGCAGCGTCGGGAAAATGGCTATAGAGGTAGTCGCGCTCTACAAGAAGCTGCTCCATCGTTTGTTCCGCTAACGGGTACTTGCCCTGCAAATGGTCATTCAGCATAGTTAAGACTTCGGCTTCTCCGGCAAGATAACCGCAGAGTGCTCTGTGCCGCTCGGTTACCGTGTCTGCTTCATAAACGGAGTCAAAAAAAGCCCTGCCTATATCTGCTCTTGAGTAAACGGTTCTAACAGCTGTTATGCCCGCATTCGATTTACCGGCATCGGTAAGTATTTGTTCTATTTGTTCCGTATTTACTGTACCGTCCTTCCTATCGTTCAAAATACAGCCTTCCGTTCCGATGTCTATAACCCGTTCATTGCCTGAGAAGGTATGCCGGTACAGTTCCGCATAGCCGGAAAGTACCGGAGTTGTCCAATAGGAAAGTCCCCGTTTTCCGGCAATACGCTGCATACCGGTAGAAATATTGAGCTTGTACGGCGATTCGGTGCGGCCTAATTCCGCGAAAAGTTGTTTTACGGGGCTGCTTTCGGCAGCGTGGGTAAGACCGCTTTGCCATGCAAAATCCAAGCCTGTGTGCAGTACCGGCAGGTGAGACTCTGTTAATGTTAAGGCGAGCTGTAGTGCCGTTAATCCTACCGACCCCATCGGCGAAAGGACAAGGGGCTGCAGCGTCTGATATAACCGCTCCAAATACCGCAGCCGTGCATATTCGGTGCAAAAAAAATATACATTTCCCCCGCAGCCTTGCAGTGCGCGGGGAGAAGCCGTAAGATCGGCAAAAATCGGTACGCCGTATTTATGCAAGCCGATAAACGCCGAATCAATCCAATACTGCGATTCCACCAATACGATTGCATCAGGACGAATATCGGGTAAAAGCGCTGCAGCGGCGGCATCCACTGCAAGCAAAAAAAAGGAGTTCCTGTTCTTGACGATAAAATCCCGCGCAGTATCCAGCGAAGGGCCGGCGCCTGCAACCAAAATAGGCTTGCGGATACGTTCATCGCCGGTGAGTAAACGGAAACAGCCCATACCCGATGGTACATCCTGCGTAGGATATCCTGCTGACGGTTTCTCCGGCGATCTTGCGAGTGGGCTTGTCATCGACTTTGCTAGCGATAAAAGATTACGGAATGTGTTATGCGCATAATTTCTGCCGAGGTGCATTAGTGTTATCCGGTTTTTCCAAAACCGAGAAATTACCTCATCCGCATATAAATGTACCTCATTATAAAAAGCTTGATTCAGCTGTACCCCGCCTGAACAGGAAAGAGCAATACATTTTTTAAAGGGAAACAGAGGCAAGGCTTCTATTTTTTTCAACACCTCCGTAACCGAATCCGTTCGGATATAGGAAAACCGCTGCTGTGCGAACGGCGAAAAATCGCAATGATCAAGCGAGAACCTCATCAACACTTGATCGCATTCCAGCGCAAGGATATAAGAGGATGACGGCAGTTTTTTCGCCAATTCTTTCAGTCCGTAACCCAGTACCGGCGAAAGGCACAGCAGCAATGTTGAATCCGGTATTTGCAACGATGCAATCTGCGCGGTAATAGCTTCCTGAGGATTGTATTTTGAATAGAGATATTTATTTCGGTATAAAACGGAAAAGCCCCTGTCTGTTTGTATCAGCAGAGGCTTCTCATCTTCGTTGGTGTTAATCAATCTCTTTAGTTGAATACCGCGTTAAAATTATCGGTAAAGTTTTTGCTGTTTAAAACAAAATCGATAAAGGTCTGCTGCCCCCATGAAAGCTGCTGATGAGCAAGCATAGCGAGCGGGTACTCGTAGTACCAAAACGATGCAAACTGCCGATATGAGTTCGCAATATTATTTTTCGTTTCTTCCGAACCTGCTTTCTCTTCTTCAAGCTGTAATACCAGTACGTTCGAATCCAGTAAAACCGGTTCGGAAATCTCTCCCTGTTTAAGCGCAAAGGCTTTTTTAAAGAATGTTTCATTCCGTATCCCTGCGCTAAAGAAAGTATCCGACTGATAAGAAATCTGCGGTAACATAGCCGCATTGCCGTAATTTAAAGTTATCGGATTGCTTGTCTGTACAACCAAATCGTTTACGGATGCTTCTTGCGAAAATCCGCCGATTTTTGCCGCTTCGATAAAAGTTTTTGCCTTTTGTTCAAGGTAATCTTCGATAATACCGCGTTCATTCGATTTCATATATGAAAGTACGCGGTCTTTGGTTTCGGGCAACGTAAAATCGGCAGCTGTAACCGGAGCGGTACATTTTACAATCGCATACCCCGAAGATGTTTTAACAACGGGACTCACCTCATCAATATCGAGCTTGAGTACGGTATCAAGATCCTTCGATTCGGGGAATGTTCGGTTTACAGTCGTGCGATAGGGTGAAAGCAATTTTCCCGTAGAATCGGTACCCAGCTTGGTAGAATTTGTTACAATGGCATCTTCGAACGTTATCTCATCTTTTTGGAGCGCTTGAGCGGTTTTATTTGCATCTTCTTGCGAGTTAAATGTCAACATCAGTAAGTTATGTTCCGCAAATAGATCGGTATGTTCTTCGCCGTACGCACGGATTTTTTCCTGAGGGAATTGACTTTCTTCAAATACGACATATTTAAAGATGCGCTCTTTTTCTGCCATCTTTTGTACAAAAGCGATTTCTGCCGAGCTTGTTTTTAGTCCGAATATATTATCATAGGTGCCGAAGTTATCTTCGATGCATCGTTGTGCGGTAAGATAATCGATTACTTGCCGTCTATTGGCAAGCCGCTGCTGCTCCGATGTCTGAGTATATAATTTCTCCGAATAAGCACCCGTCGAATCGGTATAATAGGGAATAAGTGCTTTATTGATATTTTTATCCGGCAGATAAAACCCTGCATTGAGGGCTTCTTCCTGTGCAGCAAGCTGAATCATCGAAGCATTAAACGCCGCGTGCATAATCTGCCGTTCAACGAATTCCTGCTGGACTTTATTATCGCTTCTCAAGTATCCGCGCGTTTCGGCAGAGTAGTGAAGCTTCCGGTATTCCTGAAAAAAGAGTCCGTCAGCCGTGTAGTCAAGCTGTTTGTTTTTCCATTTACCGAGCATCGTTTTTGTATTGCTTCCCCATTGTCCGCCTGCTGCCGGAACAAAGACAAACGCAATGATTGAGAAGACCAGAATAATAATACTTCCGATTGCTAAAGTATTTTTTTTAAAGCCCGCCATAGTTTCGTTTCCTTAATTTATCCAGATTTTAGTTTTCTTCATTTTAAGATAATCAGCGGGTAACTGTACCAGCTTACCCTTGAAATGTCAACCGCTCGATTAGTTTGTCAAAAATCTCTGCTTCTTTGCTTGACACCGCAATACTTCTATAATACTATAAAGATATGATAATAATAAGCACTCCGGCACTCCGGCACTCCGGCACTCCGGCACTCCGGCACTCCGGCACTCCGGCACTCCGGCACTCCGGCACTCCG
>ERZ772960.3412-NODE-3412-length-10696-cov-4.981205_pt1 | contig 10696 bp, 8 predicted proteins | sample MGYA00580678_ERZ772960 | MGnify/ENA primary metagenome ERZ772960 (study PRJEB29015, sample SAMEA2737930) | human oral metagenome | biome: human oral; feature: human-associated habitat; material: dental | place: China | collected 2059 ...
GCATTGTATGGTGGGTCTAGATACAAAATATCACCATCAATTTTTCTTATCAGTTCATTCGCATCCAGCTGATAAACATCATGAACATTATCGCTTATTTCAAATTTGGCTCCTTCTAAAACCAATGGCTTTAAGGCAGAAGTCTTGATGTTTTTTAAAAACGCTCCATAAACAGATGCAGTATTTGCGACTTTGTCTGCGCTTTCTATAAGTGAAGCCAACAAAAAATAGTAAATTTCATCGGTTATTTTTCCGATTTTATGCCAGCTTTCTATTTCCTGCCTGACATTATCTATTTTTTGACCATTTTCATCGCTAAAGTATTGGCGACCAGAACCACTGCCAAAGCAGTAGTTCTTGTAAATAAACCCGTCTTCAACTGGTTTAAGATCATTTAATTCATTTATCAAATCGTCCGTTTGACTTAAATTTCTATGATTACCGATGTAGTTTTTATTTAAGACATAGCTATAGGGCTCTATATCGTTTGCGATAACCTTTTTAACGTAAGTTTTAAAAGTCCGCCCTACTATGCCAGTACCCGCAAAGATATCGCAGAAAATTTTTTGCGATAAATCATTACCAACGACTTTATAAATCTCGTCTCTTATCCAGCTTGAGAGTTTAAATTTTGAACCTATATAGTTCACTTCTGATCACTTGGATAAAGTTTTTGAAATATAAATTCGCTAGTATGCTTTGAGGCTTCATCTGAAATTTTCTTTACGCATGTTTTGCGGTATTCAACCGGATCGTATTGATAACAACCGATACAGCCAAACTCGTCTGTATAATTCTCATCACCTAGATAAAATTCATATGGATTTCCAAGTATGTTTTTAGCATTCCAGCGTTTATTTGTTTTTTTGCACTCTTTACAAATTTGACGTTTTATATCATTTGCCGCTTTACAGAGTGGCTGAAAATCTTCAAGTTTTTGCGTAGCAGCATTACTTACCCTTGTATCATTTTTTCTGCCATCCTTATGATCGATTTCTATTTTGGTATTTTCTGAATTTCCATTTACGCCAAGCATTACACATTTTTTGTCTTTATAAAAATCTTTTATATCTTTTCTTATGGTTTGATTAAAAATTTGGAGTGTATTCAAGCCATTTAGTCTAATTCTATCTATAGATGGGTCCTTGGTTTGAGTTTTGTCAAATTCTATTATATATTTTTTAGCTAGAGTCGAATTGGCTCTACACCAACTAGCACCGTTGCCAAGCTGAAGCACCTTATATTTTTCGACAAATTCGCTAACGCTTACCCAGCGAGAAAAACCATTTTTATCTGGTATTGCAAGTTCTAAAAATAGATCACCTTTGCTTTTTTTACTCATCAAAACTCCTTTTTAAAAATTAATATATATTCGTGTTTAAAAATATAATAGTCGCTTTTTAAAGCTCTATATCGCCATATGCCACCTGCTCCGAGTTTACCACGATTACCTTCGATATTTTTTACGACTATGCCTTTTAACTTGACTTTAAAATTTCTCTTTATCATATCCATACAGTAAAAGCTAAGTGGTAAAATTTCGCTATTTTTATAAATGTCACCGATTACTATAGCAAAATAACGATTTTTATCCAAAAATTTTAAAGAATTTTCACAGACAAGCTTAAATTTTTTTAGGAAATCATTTATATTGTCACATCTAGATAGGTCGTTTTCATCATCCGTAAATTTCACGATATCCATATAAGGTGGATGCATCAAGACGAATTGTACATTTTTAATACCCATATTTTCAAAATTTTTATCAACACTTTGGGTATTCATCGAATCACATTCGACTATAAAAAAATCACTAAAATTCGAGTTTTGCATACTTTGGCGCACATAATCCAACATCAATGGATTTATATCAAAACCGATATATTTTCGATTCAAATTTTCGCACTCAAACAGCGTTGTACCACTACCCATAAAAGGCTCAAACACAAATTCGCCCCTTTTGGTATATCGGCGTACGAGTTGATTTGGGATCTGTGGGATAAAATTACCGTGATAGATGTTTTTGTGTTTACCGCTTTTGTCACGCTCAGCGATAACCCATAGACTATCAGTATTTATGTCGCAGTTTTTCCAATCATTTAAATTTATGTCGTTTATCATTAAAAGTTCCAAAAAATTTATTTGAATTATACTAAAAATTTAAATTTTACTAACCGGCTTTAAAAAGTAGCTCGACACCGCGCAGATAAGCGAAACTGCGGCGATAAAGTAAAACGAGTGCGTTAGGCTAAAGATGTCAGCGATCTTACCGATGACCGTTGCGAATATGCCGCCGATTGTTATACTAAGCCCAAGCGTTACGCCAGAGGCTAGGCCGATTTGATTTGGCAGATAAAGCTGTGCAAGGGCGATTGAGGGGCTAAAAGATAGGCTGATGCAGGCGCTAACGCACATAGAGGCCGCGAGAAATAGCGCGTAGCTGTCGATAAAGAGCATTAGCAAGACTAGCGGCGCGGCGATGCTTAGGCTTATTTTGATGAGCCTAACTAGGCCGTATCTATCCGCTAGCGCTCCGCCAAATAGCGTAGAGATCGCACCTGCAGCAAAAAACATACTTAAATTTACATTTGCAGCCTCTTTGCTAAGACCAAAAATTTTGATGAGGTAGATGCTAAAAAATGCCACAAAGCCAAAAGCGACGATCGAGCGTGAAAATATACACAGGCAAAGCCTCAAAAATGCGCCCAGATCGTCTTTTAGAGCGCTTGTTTTTTGTGAAATTTGCTTTTTGTGATTGCCTTCTAGCGCTTTTATAAATTTGCCCTTTTTAAGGTATAAAAGCGTTAGAAAAATTTGAGGGATTATAAAGACCAGCGTCCCTTTTAGGCCAAAATTTCCCACAAAAACGGCAACTAAAATGGGCCCAACTGCAAAGCCCACGTTGCCTCCAAAAGAAAATATGCTTATGCTTTTGGCTCTATTTTTGGCGTTTGAGGCGTAGTTTACGATCCTTGCGGCGCTTGGGTGAAAGAGTGCGGCGCCGATACCGCTTATCATCACGCAAACTAGGATGATGTAATAGTTTGTCACAAAGCCAGTTAGGCTCATGCCCCCGCCTGCAAGCAGTAGCCCAAGCGGGATGACGTATGGCAGCTCTTTTTTGTCGCTTAAGCGGCCGATAAGCGGTTGGATGAGCGAGCTTGCTAAATTTGTGGCGGTCACGAGCGAGGCGGCTGTGGCGTAGTCGTAGTGGTAGCTCGCGATGAAAAATGGCAGCATCGCGCCAAGGGCACTTTGGTTTATGTCGCTACAAAAGTGCCCAAGCCCCATTAGATACTTTAAATTTTCCGCCTTTTTCATCTAAAATAGCCCTTTTAAAAGCCCCTTTAAATTTTGCTTTTCGCCGCTTGCGCCTTCATCATCTTTGCCAAGCTTTTTATCTAAAAATCTACCTATCTCTTTTTTGACCTTATTTTCGAGATATTGCGATCTGACGTCGTATTTTAGCTTGTCTGTCGTGCCTGAGATTTGCACGTTTAGATCGGTCTTTTCTAGCCTGCAAACAAGTGGCGCGTTAAGCATTTTTGTAGCGGTATTATAAGTGCCGCCTGCAACCTTTATGTCGCTCTTTGGCGAGCTTAAATTTACGTTAAAAACGACGTTGTCGCCCTTTATATCGCCGTAAATTTTGCCGTCTTTGTAAATTTCTTTTGTGATGTCCTTGCCGGTAAATATTTGGATGTTGTTTGTGAGATTTGTGCTGGCTAGGTGACCCTCTTTTAGCAATATGTCAAATTTACCGAGCTTTTGCTTTGTCTCGTAGTCAAATTTAGCATCGCCGTTGCCATCATAAAGATGATCTAACCCCAAAGTCTGCGTTAGCCCTTTGACCTCAAAGTTTTTTAGCACCGCATCAAGCGCGCCACCTTTGTAGTTTGCCTCTAGTTTGCCCTTAAATAGATCATCTGAAGTAGCTTTCACACTTAGATCATCCACTTTGCCATTTGCAGTTACTAGGGCTGCAAATTTACCGTGAAGCTCGCGACCAGCTAAAAACGCAAGCTTATTTAGCTCTGAAACTACCGCTTGAAACTTTAAGCTTAGCGTGCTTTTGCCTACGTCAAAACTGCCGTCTATGCCCTTTATATCAGCTAGTGAGCTAAGAAAGTCGCCACTAAATTTTGCCATGTCGCCTTTATAGTCTAGGCTCAAATTTGAGCTAAATTTCTCATTTTCAGGGAATTTTTTATCAAGCATTTTACTAAGCGCTGCGGCGTTAAATTTACCGTCATTTAAAGTGATCTCAGCGGTGACACTTGGACTTTTACTAAAGATATTTTGCCCCTTTGCCTGGAGATTTGCCTTGGCGTTTGCTAGCCTGTCGTTGCCGCTAAGTGCTAAAATTTCTCCTAACTGCGCCTCTTTTAGGTTAAGATCAAGATTTTCATTTTTTATGGTGGCGTTTAGCTTGCCAGCAAAGGCATCGCCGCCTAAATTTAGCTCATCTATCTTGCTCTCTTTAACCTTCACATCGCCCACAAGCGCCATCTTTGAGCCCACCTCAAAGCCGCTAACTGCCTTAAATTTCTCAGGGTCGCTAATGAGCAGGGCAAATTTGCTAAAAATTTGGCTATTTTTTAGGTCAAAAACGCCCTTTACATCCTTTAACTCGCCAAGGTCGCTAAGCACGTTTGCGTCAAAATTTACAAGCTCACCTTTTGCGGTGGCACCGCCTTTTAGCTCAAATTTAGCTGCGTTTTTAAGCTTTGCAAGACCATTATTTATAAGGCCGTTTTTTATCTCAAATTTGGCCTCGCCTGCAAGCTTTTTTAGCTCGTCAAAGCCACTAAAATTTGCGTTTAAATTTATCTGCCCATCTGCGTAACTAGGCTGCAAGGCAAGCGCTAGAAGCTCTTTTAGCTTGATGTTAGTTGCATTTAGGGCTAAGTTTTTGCTATCAAAATTTGCATTTATCTTGCCACCAAGCCCGTTTATCTCAGATTTTAAGTTTTGAAGGGTATTTTCTTGCATTGTAATTTCGCCGTTTGCCTCCACTGCGCCGCTTAGTTGCTCGCCTAAGAGCTTGCCAAAAAGGGCAAGATCAGGCACATTTAGTGAAAAGTCGCTCTTTAAATTTTTGCTAGCTAGATCATAAGTCGTCTCGTTTGCTTTTAAAGTGGCTTCAGGTGCGATGATAAGGGTTTTTGCGCTCACTTTTTCATTTGCAAATTTAGCATTTACGCCGCCTTTAAAGTTTATATCTTTTGCTAAATTTAGCCCAAATTCATTTTTAAGAATTTCTTTGTTTATCGCCGCATCGCTTGCTAAAATTTGAGCATTTATGATGGGCTCATTTTTCTCATCAAAGCCTTGCATATTGCTTGTTAGATCAAGCTTACCGCTAGCTAAATTTGGCTTTTGCGCCAGAGCTGAGATCTCAGAAAGCTCGATATTTTTAGCGTCAAGATTTAGAGCTTTTGGCAGGTAGTCTTTTAAATTTGCATTTAAATTTATGTTTGAGCCAAGCGCCGTGCCAGTTGCTGTTAGCTTGAAGTCGCTAAATTTACCAGCCACGTTTGCTTTAAGCGCGACATCCTTTTTTAGCCCAAGCTCGCTAGCCTTTGCCTTGTCGGCGTTTATATCTATGTTTAAGTTCATACTTTGAGCAAGCAAGGATAGATCGCCATTTGCCTTTAAATTTATGGCATCCATCACGGTCGCTTCTAAATTTAGCGTGCTAAGCCCAAGGTTAAAATCTTTAAATTTGATATCGATACCACGAGCTAGCGCCTCTTTTTCTATTTTACTGGCTATAAATTTATTACCAATTGAGCTAAAGATAAAGCCAAAAACGCAAGCTACTATGAGCACAAGCGCGCCAACTATGTAAGCTACTTTTTTCATAAAATTCCTTTATATTAGTTTTACATATCATAAAACTTTAGTCACTTAGACTAAAGTTTTTAATAAAATTCACTATAAATTATTGACTTTTTCAGAAAAAAATGCTAGCATTTCATCACTCAAAAATAAAGAGTGCTAAAAAAGACAATTAAACTAAAAGGATGAACAATGAACTTTCAACCATTAGGCAAGCGTGTCCTAGTCGAACGCGTAGAAGAGACAAAGACGACAGCTTCGGGCATAATTATACCTGATAACGCAAAAGAAAAACCTTTAAGCGGCGAGGTAAAAGCAGTTGGCGCTGAAGCTGAGGGCGTAAAAGTTGGCGAAAAAGTAGTATTTGCTAAATACGCTGGCACTGAGGTAAATTTAGATGATAAAACATATCTTGTTTTAAACATCGACGACATTTTAGGTGTGATTAAATAATTTAAAAAGGAAAGACAATGGCAAAAGAAATTTTTTACTCTGATGATGCAAGAAATCGCCTATATGAGGGCGTAAAAAAACTAAATGACGCTGTAAAAGTGACAATGGGACCAAGAGGCAGAAATGTCCTTATCCAAAAGAGCTTTGGCGCTCCAAACATCACAAAAGACGGCGTTAGCGTGGCTAAAGAAGTTGAGCTAAAAGATACTATCGAAAACATGGGTGCAAGCCTAGTTAGAGAAGTAGCAAGTAAGACAAATGACCAAGCAGGTGATGGCACTACAACAGCGACTGTGTTAGCTCACGCGATATTTAAAGAGGGTCTTAGAAACGTAACTGCTGGCGCAAATCCTATCGAAGTAAAACGTGGTATGGATAAAGAAGTAGCAGCTCTTATAGATGCACTAAAAAACATCTCTAAAAAAGTTTCTGGCTCAAAAGAGATCGCTCAGATCGCTACTATCTCTGCAAACTCAGACGAAAGTATCGGCAAACTTATCGCTGATGCGATGGAAAAAGTCGGCAAAGATGGCGTCATAACAGTAGAAGAGGCAAAGTCTATCCAAGATGAGCTAAGCGTTGTTGAGGGTATGCAGTTTGACCGCGGATATCTAAGCCCATACTTCATCACAAACCCTGAAAAGATGCAAGTTGAGCTAAGCAATCCATTTATATTGCTATTTGACAAGAAGATCACAAATTTAAAAGACCTGCTTCCAGTGCTTGAGCAAGTACAAAAGAGTGGCAAACCACTTCTAATCATCGCTGAAGATATCGAGGGTGAGGCACTTGCAACGCTTGTTGTAAATAAACTTCGTGGCGTGCTAAACATCTCAGCTGTTAAAGCTCCTGGCTTTGGCGATAGAAGAAAAGCGATGCTTGAAGATATCGCTATCTTAACAGGTGGCGAAGTTATCAGCGAAGAGCTAGGCAGAACACTAGAGAGTGCCACTATAAACGACCTTGGACAAGCTTCAAGCGTAGTTATCGACAAAGATAACACTACTATCGTAAATGGCGCAGGCGAGAAGTCAACAATAGACGCTAGAATAACTCAGATCAAAGCGCAAATCGCCGAGACTACAAGCGACTACGACAAAGAAAAACTTCAAGAGCGCCTTGCAAAACTAAGTGGCGGCGTGGCAGTTATCAAAGTAGGTGCTGCGACTGAGACTGAGATGAAAGAGAAAAAAGACCGCGTAGATGACGCTCTAAGCGCTACTCGTGCAGCTGTTGAAGAGGGCATCGTTGTGGGTGGTGGCTCAGCTCTTATCCTTGCTTCAAAGAGTGTAAATTTAAATTTACAAGGTGACGAGGCAATCGGCGCTGAGATCGTTAGAAGAGCGCTTCGTGCTCCACTTCGCCAAATCGCTGAGAACGCTGGTTTTGACGCAGGTGTGGTAGCAAATGCTGTTGAGACAAGCAAAGATGCAAATTTTGGCTTTAACGCTGCAACTGGCGAATATGTAAATATGTTTGAAGCTGGCATCATCGACCCAGTTAAAGTTGAGAGAGTTGCGCTTCAAAACGCTGTTAGCGTGGCTAGCTTGCTACTAACAACTGAAGCAACTATCAGCGAGATAAAAGAAGAAAAAGCAATGCCTGCAATGCCTGACATGGGCGGAATGGGTGGCATGGGCGGCATGATGTAGCAGCCCTTTTCGAGCTAGAGCCTTTTCTAGCTCGAATTTAAATTTTAATCTCACTAAATTTATAAAATTATTTACTCCTTTTTAAATTTATTCTTGTATCATTTTTGCATTCTTTTAGGGAGAATTTACAATGAAATATGATGAAATTTTTAGAGAATACGACATCCGCGGCATTTTTGAAAAGGACTTGACAGAGGACAGCGTCAAGGCTATAGGACTTGCTTTGGGTAAGAAATTTAACGAATTTGGCGTGAAAACTTTAAGCGTTGGTTTTGATGCAAGACTAAGTGCTAGCACACTTTTTAGGTACCTGCTAAGCGGTCTAAACAAGGCTGGTGGCTTTAAAATTTATAACATCGGCTTGCTACCAACTCCTGTTGGCTACTTTAGCGTTTATGCTGATTATTTTGACGCAAACATCATGATCACGGGCTCTCACAACCCAAAAGATTATAACGGCTTTAAGATTACCATTAAAAAAGATAGCTTCTTTGGCAAAGATCTGCAAATTTTAAAAGATAAGGTGAACGAGATAATCGCCTCAAATTTAGAGATCGCAGACGATGAGAGCTGTGAGAAATTTAATATCTTAGAAAAATACGTTGAGTTTTTTGTAAAAGAATTTAGCGAGCTTAAAAATTTCAAAAAGCCTTTTGTCATCGACTGCGCAAATGGCGCTGTTGGCGTGAGCTTGGTGCCTATCGTCAAGGCACTTGGACTAAATGCGAAAATTTTATATGAAGATCCAGACGGAAATTTCCCAAATCACCATCCAGACCCAAGCGAAAAAGAGAATTTAAAAGAGATATTTTCGCTCATCGAAAAGAAGGAATTTGACCTTGGATTTGGCTTTGACGGAGATGGCGACAGGATCGCAGTTATAACGCCAAAAAGAGATATAAAAGGCGATGAACTAGCATATCTTTATGCGCTAAATATGAAACATCCAAAAGTGCTTGGCGAGGTAAAATGCTCACAAAATATGTATGATGAGATCGCAAAAATCGGCGAAGTTTTTATGGGTAAGACTGGACACAGTAATATAAAAAAGATGATGAAAGAGCTAAACGTAGATCTCGCGGCTGAAGTGAGCGGTCATATCTTCTTTAAAGAGCGATATTTTGGCTTTGACGATGCGCTTTATGCGATGATGAGGGTGCTTGAGCTAGTTCATAAGGGCTTTGACCTTGACGGCGAGCTTGATAAGATGCCGCTTGTCTTTAGCACCGATGAGATCAAGATAAAGACGACTGATGAGGCTAAATTTAAGATAGTTGCTAAGTTAAAAGAGTGCGTGAAAAACGAGGGTTGCGACCTGCCAAAGATAAAAAATATCATCGACATTGATGGTATTAGAATTCAGTTTGAAAATGGCTGGGCACTGGTGCGTGCGTCAAATACAACGCCGGTTATCGTCACTAGATTTGAAGCAAAGAGCAAGGAATTTCTTGCAGAGATCGAGCAAAAAGTGACAAATTTACTAAAGAGCTTGATGTAGCCAATAAAAGCATTTTGGGTTAAATTTACTCCAAAATGCTTTTCAAATTTTTATTTAAACATCCAACTTATCTGGCTTTTGCTGGTTTCTTTTCGGGCAGTTCCAAATACATGCCGCGCAACAATTCTCCAATCAAATTCGCATCCTCAAATTTCTCGAATACATGCATTAACGTCTTTGAGCCATTATAAGGATAACGTAGTTCTGAGTCTGCAAGAAGTCTGTCCGATGTCGGCGTTCTCTTTAAAAACAGTTCATTATTACAAATGTCACCTATCAGTTTACCGTTAAAATATACAAGGTATCCGCCCATCATGGATTTTATGACAATATCGCCGAATTCAGAAAATCTATCGCGAACATATTCATTAAATTCATTCACTATGATCACTCACTTTGAATTTAGAGTTTGCCGCCTTCGACGACAAGTGATTCTGGATTGACACTATCGCCATAGATTGGTTTTAGCGTTGCGTCATAGTCTTTGTGGAAGAAATTTTCTTTTCCAAGCTCGATGATCTCGTTATTTAGCCACTCAAGTAAGGCTTTGTTGCCTTTTTTGACAGCTGGAGCTATCACGTCCACGTCGCCAAGCGCCTCAACGCCAACGACAAAGCCAGGAGTCTCTTTCGCCCAGGCAAAAAGTAGGGCGTTATCATGCGCTAGAGCTGCACCCCTTTTATCAACCAAAGCTGCGAAAGTTTCGGTGTTTTGATCATACTTTAAAAGCTTGATATCAGGATAATTTTTTGTAAAAAATGCGTCTGCTGTTGTGCCTTTATTGACGATTAAAGTTTTATCTTTTAGCTCATCGACGCTCTTTATCACAGCACCTTCTGGGCTAACGATGCCAAGAGAGACCTTCATATATGGAAGCGCAAAATCAACAACTTGTGCTCGCTCAGGCGTCTTTGTGAAATTTGCAAGCGTGATATCGACCTTGTCAGCTGTGAGCACTTCGACCCTGCCAGCAGCTTCTACTAGCTCAAATTTAACCTTGCTCTCATCGCCAAGCAAGTCTTTTGCGATACGTTTTGCAAAATAGATGTCATAGCCTTGGTTTTTGCCGTCTTTATCGACGTAGCCAAATGGCGGTTTGTCACTGAAAACGCCTATCCTTATATATCCACGCTCTTTGATCTTTGCGATCGTGTCAGCTTGATTTGAAGCGGCTGCTTTGTCCGCACCTTTGTCATCACCACAACCCGTTAGAAAGACGGTAGCGACTAATGCTAATAAGAAAAATTTAAAT